>JGI20166J26741_11536363_pt1 | contig 12314 bp, 9 predicted proteins | sample TergutCu122P5_FD_26741 | JGI IMG/M metagenome (IMG submission 26741) | reverse complement strand
CATTGTTTCTTATGTACCTTATGTGTTCCTGGTACCTCTGCTTCAGATTTCTGCTAGTTTGTCCAACATAAGCCAGTTTGCATGTGTTACAAGTGAGCGCATAGACGCCACTTTTACTGTGTTCTTGTGTCTGTGTGTGTGTGGTTTTGGTTTGGTGAGTTGGTATAAGGTGTTAGTTTTCTAAATGCAATGTCCATGTCTGTGTGTTTGAAGAGATTGGTTACCTTTCTTATTGTTGGGTCGTGGTAGGTGAAAACGGCCCACATTTTGTCAGTGTTCGTGTTGGTTTCGTAGTTTTTTGTTTTGTGTGTTTTCTGTTGGGTTTGTGATTTCAGTTGCGATATGACATGGTCTGGAAAATTGTTGCTTTAAGCGATTGTTTTTATGGTCCTCCATTCTGTTTTTCTCCGTGCTACTGTTAGTGGTAGTGTTTGCATTCTCTTGATGTAGTATCGGTACGCTGCGGTTTTGTGTTCAGTGGGGTGGTTGGATGTGTAGTTAAGGATGCACGGTACCATGAACATAAAATCCAGTTAACTCTTTGCACTGCTTCTGATTTTTGTAAAAATGATTCACTTACGGTATTATTTGGTAGCAATGATAGTTCATACACAATTTCTATGTGGTCAGATGTGCATATAAATACACATATTATGGTCGGGCAAAAGAAAAAAGGACTGGGAAAGCAGTGAATGTCGCGTTCCAAGGAAATCTTTCTGTGTGCCAAAGGTTCGCCAGCCCTGGTCTAAGTTGTCTGTTCATTCAGAAACAGCATGCTTGGATTTAAACAAAACTGAAGTTTCAGATGCAGACTGAAGGTTCCTGTAGCTAATGCTGGAAATTCCAGAAAGTGCATATTTCTGGAACAGCCTACTGGGAACAGACTTGTCATTTACCACACTTTCTTGGGCATATTAACAGTGATCTTCACTATGTGTAATATTTTGAAAGGACAAGAACTGGAATTTGATCCATCAGCTTCCTGGGATTTTCCATTTTTCTGTGAACTAATTCATGGCCTCTGATATATGTGCCTAGTTTCAGATGTTTATTTCATCATATATGAGCCTTAGGAAGTTGCAACTGACCAATTTACTTCCTATCCAGTATCAGGATTACTCTTTCCTTTTAAAGTTTGTTAAAAAGCACTCAGAAGAAAAACTATCCTGGTGCTGCTTTGTCTACCACACTGACCACATGCATTATTCTGGAATTTAACGTGGGGATATGTGGTGAGAGAACAGTGACTGACTGAACCATGGCATATCCCCTACATTATTCTCAAAAAAACAGCAACATTCCTACTAAACTATTAATTGCAGAGGTGCAAGATTTGGTATGAAAGTCCTTTGTACCTTTTGCATATTATTATTCATCTCCTGCAAGTTCTGCACATTGTTTACAGAACAAAAATTTCTAGCACCTCAAAAATGGCTATATACTAAGCTGCATAAGAATTTATATTTCTCTGTTACCTATTTAGACTAAAAACATTTTTAGCATCTTCATTAACTCTTTAAATTCACGAATCTAATGTGTCTTTATAGTCACCTGTATTTTGCAATTACAATGTGAGATACTCCAAATTAACATCTGATAATAGAATAAGTTGTTGAATGTGATTAGGCAGAACAGTAGCAGTCTACAGACTGTTTTGAAACCATGTAGTAAGCAAGCATTGCTGCTCCCTTCTGGAACTTCTACAGCAGCAGCACTCCACCACCACCACCACCATGACACCCCCCCTCCAAGACATTTTGGTTTGGATTAAATCTTATTTACAGCACTTTGTCGACAGTTCATAAACAGAATACAGCAACATTAAATAGGTTTGATTCAACAAAACTTTATTGATACATCCCACTCAACAATATGTTTCTTTCGTGAGCACACACATCATGCTAAAGAATGAAAAATGACTCAACTTTTTAAGTATTTGTTTTTAACATTTTGTATTTAAGACGCTCTTAATCTTTTCCCGTCACATTCACCAATTTCATTACATACATAAACTGGTGCTTAATACTTATAAAATGCAACAAAATTCTTGCATGTTAACATTCAACAAAAGTACCTTTTTCATAGAACTTACAAATTCTGTATTTAATGAAACAGTGATGGGTTCTGTCGAGTTTTATTGCTCACAGTATATATAATTTCCTTAATATAAACCGTATCACCTTTATATTCTTATTTTCTCACTTCCTGCAACAAATACATCAAGGTACCAGCACAAAAGAGAGCATAAACCTTTATTAAGAACATAACAGACTTAATATAATTTGAACATGTTGGCTTAAAAGACATATTACTAGTGGAATGACCTGGACAGAAAAACCAGACAGACTAGAAAGCACTTTAGAAAAATGTTATGAAGTATGATGAAAGTTTCTGAGACTTCTATACACCCTTCTGCATAATGATAAATCAGCATATTGTTTCTGTCCAAATAATGCATGTACCTACTTCAGTGTTCTGTATTTTCTGATCCCTGCCTCCATGTTATTCAATCTGTCTTTCCTTGTACTTTTATTTTCCTCATGGCAAACATTCTTGCAAATCAGATCTGGGTGCTGAAACGAGGACGTGGGAGATCACCAAACACATCTGCATCTCCATGCACACTCTTAGCAAGAGCCTTGATGGATGCTGCAATGTCCACTGGATCTTGTGGAAGCTGCATAAAATCAACAACATGCAAGTGGTTAATTTCATATAAAGAGAGATGTTGGAATTAGGCAGAGGTAAACACAAAATGCTGGAAATGTAACACAGATATATACTGATTGGGCATGAAGAAAACCACAGGATTCCATTGTAAATTGGGCTTCTACTGTACTACTTTCAAAAACAGGTTAATACTTGCATCAGTAAAGTACAATATAAATGATATGAGGGATCTCAAACTGACACATCCTGCCATCAACATACAGTAAACAAGCAAGGGACTGTAAATACTGGGACTCTTTAGTAACATTATTTTAATATGGGAAACCCTCCATTTGTGGGGGTTATATTCCTGAAATCTCCCTTGAATGGTATAATCATGATGTGAAAAGTTAAGACCTTAAGAGAAAAATGGGGTTAGGATAATTAAGACACATGAAACATGATAAAAATGTTCATGTCTATATTTACTGGAATGATATCACTCTTCATGGCTGAAAGGTATCATGGTGATCAAATGACAGAATACATGGTGCAGGGGCAGAATCAATACTTTGTGAAGAGGTGTTCTTTGGTTTCTTTGCCTTCTTCTGCATGTCCTTATACACCTCCTTGTATGGTGCCATGACAGCCTCCATCTTGTCCTTCATTTTCAGGCCCATCTCATCAAGGTTAAGCTTTAATGGATGAACATGATATCCCACTGAATGTGCACCCCTTTTGTCTGAATGGAATGTCCAAAATGAGCATTTAACCTGGAGAGTGCTCCGGCCACAGCAGATAACTGACATTTTAAAGGCCGTATACTACAGATATGCACGGTAAGTAGCCCTTCTCCTCAATTATCTTCTTGGAATGCTCTGGGTACTTAATCACCAGCTACATGATCAGAAGATGGTGATTCTTCGCTTCTCTTCAGGCTCATCCTATTCTTAAAATTTTCAAACCAAAAGCTGCAATTCTTCTCACTCCCTTCTCTGTATAGTGGCTGTATAATCAAATGTCCTCCCTCACCACAGCACTACTAACAACCTTTTGTGTGCTAATCTTCCAGCCATACACACAAGACCCTCCCCATCTTTGGGAAGAAGTTATGATGATAACTTACATGGGAAATATTTGCATGCTTCCCCTAATAGTCTTAAGTTTTAATGATATAATGATCATCAATTCACTCAAAAATAATGGCATCTGACAGCAGTAATTCTCATTCTTCTGTCCAACTTACCCAACACCTCCAATTTCTCTAAAAGACACATCACTTTTCTTTCCATCTTATCCTTATGCTCTTCATCAGCATATACTCCACCCCTTCCAGACATAATTAAAATACCAAGGTATATTAGTTCTATGTTAAAAACTGTGAAAAGTACAGCCAAACTACATTCTCTATCATATAGAATCTAGACATTTATGAGTGATACATGCATGCAGATGCAGCCTCTTGTGTATTACCATGCAAGCATGACCACAAATAAGCAAAGGCAGTACACTGCAATGCACATGTCTGGTCACAATAATTCTTTGATACAGCAAAACCACAACACACAAACCTGTGAATGAGGCAAGCCTGCTATATATTCATACAGAATTACACTCAAAGTAGTTGCCTGGAGACAACAGTTTTTAACATGATAACACACCAACACCTACTCTGTATTCTACATTCTCTCTCTGATGATATCCCAGCCTGACCATTAACATGTATGGTGGACATTAAACTAGTTTGTTCTTCACAACATACTGTTTGCTATATTGAACTTTATTGCAGAATTACGTGACAGATGTGAATTATTGTACAGTTATCAACTCTATTCCTTTGTTTTCATAAAGGTGTATCTTCCACTTCAACAGAACACTCCTTTCCCACATTCTTACAGTACATTATCCAAAGTTCTTAATTTGTAATCACATGGAAATAATAGACGGTTTCTGTACCAAGCAATACAAATTTGCTTCGGGTAAGGATGCAGTGATATTATTCAGCTTCCAGATTACCAATACAGTACATATTTTTATGACATTTCTTCACATTTTATTTCTAATGTGCCTCTAATTTTACAGGGGCACATGGTTTGGTTAATTTTAAGACCTACTTAGGCTTCGTTATGCTTTAATATGTGCTAACAATGGCCAAAGTTTGCCTAACCCTCATTTATGTTTCAGTGAATGAGATGTCAAGGTTGATGATTACTGCCATCTATCACAACTGGCAGTAACTACACCCTCTTTGGGTGCAAATATACATATATACATACATCATATACAGGCTTTTATACACAAGATAACATGGTAGGATACAGGAACTAAAACACAGGTCACCACAAATGCTCACCTGAGTATCAGGTTTAAACCTGGAAAATCACTCACCCTTTCATCTTTTCTCTCATCACTGAGCTTTTTATCCTGAGGAAGAAAGGCAGGTACATTTACTGGCAGTGACTTTGCCAGGTTGTTGTGCATTCCTCTTCCTTTTGGGATATGTATCCCCTCATCATGACTACCAGAATCTGGGAAGCAACAGACAGGAAAGTCACTAACCCTCTACAGTTGAGTGGGAAAACAATGTCCTGCAACGCCATGTCCTGTTCAAAGTTTTCTTCACTTATAATTACACATCTCTTTTTCATAACACTTGTCTAAAAGGCTTGTATAGGCATAAATATTGTGTGAAGTTTAATTCCAGTTAAAATTATCACTAATAAAGTTTAATTTTTCTTACTAACAGTCTTGCAATTTTTTCAGAATTCACAATTATTTATAGACATCTCCAGGCAGTGTTTCTTATTTTTTCCATGTACTGGTGAAATGAAGCAAATACACCCATATAAAGGGCCTCTGACAAGTCTGTTCTTTCATAAAGCCCCTTCCACAAAATCCACAACCCTTTCATCCACATTATTTCATCAAGAAAATACTCAAAATATCAGTTCAGTAATTACAATGGTAGTATTTACTGACATTTGTGTGTTCTGCTTTTCCATTTGAGTGTTGGCTGATACTCAGAAATCCAGTTTGGTGTGATATACCTCAAAACAAGGGGGAGCACACAACCCTTCATTCCATTCTCGACACTTCAATTTCGTTCTTGTTTCTTTGTTTTTGGCGGAACACATGCGACACCAAATTTTCCTACAGTGCATAAGCCAGGGTGTGTTGTGTCTTGTGTCAACTCTTTTTTAAGTGGCTTGTGGATGGGGCTTGTCTTCCTTGTCTTGCAATAAAAAGGCTAAGTGGGGAAGGGTCTTCATTGATGTGGGATGGCTCTGTCTGTTGTTACCCACTCAAACCACCTGTAAACCTGTGGACTACAAGTACAGTAATTAGTTTGTATTGTCTGTCCTCTGAAGTTTGCGTCAGTAACATCATCTGTCATTGTCATTGTCACTGTCACTCCAAGCAGAGATGACTTGGTCTACTGATGAATGTGCGTCAAGAGTCTGATTATTGTACCAGTTTTATGATGTCTTGGTCTGTGAGGTTTCTCCTTGTAGCCATAATGCTAAATTCACTTTAATGCAATTCATAACAGAACAAACCCACCACCCTTGACAATGATCATGTTTCAAGCATCTACACAGCCTGTCCTGTCACATGTTATTCCTCTAACCAGGAATGGACTGAACTGTTGAGATGAGGAAAGAGAAAAGCATGAACCTACAATTCCAAAAAGTTACAAGGAAATTCTTACAGCAACATGAAGGACATTTGCCTCTGGTCCCATATTACACTAACCAGGGAAATAAAAAAGTCTTTATTCATTCATTTCCTCTCCTACTGATTACATATGAACTCACTTGCCACAGCACCCAGTTAAGCCAGCATTACCACGAAACCTAAACATCATTGCAAGACTGGAACCTAAACAACATCTGAGGAAATATGATGACATACACAGACAGCTCCAAATTTTATAGCACTGTGTCTCAGCTTACAGCAGGACCTATTTGAAAAGAATAAATTTAGAAAATAAAAATTTGAGTGAAAAAAAAAAAAGACATTCAACTAAGCTTTGTAAAAACAGGTAGACTTTTTTAAACATGCATGGATTAATTCTTAAGCATGTACCATTTATTTGACGTTTTTAACTTTAAAAGTGTTATGAAGTATGATGCATAATATCAGCAGGTGCAAAAATGGGTATTTAAAGTGAAAAAACCCTTGCCATCAGTGGATACTTTCCGATTTAAAAATCTTGACCTTTAAAGGGTAACTTAAAAGTTGGCAGAGTAAATAAAAATGCTCTTCATGCAGGAGAAAAAACTCCTGGAAAATTGTTTTCGTATTTAAAAAAAGAGGCACAATTTGTCCAAAAACCAAAACTCAAACACTTAACATTGCTCAAGGACAACCCAAATTAGCAACAATACAGATGCAGATCAAGTCTCCTGGGATGTCACTTGGTAGATACTGATGTTTCAAAGGACTGTGGTGCCTTCAAAACATAGGTAACTATGTACCAGGTGATGTAATGATATAACGTTCACCCTAGAACATGCCAAGAAGGCCTTGAGGGAGAGTAAAGGCAGAGCTCTACTCTTTCTTTAACTTCAACGCTCCATAGGGTGGGTGGTTAACGACATACCCTGGCCGCTTTACTCCCGGGAATGTCCCAGTACCCACTGTACATGAGTCTGGGTGGTCCTCAGGGCCAGTCTGGGAAGGTGTGGAAAATCTCACACCCACCACTATTCAATCCCCAGAACATCCAGCCCACAGCAAATCAATATACCGACTACCCTGTCCCATTTACCAGCTGACACAGCATAATATCCCAGAAGACTTGTTTCTCCAGTAACACTACTATGAGAACATAAATCTCACCCAATACTAAGAGTTGTTACTACAATGCAGGAAAAACCAGACACCAGTGCTAGGATATGGGAAAGACCAGTTCAATGAAAACTGAAACTATGGCCACTGGTAGCATATGGAGATATCCAACCCTGGGTAAATTCATCACTGACAGAACACCTAGTGGACAACTACTGTTCTAGTGTCAGGAAATGGTAAAAAGTTCTTCGTTGCGTATGCTTCCGCATGGGTCTAATAATGTTAACTAAGAAAGAGCAGGCATGTGTAATTTTACTGCATGTATTATAAGTGGCCGAGGAATTAGTTAATGTTGGCACCATCTCAGGAAGTCAATATGCTACCTTTCAATGCCTACAGCTATTATATTTTGACTTTTGTGACCTCTGCACACCTGGTGAGGTTGAAGGAATCAACTTCTGATGTGGGAGTACCAACATAATGAAAGTCCATTTCATCTAACATACGAGGTGCTACCCAAAATTCCCGAGAATTTGCTCGTAATAACATGAATACTTACCTTAAGTCCTAATTTCCACTGTCACCTTCAAAGTAGCTTGGGCCTGTATACAACGATCCCAGTAATTTTGCCATTTTTGGAAGCACTCATTGAAGTCTGCCGGTGTTAGCATGTTTAGTACCTGTTGCCATTCTGCTTGGATCTCTTCAATGGATATGAAACGCCATCCTTTCAACCTGAGTTTCATTTTAGGAAACACACAGAAATCGCAGGGGGCCAGGTCAGGTGAGTAGGCAGTGTGGGGAACAGTGGTCATGTTATTTTTTGTCAGGAATTCCCTCACGAGCAAGATGTGTGCAGGCACATTGTCATGGTGCAACAACCAGTCTCCATTCTTCCACATCTCAGGCCGTTTGTGCCTCACATTTTCCCTCAGTCATCTCAAAACCTCGCAGTAAAACTTCCAATTGACAGTCTGACCAGGTGGAACAAACTCCTTATGCACAATTCCTTGAATGTCAAAAAAATGATGAGAATTGACTTGATGTTGCTGCAAACTTGGCGTGCTTTTTTCGGTCGCGGAGAGGATGGCATCTTCCATTACGAAGACTCCTGCTTTGTTTCTGGGTCATAATTGTTCAACCATGATTCATCACCAGTTATGACCCTTGACAGGAAATTAGGATCGTGTCTAACTGCTTTTTGTAGCTCGGTGCACACCTGAACCCGATGGTCTAGCTGGTCACTGTTCAAGAGACGAGGAACAAACTTTGCTGCAATTCGTCACATGTTCAGTTCATCCTCTAGAATGCGTTGACATGACCCATATGACAGTCCAATGCAATTATAAATATTGTGGATAGTCTGTCTTCTAGAATAACTTCACACACTTTCGCAATCATTCCGGAGTTGTGCATGTGGACGGTCGACCAGAATGTTTATCATCTTCCACAGATTCCTGGCCATCTTTGAAATGGTTTAACCACTCAAATGTTCCTGTTTGGCTTAAAGCTTGCTCATCAAAGGCCTCTTTTAGCATATGGTGGGTTTCAGCTGCAGTTTTGTTAAGCGTGAAGCAAAATTTAATGCAAATTCTTTGCTCCTTAACATCCACCATTTCAATATTAGCAGACACACATGAAAATGGTGTAAAGAAAACAGCCAAAACTCAGAAACACGTGCACTATGCCAGTTGGCTGACTGATAGTTGAAAGATACAGCAAGAGGCATCTAGTGGCACAAGTTCGAAGCGCTAAGGGTTTGCGTGGTATATTTAAATTCTTGGAAATTTTGGGCAGCACCTCATAATGAACCTCCAGGTTAATGCAGACTCCCAGCCATGACATCAAGTACAATGTCACCCATTCACTAAATTTTGGCATTTGCAGAAAATGACAGCATGCAAAAGAAATCCTTAGTAAATTCAGCAGTCTGGACATTTAGCCATGTTGGTGCAGAGTCTGCAAAAACGTTTGCAAAAACCTACCATCTGTGTCAGTCTCCTCCTCTGAATGAAATGACTCTGTGGGAATTTCTTCCATCCCTTCTAGATCAAACAAACCCTCTGTATCAAGAGAGTGGGGATTATTACTATGTGAAGGTTGGAACTGCCCATGCAGACGTGCTGGCAGCCTTCTTTCAGTCTTTGTACGATTTCCTCCACTCATACTCTGAAACAAAAAGATTAGTAATTACAATTAAATCAAGAATCAAACATTTTAAAGACCTCTGTTTGCATATGCAAACCACATGTACAAAAACACCCCTAGAAATTAATTTTACATATTTAGTCAACAAGGTAATTTACTGCATTTTTAAGACATGCAGCATAATGCATGTTTTATTTTCCACACAGTGCCGTTCATTTCATCATTTTATATTTTTCTGTTCAAATAATACTCAAGTCTTTCTTAAACCAGGTGTTAAAATTTAAATACCCACCCTGGTAGGATAAAGGTTTAGATTATAGTCTTCTGAGATTTGACACTATGTAGTTCAGCAAAGAGGCACTTATCTTATACTCATTGCTATGAGAACTCAAAAATCCTCATAAATTCATTACTTACAAACTTAATGAAACACTGCTGTGTCATTAAGTTTGCTTGTTGTTGTTTGGTTAAGTTAAATTGCTCTATCAACACTAAAGAGTATAAAGCTGTGGCTGTCAGCTCTCTTGTCCACAATCCAGAATTGTGACCCCAACATTACTAACACCTACTCAGCACCCCAGTATATCAACACATATTCACACAATTTATATTATGTTTACTTTCTACACATATACTAAAAATGACTGAAGCGATTGTTTTCCTCATCATTTTGTGACTTCATGAACCATCAGAAGGCTCTTGTATTGAGAATTTCTGTTACATTGCTGCCCATCAGAGGATGATTTGTTTGATGAGTATAGTGGAACAAGACATAATACAAGAAACAATCCTGGAATCTGCCTGATGGGATAATAATAATAATAATAATAATAATAATTATTAACTGCAGTTGGGTTGTCACCCGGCGGCAGGACAACTGAATGGCTAGTCCTCTGGTAAGATTTGAACCAAATATCTTCTGAATGAAAGTTACACGTTAATAACAAAGCAGTTAATGAGCCTCAGATTCTGCTGTCCATCCTGATAACTAAGATTTACAGGTTTAATGCCTCAATTCTAAACCAACCATACCTGCATGGCGCTGTTTCTTGACCTTACACTGTGCACTATGCTGTTGAGTGTGCTGGTGAACATGCAGTACAAAGTGCGCCGCATGTTTGAGTTACAGGTTCATAAATATACCATGACTTGAAAACAGGCAATGTCTTCAAACAGCTGTGCATATTTTATGATGTAAAACATACTAAGTCCACACTCTGTGACTTCTAAATATACATTCTGGATTTAGGGCCTGAAAAATATTTCTAAAAATTTTCACTCTTCAGCTCCATGCAAGACACACACAGTATTGGGTCATGGCCTCTTCCCACTGCACAGCACTACACTGCACCCCCACACCCTTTTTTCCATTGTAAGATCCATAAACTGGGCCACACCTTCTTCACCTCAGACGATACGTACAGAATGTGTACTGTTCAATGTGTTTAAACACTGTGCCAGTATATGTGTCTACACACACATGTGCACACAAAAAAATGTAAATATTTACAACTGAAAAGGACCATTGACTTCATTACACGTTGATCTCAAGACAGTGCAACACCAATTTTTGAACCCTTCATTAGCATCTGGTCATCAGCCCCATGATGGGTTTAACAGCAAGTTGGACTGAGAGGCTGACAGATGGAATCTGATTTCTTCCTCACTGACCATGAAGATGAGGAGTGAAATATAAGCTGAAATATTGGAACAGCTTCAACATATATCACAGTTAAACACTGAGAACTGTAACTGCACATTTCTACTTTAAGTTTCCATACAAAACCATGTTCAAAAGTCTCCGACATACTTCATGTAGAGCTCTATCTGGATAATATTTTGGAACCAGCTACTTTCCACCAGTCAAGGATGCATTGGGATTGAGAACACCGGGTGTATACAGCATCCCACGTGAATGTGGCAGGGTTTATATTGGACAAAGTGGTCAATCCATCCAACTCCGAATCAAAGAGCATGAAAGACATATAAGACTGGCACAACCCTACAAAGTAGCGGAACACAGCATTAACCACGACCACATTATTAAACTACAGGACACAAAACTACTCTCTGCTAAAACCAGATATGTGGATCAACTCATCAGGGAAGCTAATGAACTTGAAATGCACCCACACAACATCAACAGGGAAGATGGCCTGACCTTAAGCAAATCTTGGAAACCTCTTCTACACAAGCTTAAGGGAAGGAGACAGCCACCTAAAACACAATAGTTTGACTTCTACCATCCCATGCCTCACCCCGACAGGTGCCCCATCTCCTGTACATACCCGCCCGTGGCCTCCATGTGGGTTGTTACCCTCCACAGCCTGTTTCTGTACTCTGACCTACCCCTACCCTGTCACCCACTGTTGTGCTTCTCTGGTTCAGGAACATAAAGCTATGAACGAGGTTTTCGTTCATCAATAAATGCCAGTTAAAGCAAAATCTAATTTATTGTAAAATTAAAACTAATTGCACAATTTGGCTTATTTGAACTGGTTTGTACTTCTCATAATCACCTTGAATGTAGTTCATCACTTGTTACCCTGTGTAACACAAACTGACTTGTTAATAATGTAATTACTGTAATAAACACTCTTAACCTTTAGCGTACGGCATTTAAATGCCACTAAGTCCCCTGCCGGCCGGAGTTTTTTGGGCATTTAAGTCTTGAAATTGCGTCCCTCCACAAAAACAGATATATTTTCTGCTCTATATAACATAAA
>JGI20166J26741_11536252_pt1 | contig 12317 bp, 12 predicted proteins | sample TergutCu122P5_FD_26741 | JGI IMG/M metagenome (IMG submission 26741) | reverse complement strand
TTCTTCTTCAGTTTATTCTTCTTTTTCTTCATTGTTGTCAGTAACTTGCTGGTACAGCTCTCCAGGTTCTTGTTCAGCACATGGGAGTAAAATGTCATCAAATGCTACACACTCACTCAATATTACTGCTACATTCCACTTAATAATTTCATGATGCAAAACCCTGTCACTAAAAAGCACTACAATAATATTCACACAAAATTATCAGAACAATCATAAATTTGAAAATAATGTGTTTTTTCTGGCTCCATTTGGTAGTAATTTATGACGTACATTCACATAAAAAAAAATTCAGACACTTAATTTCAAGGACATGCATATCAAGCAGGAAATGTCGTTAGATTGAAATATTTTAAATGGAATAAATACATTGTTCCTATGGGAATACCTTTAGGAGCATATCACTGTAACGTTTCAGGTGAAACACCATTCTGCTTAGACTCTTCTTAACTGGAACCCATTTTGTTTCATATGATCATGTACCTATGTTGTTAGGACACTCATCTGTATACTCCTATCATCATGAGTATTCAGTCCTACTGTTACAATATTATGTTGCAGTCTTTTCCATAACGCAGAATAAAGATAAAAATACATCCACCTTCAAAACAGTGTGCAAGTGTAAAAAAACTTTATATAGTTTACCCACGTACACTGTCCACTTGAATAAGCTTTAGCAGCAGGTTCTTAGAAAACCCATTAACAGGGTTAAAAAGTAAGGGCACACTCAGCTCACTGCATCCATCATAAGACAATGGCCCAGATGTAATATACAGAGAGTACCTCTAATCATGCCCCCAGTAAAGGTAAAGGTATCAAATTCTATGCCTGGAGAAAACCTTCGGGCTACATGAGATTTACGCTCCTAGAATTTCTAGACAGTCAGCATATGAAGTTGGTAAAGTTGTCAGTGCTACGCACCAGCTGCCTTTAGCCTCCAAGAGATACCCCTGGCACTCAGATTCTGTTAGAGGCTGAATCAACCCCATGGCCATACAGGAGCCAGAAGGATTAAGTCAATTAAAAATCCCAATGACCCCATTGGGAATCAAACCTGCGACCTTCCAGATGCATGCCTCCAAGGGTAGGAAAATACAATGCTGGCTTGGTTAAGGGACTCAGCCATGTGTTATGAGTCACAGCCCGCAGGCGAACAGTGCATGTGACAAATATCCTCTGTTCAACAAATACTGTATTTACCCGAATGCAAGTGATTCTAATGTAAAAAAGCACATCTGCCAAGGGAAAATGCATTTATCCAAATCTGAGACAAACCCCAAAAATAAAATGTCTGCTAAGAAAAAATATTTCACTATTAATTGCTTACACTTAACACACAGAGCATGTCCGATTCTATCTACCTTTATCAATCAGGGATCCACAAGTAAGGTGCTTCTTTGCCTGAAAACTGAAACAGATCCTGCTTCTGAAACATTGCGTGTCTTAAGAAATCTGACGATGGATAAAGTCACAAAAAAAGAAGTTGGTGTAGGCTTAACGTCCCTGGTGCTATATTCTCTCTTTGGATTTCTTGACCCTTGAAGCTGGGACTGATAGGATGTCCCAAAAGGTCGATGCAGGATTACCACTATATGCTGCGTAATATTTCAGAACAGTGCAGACCTCACATGATTTGATGCTCCGCTTCATCCGGTTCAGAGCGATACGGTTTGGCATGGTCTGGTTTGGCGCTTCGAATGCAAATTTAAGACGATGTCACATACTTAACCACCAAATTTAAAGAAAAAACCTCATCTTGAATTTGAATAAATATGGTAGGCTCATCTGCAGTACATCGTCAAAAGTATGCATAATTGGAAAAGTGTCAAAAATCATGCATAAAATAAAAACCAACACCAACAGTGCTGTGTAAGAACACAACATACAGAACAGTGGAAAAATCTGGAATCACAGGTTCAATGCTGGACAAAAAAATAAGAGGCAAAAACATATCTTAATTGAAGATAAAATGAACAATAATGGCACCAGAATGCAAACAAGCCACAGAAAATCTTTGCACCCGTTGGCTGTTCAAAGTGCAGTGTCAATTGCTCACAAGACAATTTTACAACTACACAAACATAAAATTACAGTCGTACAGCAAATGTTTCCTAAAAACTAGGCAGCAAGAAGCCAGTATGGCAGGCAGTTCCAAACACTGGTAGCCAGTGGATTTTTTGATTCAGAAAATATGTTTTTCACAGGTAAAGTAATGTTCACATTAAATGCAAATGTAACCAACCAGAATAACAAATACTGGTGTCTTAAAAATCCCCATTCAGCTTGTAAGGTTCCTTTGCAGGATGAAGCTGAAGTCTGGTGCAGTGTCAGCAGAATCCAATGGCCTGTGTTTATCAAGGAAATGTGAAGTTCCTACCAGTATGTTCAATTAATTATCACACCATTCTTACAGCCAGTGGTTCTCAAACTGGGCCATATGGCCCCCCAGGAGGCCACAGCAAGTTTCTAAGGAGAAGCAAAATTAGGGGACCACACTAATTTTTAAACGGACCATTGAAACTTCACTGACTGAATAAAATATTTCAAATTTAAAACTGCATCAAAGGTTGTCTTCTCCCCTACATAATCCGCAGCACAGAAAGCAAAGTTGTATTTTAATGATTTTACCACATATTATGTGGGCAGTTTCAGTTCGGTGGCATTTACTGTCAAAAGTTCATAACCACTATGATGTTGTGAACAGAGATAATCTTCGCTTATCACTGACCACACTGAATATAATGCCAATTACTAACACAATATTTTTAGTTGTATATGTAAACAATGTTTTATACCCAAACAAATACTTAAAAACAATAAATATTGAAAATAACAGTAATATAAATATAATCTAACATATAAATCAACACTATGGATTTAAAATAACATCATTTCATAAGTAACAGCATCTATGAAGGGGGGGGGGGCAAACAGATACATCAAGCTCAGACGAGGGCCATGAGCAAAGAAAGTTGAGACACACTGTTTTACACAATTAACAGAGGAGGAAAAAAGTACAGTTAGTTCATTCAGGACAATGCTACAGACCATACAGCGGACATCTCAATGACTGCCCTTAAAGACATGGCAAATGGCTTATAATTCACAGACTGTGGTCCCTAGATGTCCAAATATGGATTGTTGATTATTATTTGTGGGGGAAAATAAAATAAAACATAAAAAATTCATGTTCTTTGCACCAGCTGAAAGATAATAAATATTTGAATGGAAATTGCCAATATTTCCAAACACAAGAACTGGTGTGTGTCAAGAGATATTTTCAGATGAAGCAGGGCCTGCTTAGAAGTTAGAGGTCAGCACTTTGGACTCGTCTATGGAATAATGTCAGAGAAAGTGACAATAAAAGGGACTCTAAATTCCTGCCACACAAAAGTCTCTGCAACAGCTGCCTTACTCATGGACACAAGCGATATACCCCGAACAATGAGTGGACATGTTCAGTAACACAAATGGACTATAAAATCATTACCTTTTGTAGCATATGGTCATATTCTGCAATAATTTTTACAAGGACTTGCGTCTCTGAGAAATCCCGTTCCATGTAGGCCTCTTCAGCACACAACACTCTTATGGCAAGGCCTGGGCCTGGGAATGGGTGCCGCATAACTAGGTCAGGTGGCAGACCAAGGTCTCTGCCTAATATCCGCACCTGGACACATGATATGGTTGTCAAACACAAGCAATGTTGAACAGATATGACAAATTAAAAATTTCTGCAGTGGTAAGTGGTTGTGAAGGACCTGTTTATGAAACTACTTATACATACAGATCCATTACATGCAGCCCTTTTTATACACCCTAGTAGCATCCCTGAAAAAGTGTAGGCATAAATCTAAAATATTCCAATGAGAATTGAGGGGTCAGCATAACAGAAAACAGCCAGCCAAAGGGCGTTAAACCGAAAATGATGGTGCACAAATTAAGAAGTGGTGTAAACTAGGCAAAGGGCATTAGAGCAAAAAGGCATAAAACAAAAGCTGGATATACAGCTACCTCCATGTTTAGGAGAGTACCATAAGTTTTGCTTGTTATCTGAAATGTGGCAAAAACTGTCATTAATGCACTTTACACTTCATAACATTACATTTCTGAGTGTTACTCTGGCATAAGAAAAACTGCTAATGGTGGCAAGGTGAGGGAAGAGAACTTTGTACAGCCCTTATATATGTGATGGAGGCAACTACCATCTTCCTTCAACACTCAGACAGCAGTTAAAATCAACAGTTCCTCACATAACTTTCCTCAACAAAATGCAGGGAAGCCTCAACAATTTAGCTCCACATAAGTGTTGCACTGCCATCAAGTTCAGAGTCAAATACACCTTTCTTTCATCATGTTTATTTCTCTGACCAACCTGTTTTTACATTACTCTTGCAAAATATTTTAAATTCTTTTGCTCCTTGATGATTTAGTTACAACCAGGAGAAGAAATCACACACGTACATACTATCATTACCATGTCAGTGGTGAAGTTCTGCCTCCTGGTGGCTGGAAATGAGCAGTCTAATTTGTGACTACTTGTTCAGTCTGGATGGGATGAAGAATACAATACTTAGCAGACAAAATTCTGCTTACATCACAATGTGGTTACTGGGGAAAAATTTGGCACTTAGTTGTCACAGCTAAGCTGTGACAATTAAGTCTCATCTCTGCCAAAAATTAGATTATTTTCCAAATTTCTGGAAACTGTAACACAATGAGACTTCACAACTTTCAGCCAATAATACCATAACTCTATTTATAGTTAGTTAGCTTCATCTGCAACTGGAAGTCAGATACATTACATATGAGCTAACCTGTTCAGGATACTGTGAAAGCATGCCACACCTAATGTCTATTTACTGCAGCGATCAAAGCTGTGTTCTGCTGTATCACGCTACATGATTACAAGGGGAACAGACAGCATAAGTATCCTTCAAGAATGTACCTCATCCTTGTGGAAGTCTTTTAATGGCTCAACAACTCGCCCTTCATTTCGCAGCTGTCTGATGAGCTCACTGTCATTGTGGTGTGTTTTGATAACATCAGCCTTGCTGCTAGCAAGATGGGATGCAGACTCAATCAGGTCTGGCCTCAAGGTACCCTGCCCAAGAAATACTTCTTCTGGCTTAAGGTTCAGCTCAGATATCACTTCATTCGCCACCTGTGACATTCAAAGAAACTTCACTTCAAACAAAAATCCAAACAGTCTAAACAGAGCCGCTACATGTCATGTTTATCTTTTATACAAATTCAAATAGTAACTCTCTGGTGCTGGAGGATAACTATAGCTGATTTGCAGTGTGATTATGAGAAAACCAAACAACCACTAACACACAAAGATGAAAAATGGAAATATATATATCTTAATCCTTCTCCACCCACAATCATAGGTTTGATAAAAATACGCAAGACAGATTCCCCTATTAGACCTATCATCAACTGGAAAAATGCCCCAGCATATAAACTTACCACAAAGTTTTCCAATAAACTTGAAATATACATTCCACTTCCACACATTTTTAATGTAAAAGGTACAACCCACCTAATGAAGGACCTCCTTGAAATTCCATTAGATAAAAATTTAAGATCAGTTTCTTTTGACATCATGAACACATACTCAAATGTACTGGTTACAAATGTACTTGAAATTATCGAGTTATTGTGCAGCCAAAATGGAATAAACAAAGAATTACAGTATGAAACAACAAACTTTTGCAAAATCTTAATAAAACAAAACTATTTTCAATATAGAGATTTACAATATATACAGGAGAATGGCCTAGCAATGGGTGCTCCATCTTCTATCTTTCCTGAAATATATCTGAAATACCTTGAAAACACAAAGATATTTGATATTCTGGTGCAACATCATATAATTGGTTATTTCCAATACGCTGATGACATTCTCATAGTTTACAAAAACAATGTAACAAATATACACACAGTACTAACCAAATTTAACAATATGACAACCACCACGAAATTCACTATGGAAGAAGAGTACAAAAATAAAATTAGTTTTCTAGATATCACCATCTCTAAAGATGGTAACAATATATAATTCAACATATACAGAAAATCCACTGCAACTGACATTATTATCCCAAACAATTCATACCACCCTCCAGAACACAAATTTGCAGCAGTTAGATACCTAACCAAATGTCAACACACCCCATGAATAACACTGAGAAAGAAAAAGATGTAATAAAACAAATATAAAACAATAAATGATTTAACACTCTTAAACAAATATATCATACCAAGAAACAAAAAAGAATGAGAGAAGAAGAAAAAATCACAAACAATATGGGCAAAATTTACAAATGTTGGTAAAGAAACAAAATTCATTACAAAACTATTTAAATATTCTAGTCTCAAAGTCTCCTTTAAGCCCATTAACACTCTAGGATAAACTGTTAACTAACAATAAAGACTACATTTCTAATGAATTTAAAAAATGCAGTATATACCAATTAACATGTCATGACTGTAATAGAAAATATACCAGACAAACTGAGACCTAAGATTCCAAGAATATTTTCAAGATTATAAATAGGGGAATAAAAAATCAAAATTTGCACACCTTTTAGATAGGAAACATTCTATTGGTTCAATGGAAAATATAATGGAAATTTTACATATAACAAGAAAACATAAAATGATGAATACTCTAGAAAAATTCCATATCTATAATGAAACCAAGCTTGATAATCAATAAATGATACCATATATCCCGGCCCATAAGACGCACCGTGATTTTTTCATTAGAAATTTTAGAAAAAAAAAAAATGATGAATGTATTTTAATTTTCGTAATTTATTGGAAGAAAACAGGATTGTTACATACCAAAATTAGCAACCATAATATAATTTATTCATCACAGAAACCCAGAAAATCACCGCCACTGCCACTAAAATCATCTTCACGGTTGTTTGCACTCGATGCGTCACTTACGTCATATAAAATGTCATCTTCATTTCCATCTAGTGCATTGCTAATGCCACATTTTTTTAAAGACTTTACAAAAGTCTCACTTTTAACTCGCTGCCAGGAATTTTTCACCCACTCGCAAACATTAGAAATCAAAGGCCGTTTCACTCTTCCTGCTGATGTGATGTGATGAGTTGGTGCCTCAATCCACTTTGCCCATTCCTCATGCAGAAATCCCTTGAACGGTTTAGTAACTGAAACGTCCAGAGGCTGTAATTGACTGTAATTGACCCAGCTTGATGTTTAGTCCTTCTAATGCCCACTTGAAAACTGTCACACATAGACAGACTAACCTTAACAAACACATCTCCAATAGTTTTCCTCTTCTCCTCAGGGCTTGATGACATGCACAGAAGCTTGGTAACACGTGTCCTTGAGTTGGGATCTCGAATGTCCATGGGAACAGTTGTAGTTCCATACAGAAACTGGTGGCTTGCATTGATCACTGCAACACAACAGCCAAGTAAGTCTTACAGAACGTGCAGAATGACAAGTTTTAAAAAGAGACACCTTACAAGTCACTTTAGACTACTTTTCCAACTTGAAAACACAAGGTTACTAAATTCCAAGGATTTTGTTTTCTGAGACATAATGAACCATTATCACAATATGGCCAAGTACACAAACTTCACTGTGACAATTTCCAGTGATGATTTGGTGAAATTCCCCCTCCCCAGTATTTACAGTACCATTTCCAACACGCCAGAAACACTTAATCTTTGAGCCAGATGCAGCAGAAGTCTGGAGACCAATTTCCATGCAGGCATCCTTCCTTCAAACTACACAAAATGCTAGAAGTTTGGAAGCAAACTGGGTCATTGGAGTTTTGAAGACAGTTCTGAGGACTATACATTCAGGAGTTCCGAGCAAATCTAATCTGCTATCTGTCTTCTAATGTGTGACACCACGCAGTTTGGCAGATGTGTACTGACATTTCAGGGCAACTTGCTCAACCATCATCAGGGCAGATGATGATGATGACAACAATGACAGTATGTTCCTCTAAACCACTGCTACATATCCTTCACACTACACTATTCTGCATCCCAGAACACAATAACATCCAGAAACATGGCCACAAAAACCTTAAAAATTATCACATCAGCAACTGTACAATGTCCATATCCTAATCCCAGAATTATTACAGAAAAATACTGACACAATGTTTAGACGAATGCATCAATATTACGACATTCTTACACAAGCATCTGATGCACCAATGCCTTCACAACTTAGTGGCAGAACACATACCAGGTAATATAAGTGAACTGCAGGTAATGTGAGGATGAGGGGCTATACCAACAGCAGTTACATATAAACAAGGACCTTTAAGTCACTAATAATAGAACTAGAATTAACAGCCAGGCCCTCGATTAGGTGGACCGTAACCATTTAAATCCTGATGTGAAAAGGTTAATGAAACTTGAATTTTCTTGTCTGTTTCAAAAAATACTCAAATATCAAATTTCATGAAAATCTGTCCAGTGGGAGCTGAACTGTTTCATGCCAATGGACAGATGAACACATAGAAATGGACGAAGCTTAACAGTAACTTTTTACAATTTTGTAAATGCACCTAAAAACCTTAAATAAATAAATGTTTAAATTATAACTTATTTATATATCACCATCCTAAATACTGAGCAAGTTGGCTCAAGCAGTAATGCTTCTTAATAGTGTATGGGAGGTGCCATGTTCGACACTTGGCCAGGACACTATCTTTTTCTCAAACCAGGCAAAAGCTGGAATAGTACCCTTTATTGGGCCATAACTACTTCATACCATGCAGTTTACAGTTCACTGCCATCCATTCACTGGGTGCTATACAGTCCCAGTCAGTGCAAGCATTGTTGAATAAACTACAGATGGAAAAATAAAAGGTAATGGTAGAGTTCACTCTATAACCTGCCAGAAAGACACAGGTGGAAAGTAGAGGTTTAGCTCTACACTTTGTTTAACCTTGGCAGTAGATGGGGGTGAAGAGTTAACACCACAACCCTGCCCACTTTAACCCCAGGAATGACACATTCCAGCCAATCCCATATCCAGTGGAGTCCTATTGATTGTGTGTGTGTGTGTGTGTATCAATGAATGTGATCAGGGGCAACAATAACCCTCTACACCTACAATGCGTAGGTAGAACAGGTCCGACTAACACAGAAAGAATGATACAGGAGGCTAGGTGGGTCCATGGCCAGTCTGGATGGGTGCAGAAAATCTTACACCCACTGGGACTAGATCCTCGGACTGTCCAGCTTGTAGTGAGTAACTATACTAACTACACTACCCTGATCCTCACAGATGGAGAAATACCATTTGAAATAACAACATGTCGCCCAAACAAATTTTAAAAAAACTGACGGGAATCAGTGCTGTTCTTTCTATACAGTGTATAAGAAAGTTCCAGTAATGAACTGAGCACCCTGTCATTCACATTTACCCGTACACTACCTTTCACTCTGAGACCTAGCTTCTCAAGGGACTGCTCCACTCTTTGACTCTCATTCTTGCGCATAAAACCGTTGTCTATGTGAACAGCTATCACCTGATCTTCACACAGGGCTTTGTGCAACAGTGCAGCACATACAGTTGAATCCACACCTCCACTCACCAGCAGCTGTACAATAACCAAACAAAACACATCACCATCACCCCTAATCTTTAGTTTCTTACGCAAACAATAATATTTATGCCCATTATTACCGCTATACAAGGTTAAAACGAAGATTTCTTTAAAAAGGTCATCAATAAATAAACACAGATTACCTAAAATCACCCCACTACTTCCTACATCAGAATTCCTAGTTTATCCTTCACAGCAATCTTGGAGAAATGTCTTCTGTTTGTCAATCTGAAATAACCCTTTCCTCTCCACGATAAACCATCTTTCGGCCATAGAGAGGGCCATATGCTAAATTGGCAGCAACAAAGCCACACACAGACTTGGCTCTAGTTTCACTTCAGGCAAATAGTCTGTGGGGGGGGAGAAGTTCTACATGGTGGGGATTGTACAAAAGGGCAGTAACCCTATAAGTTGAAGAAAAATTATTCATGAACTCCAAACACTGAAACAAACAAAAACACAGCGGCCGGAAAAGAGGGATTTTTTAATAAAAGACTGTCCCACTGATGAATTAAGTGCCATTCTATGCCAGTACAGCTATAAACATTCTTAACTTCAGTGCCAGAATGGAGTGAATGGTGAGATTCATACCCCAACACTGCTTCCCCTTGGTGAAGAAACTCCTGGTACACACCAGACAGAAAGCTAGTTGGGTCCTAATCAGCGTAGATTTTGTAGACAGAAGAGATCTGTACCTCACACATGAAACTGAACCCTGATACCTGAGTCAGCTAGTCTGTAACCATTGCCACAACCTGCCCAAGCTATGCTGACACCAATTTTGGAATACAAGACAAATTAAATTAAACTGGAAGTTTCAATACCACCCACAATAACAGAACACCAACAGCAATCACGTACACTCCACACAATATGAACATGCTATCAACGTGATTATCTTACCAGAACTTTGTTACTGCCAACTGTCTCCTTGACATACTTGAGGCATTCCAGTTCCCTGCCTTGCAGTGTGTAGTTTCCTGTACATCCACTGATGTCAAACAGGAAGTTCTTAATCATTGTCTTTCCATTTGTTGTGAGGTCAACCTGTGGAGCCAGACACAAACTTTCAGCCTCACAATCAAAGAATCAAGAACTAACCAGGCTATCATACAGTTTTAGAAACAGAATCATAACAGAAATATGACTAGTTTATTATCCAGACCAACAAATGCACAACACACATACATATTAACAATATTTATATATTGTAAGTACTCCTACATGTTGCGATGCACCCGCATAATCTTCAGGGGATCTTATCCTTCTACGTTGCTAGAGTTATAAAAATAATTAGGCTGTAATTTTGGTTCAACACAATGGGGATGTCTCACCTCAAAACTGTGCATTTGTTGGTCTGGATAATACACTGTACACGATGCAAGGTACATACATCAAAATATAAATATGATTAGTTTCCAAACGACATGCAAAATAATTGCATTTACTTTAATACTTCACGGTCCATTTTTTTATATAAAAAAATTAAAAAAAACGAAATGGTTCACCAAAACTGAGATTCTGAGTTTTCCACATTATATTTATTATACATAGGTAAATCACTATTTCAGTTGTTTTAGTCACAATTGTTGTTAATTACCTGCAGGGGCAGTACAAAATGGTGTATGATTTAACACTGAATATGTATTATGAAGTGTTCATCAAGACTCCAGCTGTTAATACTGTGAGGCAAAACATGCCTTAGGTATGGAAAAATGACATATGTGTTCAACAGGAGCATCTGTATGGTAGTTGTTACTTCCCTTTATTTCTATGTCAAACAATTCAACATCAACTTCCACAAAACAGAACTACTGTTGGAAAAAGAAATGTCTTTTACCAGTATTTACGTTCATGAAATAATGCAACCAACAAGGTACACAAATTCATGGAACACACTAAAACACATCTGTTATTCAACTTCTACATGTTTCAGCCCTCTCAGGCCACCTTCAGGGGTACTGTTAAAGGTAAAGGTAAAGGTAAATTTCACCCTAGAACAGGCCATGAAGGCCCAGAGGGGAGGAAGAGGTATAGCTCTGCTCTTTCTTTGACTTTGGCACTAGATGGGACCCTCAGGGTAAACCTGGTACCCACTGTATAGGAGGCTGGGTGGGCCCCAGGGATGGTCTGGACAGGTGCTGAAAATTTCGCCCCCACCGGGATTCGATCCCCCGTCCATCCAGCCCATAGTGACTTGCTATACTGACTATGCTATTCCGGACCCTCCATCTTCAGGGGGACCATTGTAATATTACAGGAAACTCCTCAACCCATTACACTCTTCTAATTATAACAGAAGACATAAGCATAATACATCCTGATGTAATTAACAACAATAACACAATGAAAGGATCTCCGTATGCAAACCAGTATTAAAAATGTGTTTTGCTGCCAAAATAATAAATCTCACAGAGATGGTCCATTACAAATCTCAAATTAAATCACGTAACATTTAATAATTTTCAGTGTTGTCCTGTGAAATAACCCTTCAACGCCAGACTTAAATCCCACCGTGCAGTGGCAGTCTCCTAAGATTTTTTACTGGAGATTTTAACTTTTAATGGCGACTCTTTGAAAAAAAAACATATCTCATAAGCTTTTCATTCAAATTTAATGAAATAAAATTTTGTACTCTGCTTATGAATTGGTTAATCCGGGAAAAAATGTTAACCTATTTTTATAACAAATTTAGGCC
>JGI20166J26741_11536141_pt1 | contig 12318 bp, 12 predicted proteins | sample TergutCu122P5_FD_26741 | JGI IMG/M metagenome (IMG submission 26741) | reverse complement strand
CCCCTATTCGTGGGACCTTAGTGGATACCATGGTTTCAAATTTAGAGCAAAGGAGGCTCAGCAGTTTGGGACTCTGAAAAGGGTTCCTGTTCAGAGGCTCCAAGTGGGACAGCTGGACAGAACCCAGACAAGTGGAGGTAGAGGAAAAGGGGCTCTGGAAATGGGGCAACCCTCTCTATGGGAGCTCTTTTAGGGGAACCTGGAGGGGGGCTCCTTTGTTAGGGGCCCTGAAGGTTATGAAAGGAAGACTCTGAGAATGAGCTTCTTCCTCATGGGGGCTCAGTTGGGCCACCTGGAGTGGGCTCCTTTACCGGGGACTTTCAGATATGGTTGACAGGGGCTCTAGGGGTGGAGGGTCTTTCTCTGTGGGAGCTCTGTTAAGGGAGCCTGGAGGGAGGGCTCCCTTGTTGGGGACCCTGTAGGATATGTAGAAAAAGGCTCTGGAGACAGGCATCTCCTTCCATAGGGGACCTGTTTGGGGAACCTGGAGGAAGGCTCACTTACCGGGGACTTTGAGAGATGGATAAAGGGGGCTCTGTGGATGAAGTGTCTCTCTCCCTGAAGAGGCTCTATGGAAGGGGTCTGGGAGGGGGGGCTCCTTCACTGGGGACCCTGGAAGATATGTTGAGAAGGTCTCCGGATACGGGCATCTCTCTCCGTGGGGGCCACTTTTCTGCCCAGGGGAACCTGGTATGTGGGGGTCTCATATACCGGGGACTTTGACAGATGAAAGAAGGAGGGCTCTAGTAATGGGGCATCACTCTGCGAGGAACTCCATAAGGGGCCTAGAGGGAGGGCTCCTTTACTGGGGAACCTGAAAGATGAGGTTTTTGAGAGATATGCAAAATGCCCTGTAGACAGACCTCTCTCTTCATAGGGGCCCTGTTGGGGAAGCTGGAGGGGGTTCGTTTGCCGGGACTTCTGAGAGACAAGGAAAGTATATCCGGGTTTAGAAAAGGCTCTGGAGAAGAGCATCTCCTTCCATAGGGGCCCTGTTTGGGGAACCTGGGGAGGGGCTCACCTACCAGGGACTTTGACAGATGGATGAAAGGATCTCTGTGGATGAAGCATCTCTCTCTCTCTCTCTCTCTCTCTCTCTCTCTCTCTCTCTCTGAAGAGGCTCTGTGGAGAGGGCCTGGGGGGTAGCTCCTTCACAGGGGACCCTGGAAGTTATGTTGAGAAAGTCTCTGGATATGGGCATCTCCGTGGGGGCCCCTTTCCAGTCGAGGGGAACCTGGTATGCAGGGGGCTCGTATACCGGGGACTTTTGATAGATGAACGAAGGAGGGCTCTAGTGGTGAGGCATCTCTCTGCGAGGGAATCCATTAGGGGGACCTTGAGGGAGAGCTCCCTTACTGGGGAACTCGAAAGATGAGGTTTTTGAGAGATATGTAAAATGACCTGTAAATGGGCCTCCCCCTCCATAGGAGCCCTGTTTGGAGAACCTGAAGGGGGTTCATTTGCCAGGACTTTTGAGAGACAAGAAGAGTATATCTGGGTTCCTTTTTGGACCTGGAGGCTATTAAGATTTTAAGTCTAGGGGCCATCTGGAACTTTAGTAAAGGAACAGGGCTCTCCTGAGTTAATATTAGATTATGGGGCACAAAGGGCCTGTCTATAAGGCCTAGGTGCATCGGGACCGTAAGTGCTCGAACCCAATGTTAATCTAATCTAATCTATGACCTACCTAACACAAGCCTATCTGACATACGTGATTTACAGTGCCAAAAATGGACCTGGAATGTGGCATGACACCCATACCACAACACAAACTTTAAAACCAAGCATAAACATTCATCACACTAGAACTGTAAAAGTAAAAGTAAAGTAAAGGTGTCCCGCAACAGGACGAGGTGGCCCAAGGGGTTCCAGGTAGGTTAAGGCCCCGGATTTTCTTGACGATTCGGTACTACAAGGGTGGTAGGTCATCAGCCAAACTCACCGGCCGCCTTTACCCCAGGAGAAATCCCTGGTACTCACTTTCAGAGGCTGAGTCGACCTCAGGGCACATGGTTCTGTCAGGGGTACCAAGAAAAAATCCCCAGTGACACCATCGGGAATCGATCCCTGGACCATCCGACTAGTATGGCAGCGCCTTAACCACTACGCTACCTCAGGCCCCACACTAGAACTGTACTGCAGTAAAATTCCAAATAGGATGCCAACAAATTCTCCCCTTGAGTAATGTTCCTCAGCTGAAAGTGGGTGGATGGGAACACATAACTGCCACGCAATATTGTGAATCTAACATACATAAACAAGCAACATGTAACACAACATTAAGGTACATCGCCAGTAATCAACAGTTCAAGAACTTACACCCAAAGAACGACAATAAAAAAACATGAAAATATGCAATATATGGTAGTTATGGACAAGCTGCCTATGACCTGTAGCTATGCAGAGTTAAATTTTAAACTACAACATATATCAAGTTTTTTCACACACCACCCACCAACAATACATCAACAACCTACTGGATGGAATGTTATCATTATATACATGTATATATTATTAATACATGTAGCTTTTTCTATGGATAGCTTACATTTGATTAAGATCTCAATCATATGAAAATTCACTCGTAATTTTCAATCGTTTGCAAAACCAGATTTACATTTTTGCAACACATGCAGGCCTGAAGATGACCTATATGGTCGAAACATGTCGCCAATTTTTATATGATTATGCCATTTGTTATATTTTAATAAAACTGTACAGTTCTGAGGACGAAAATTAATAACTATCATTTCCCTCTGACGTTCAATGAAGGGCTGTGAAAGTACACATAACACCAATTTTTGAAGTACTTGGAATACATATACTTACGGTTTGTTTGTCCATCAGCAGCACTTTCATTCCTGGACCGCTTTCTTCTGCCATTCGAGTTATGTACATTTTAACAGCTGATACCACATTCATTGTTACTAGACACTGTAAGCTTGTCAAGCTAGACTGCTATGCGTTATGGACTTCCAATTCCTAAGCCAGTCACAATCTGTCATCTACACAGACCATCTTATCCACAGATTAATATTAGTGATCTTGTCACTGCGGTAAACCATAAACTGTGTGTGTGTGGTTTGATGTGAATCAGTAATAGTCATGGATCAGAAGTGAGCTGTCACGTACATGCTTTCGTGGCTCTCTCTTCGAATGATGGTAGTTAGTTCTTTACGTCTGCCGTATGTAGCGTTCCTACCTCTCGTCTGTGGCGCTCCTATCGATCAACGGTAATAACGCAACTATGCCGCGCCTCCATCTCCTAAACCAACCACCGGCACCACAGATCAACTAGTATGACCGCCACCATTGGCCTCGTTCACACGTTCCGGGTTTCGACCGGACGGGCGAGAGCACAACTTTGAACTTTAATAACATCTCCGCTTCTAACCGGCCAGTCGAACGACCAAGAACGCTGTGACCAAGCAGTCGTGCGTGCTCAGTGATCCGCAATGGTTTCTTTATCCAATTTTTGCTCTGTTCTTTTTGTATCGTCATCGTAAACGTAGACTAACAGGTTGCATTGAGTTCATCCAGAAAAAAAGAAGAATTTGGTGCTTTTTACACACTATTTGGTAAATTACGAGATGATGCAAACAGGGTTTTAAATTTATTTTCGAATATCTATTTCATCTTTCTACGAGATGCATCGTCGTTTGAAGGAGAGTCTTCAGCGTCGTAATAGTAAAATGAGGAACTGCATTCAACCTGTAGAAATGTTGGCTGTTGCAATCAAGTAAGTAATGTTTGTGTATGCTTTAAAAGAAGAATTTAATGATTAAAGAAAACAAATTATTTTCAGAATTGAAATTTATTTATTGATATATTTTTCCAGATATCTAGCGAGTGGGTGCAGTTTTCATGACTACATTTCTCTTATCGGATTACAATCTCAACAGCAAGCAAGATAGCCAGAAAAGTATGCCTTAGTATTTGGTCTATCATGCGCCCAGAATGTATTCCCAAACCTACAAAAGAGCAGTGGGAATTGACAGCTGTGGAATTTGAAAAAAGGAGCTAATTTCCTGCATTGCTTAGGGGGCGTCAATGGGAAACATATTCGAGTAATCAAACCGGGCCACAGTGACTCGATGTTCTATAATTACAAAGATTTTTTCCCCGTGGTATTTATGGCCGTGGCAGACACTAACTACCTCTTTATGTACGTTGACATTGGTAGTTATGGAAAATACAGTGGTTCTACGAATTTAAACGATCTACGCTGTGGACATCAATTAAGACAAATATGCTGGAATTACTCAGTGAGATACCTCTTTCAGGAACTGAAGGTCCAAATGTACCACACTCTTTTGTAGGAGATGAAGGATTTGCGTTAAACAGAAACATACTTGGACCTTTTCCTGGGTCTAACCTGAGTGTTACAAAAAGTGTGTACAACTATCGCATGTGCAGAACACGGAGGTATGTGGAATGTGCTTTCGGAATTTTGAGCAATAAATGGAGAATTTTCCAGCGACCGCTTAATGTCAGTCCTGACTTTGAAGTCGCCATTGTTAAGGTCAGTGTTGTTCTGCACAGTTTTGTTCGCGAGAGAGATGGTTATAAACTTTGAAGACGCCTTGACAGTGACTGGTCTTGTAGATGTACCTTATGGACAATCAGTACGCGGGTGGTTAACAGCGAACAATGTAAGGAATAGAGTTACTGATTATTTTCTAACAGATGCTCGAGCTACTACCTGGCAGATGTAAAAAATTCACGAACAGTAGAGCATATAAAATTTAAAAATATATATATGTCTGTATGCATTTCATTCAGCCGTGTTCAATAAATTATGGCAATACTCACCAAAAGCTGTTTTTTGAACATCTCCTAGAGCTTCGAAGTCTTCTTGAAGACAAATACAAACTTCTCTCCATGCCCTTTTCGTTTCTGTTTTTATAAATATCATCCGTCTTGTCCCACAACACCGGCCTGGCTTCCAACAGAGATATTATCCAATCTATGTCGAACTCAAAATCGCCCATCTTCACCACTGGAAGACTCCTGTTTTGGTTCTCTACTGACACTGCAGTGGAAAGTGATCGCTCGAATACAGCCGGGTAAAAACCGGAGTGTGTGAACGTGTCTATAAGCAACACCTGCACCACTTAATGTTTTCTCACTCAAGCTGTGTACCGACAGGCCACCAAGAACTCTCATAGAGAGTGAGAGTACCATGTGCCGCATGTGCACAACTGTATCCTCCTGAAGATGAGCACTTGAGGCTCGAAACATGTAGAGGAAAATATTATTTTGTGAATAAATAATAATCAGTGCATCAAGTTAGTAATTAGTATATAGTCACCTGCACCACCGTTGACTCAGCTACCGGCCGGCGACCGGGCATAGTAATGGATAGCTCCGGGTGCTACCCGGCAGCCGGCCGGTAAATTCTCGACCGGCCAAACGACCGGGTTGTGTGAATAGGCCTATGCTTACCTGTGTTCCACTACTTTGTCCGGCGATAATCGGAACCTGCCGGCCGGTCGAAAACCGGAACGTGTGAACGAGGCCTTACATTACGTCCACTGCACCCCCCAGCATATTTCGGTAGTTCCTCTGTTCACACAAACGCCTCACCTTCCCTCAATCCTCACTAACCTAAATATTTCGCCGTCGCCCCTTTTATCCCCTCAATCCAGTTCCCGCCCACAACACCCCGCTTGTGGCGTGTGCATTAACACGGATGAAGTGTTATTTTCAGTCGTTGTGATATGCACGCCACAAGCGGATAACATTTTGAACCTACTACGAATTTTCGAAGAGAGTTCCGGATTTCGTAGCGAAGTGATCAGCACCCTGCCCACGTACCCTTTTAATCTATGGTTCAAGTCACCGAGGGCTTGGCTAGAGCAATGACCTGATAGTTTGACGCATGGGCTAGGGCAGCACAAAAAGAGATAATCTGTGGCAGTAAGACATCACAGATTAATACCAAAGAAAGCCTATACATGATCTGTGTATATGGTCTTTGTACGAAGGCATGTAGTAATGGTTGATGGCTTCTTTAGTTTTATGATAAATCACTTATTTTAAGTGTCTGATTGTAATTAAATATAAAATATACCGAACTGGTTACGACAAGATAAAGACTTTTATTTTCGTTTAAATTACATTTGTTCCGCCTATGTACATGTTGCGGTGCTCTGTGAAGTTACTAATGGAAGGAGTTCAGAACACTAATAAGGCAAATAGAGGACGTGTTGTTACAAAGGCGCTTAGTACGAAAACGTTGGTTGTGAAACATGATGATGTGAATCATATGTTCTACATACAGCTGGATAATGGTATGACAGTTACCGCTGTAACGCATTTCTGTCCTAAAAGCCCCACTGTGCTGCCTTGTATACAAGATAGCATTTTATTTTTTTGGCACGAAATTGCCCGGCTACTGGAATTATACACGTGTATATAAGTCCCACAGCGGTACAAGAAAATAAAATTAAACCTCAAGGGTCATCACTACCAAAGCATACCACTGAATTGTATCCTGACCATTTCACATCTTTTCTTAAATTGTACTGTCACGTTACCCGGATTTTGGGAGTGATGATCCACGTTCCGTTGCTTATATTCTATGTGGATATAATACGGAAGCCGGGATAGCATAGTAAGCAGATGATCTGTGGTAGTAAGTGAGGTAACTAGGCTACGGACTGGATAATAAAAGAAGTGTGGTATGATCCCCGTCAGGAGCAAGAGACCAGCTCGGGCCCATCCAGCCTCTTATTCAATGGGTGTTAGGCCCCTGGGGGGTAAAGCGGTCGGTGTACGAAACCAACTATTTAGTGCCGAAGTTAAGAATGGGTGAAGCTATTTCTCCATTCCCCCATGTGCCTTTGTGGTGTGCTTAGTGACATCTTGAACTTTATTGATACAAAACGCAACTGCTCTAGTTCTTACAAAATATAGGGGGTACTCTGTTACTTCATTAATAATTCATCACATTGTGATGGCCGACCATTTCAGCCATTTTTCATCAGCTTAGCATGACAACTATGAGATCCAGCAATGTGTTTCCAGATAAATGGAGTAGCTTATGTTTAAGTTTTTGAGCACCTTGTGTGCTGTTGTGTCAGTGAAGACTTCTGTGTTACGATTGCCACAAGTACAAAAATCACATGCATTTGAAAATCATAGACAACATGAACAGAATAACAATTTGTATACATGGCATCACAGAACATTAGCCTGAGAATGTTTGAAGTAGATTGGAAAAAGAGGTTGAAAGATATGATATTACATTTAATGTTAGGAATTTCAATTCTGCTGTGGGTAAACATCTGTTACTTGTTTTATTAGAGTTCTTACATTGTCAGATGTTCAAGAAGAAGATAATGTATGTGGACTCATATTTTGTTTGTAAGATGCCTGTGTAATGAGATATAAACATGTTTTTTTTTTTTGTTTCAGATGTTGCTTTTATTCAGTATGATAAATTTGACAATATTTTAGATTATAATGAAACTCAAGTTCCACCAGCTTTCCAGGGACAGGGCATAGCTCAGATTTTGGCTAAGGTAAATGGTGATTTTAGTAGTGCCATATCTACGGTTGAGTTTATATAGATCTAATTTGTGCAAGAATGAGTGTGAACTAAGCTTCATGGAGAACAAAATGTTATTTCAAGATACTGTATCAGTATTTGTTTCATGACTAAGCTTGGTGTTTGAATGGTTTATGTTGGTCAGTATTATAAGTTTGTAAAATCTGGTATAATATTCAGATGGTGTAAGTAAATACACTTATACATTCAAAATGTTTTATACATTGTATACTAAAGTGTAATGTAGCTCTTTGAAACCTGTAGTTTAACTGAATAATACAAAACAGTTAATTTAATAAGTAACTTAACACCATGGATGAGTCGCTTTGCAGAAGCTGATACGTAGTAGTCAAAGTCCTGTATTTTTTAGAACCCTTAGGCCCATTACCTTGTTTACAAAAGCCCACCACTGGCCACTGCCTTGAGCCACATTAATTCCATCCATACTGTCCTATTTTATTTCTAACATACCCAGTTGAATATTTCAGTCAATGCACAGGGCTTTCAAATGGTCTGGTTACTTCAAGTTTACCCTTCTCACCAAAATTCAGTATGAATTTCTCTTTATCTCCCATTCGTATGTCATGCACCACCAGTCTCATCCTTCATGATTTAGTCATCATGATGTATAATGAGTACAAATTGTGAAACTCCTTGTTATGCTCTTTCTCCCAGACTCGTTACTTTCTCACATTTAGGCCCAAAAGTTATCTGTAACACCCTGTTACTGGACACCTTTAGTCTATATCCTTTCCTCAGTGTAAGAAACCAAATTTTGCATGCATACAAAACAACAGCCAAAATTATGTTGTTATATATATCTTAATGTTTATGTTTTTAAGCAGCATAGAGGAAGAATAAACATTCAGAAGTGAATGATAGCTGGCATTTCCTGAGTTTAATCTACTCTTAATTTCTTTGTGAATGCAGTTTTGAATTGCTGGTTTAATTCCAATTTGAACTTCATCAAACTTTAAAAGGATTTATTAGCCGTCTTTGTTTTGTGATTTGGTCCTCTACAGGACGTGAATTTATACCTAGTCATATCGGGATTTACTTCAAGACCAACTTCCCTACTAGCAACTACTACAGCTTCCATGTTTCCCTTTGTATTTGGGTTTGCAGCCAGTTGATGTAACGTAAGCAGCATAGGTCAGAAGCTGATAAATCCCATGAGTTTCAGTTCCTTTTGGTTTGCAAATCAATTCATAACTTATGTCTTTAATTACAAAATCCAGTCAGGTATATTGTTTGGAAAATAAGTACTATTTATTGTGTGAGTCATATGAAACACATAAATACACACAGTGGACAAAATGCAGAGCTTTTAATGTTGAAGCAGGTGGTACATAGAGTAACCACTGCGTCTTAAAGGGTCAACCATATGGATTGACCTCAGATGTCTTGATGCTTACTAGTACTGGAGAATAAAGTTTTCTAGTTGTGTTTTGAACTAACCGTTTAATCAAATTTTAATCAAATATGCTGATCACAGTGCATGAATGGATTTTGCAATGTTATACTTGCTATAACCACATACATGTACATCACTGATTTCATATCATAACTAAATCATAAGAATTAATGTATTTACTCAAGTGCAAGACAAGATTTTTTCCTTAATGTGGTGCTTAAATAAGTGAGGTCATCTTAAATTAATGTATGAAGCACCAGATCACTCTGAACTGGACCGTCCAGAGCCAAGTGTAGACAAAAGAGAGAAGAGAGCATGACCAAATTTGACTGACACACTCTTCTTCTTTTGGGACTTCGTCAATTCTCTGATTTGTTAAAGAAGCATGACATTTTGGTTGCTAGCCATGTTGCCATCTTCAGGCAACGGAACCTGGCAGACCCCTGAGATTGAGCTGTTCTGTCACTGGACACCATAGAAAGAAACTTGTTAAGATATTCACCTGAGAATGGATTAGTCTAAGGACAGTAATGGGAAACTGACTAGTGAAACATTAAAAATTAACTACAAGATTCAAAAATAAAACCTGGGCCAATCCACAAATTAAAAACCATAAAGAGAGCCATTAAGGCAGACTTACACAACACAAAACATGCATTTAAAATTCTTAACACCACCAGCTCCATCTGCGGAGAAAACTGTGAATCTTCATGCATTCAAGTACATTTATAAACCAAGAAACATTTTTTTTATCATTGTAGCATGCATCTTGATAATGTCAAAGTTCCTTTTTACCAACAAATGCACCTTTTATTAATCATATAAAATGTTAAAATTTACATTAAAATATCTTATATTCGCTCCTATCTAACCACCCATTTGAACACAAACTAGCTGCATTTAATTATTACATAAATAGAATGTTGACACTCCCCATCACTAAACAAGCCAAACAACAGGAATGGAAAACCATATTAACAATAGCCCACAACAAGGGATTCCCAACCCACATCATACACAGTCTAAAGAAAAAACTGAAATTCAATAAACAACAACAAAAACCGCTAACCTTAACAACTCAGCAAAACAGGAAATGGATGGTCTTCACTTATCATAGTCCATTAATAAGAAAGGTGACTAACCTCTTCAAACAGTCCAGTCTAAGAATAGCTTTATGAGCTACAAACTCAGCATACCAGCAATTAACTGAGAAACTGGCCCAAAATAACCCCAGTGGAATATACAAATTAAAGTATAATACCTGCAACAAAGCGTATATCGGACAATCCGGAATATCCATAATTGTGAGGCACACGGAACAAGTAGTACAATATATATGAACTAATAATCCTACATCTGCTTATGCATTGTATATATTAAATAACAAACATGACTATGGAACCACAGAGGAAACCTTAGAGCTATTAAAACCATCCCACAAATACACCCGAATGAATTGCTGGAAAACCTTTTACAGACAGCTCTTCCATCAACACAGTACACTAATCAATGAACAACAGGTCAATGACATCAATCCCTTATACGAAGTAGCAGATACATCACAAACCCCTCTACATGCTCCATAACTCTGTCGCACGCTGCACAGCATTTAGTACACACACCACAACCTGCTAAGTCCAATAAAATCTCTTTCTCTACATCCCATTTGCATACTTTATTGTTCTGTCATATAATTTTTCTTGTTGCAGAAACATATGCTGCCACAACATTGCAAAACTTATAACAATGTATTTTTACTGATTAATTCTACAAAAGTGTAACTTTAGCTAGGCTCAGCATGTGCTCCCTGAGGATGGTCCAGGAGGACCAAAACATGTAGGAGCGAATATAATATATTTTAATGTAAATTTTAACCTTTTATATGATTAATAAAAGGTGCTTTTGTTGCTAAAAAGGAACTTTAACAAGAAATATAAATGTATTATTTAGGTAATGTGGATCAAAACGGCATGTCAGCGCATCTCACCAGAAGTGACTGAAGGGTTTTAAAAAGTCCTATATATCCAATGCAGTGGGTGGGACTGATGATGATTTGTTGTCGAATGGCACTGAAGAGGGTGGTAATGTTAGAAGTGACTGTGAGGAAGATGATGGCACTGACTGTAAAGATGGAGACAGTGCCACTTATTGGTGAAGGTTGATAGAATTTGGCGTGCTTTGTGTATCATTTGTATGAAATCAGTAGTAAAATATTGCTTAGCAGACATTTTATTCTTGGGGGGTTGTCTTAGATTTGGATAGATATATTTTTCTTTGGCAGATGTGTTTTATTTGGGGTATCAGATTAGAGTCATCTTGCGTTTGGGTAAATATGGTCCACTTAATTATCAGTGAAGTATACAAAATAAAGAAGAACCTGATTAAGATGTTATTTAATTTTTGTTCAGGAGGTTTCTGATTAAATAAAGTACATCATTACATATTACATATTCATTCAAAACCATATATTTGATATACAGTAAAACAGCCGCTGTTTTATTTATATCACCTGTTATGTGGACTGAATAAATTTATATTGCATTTTACATGGAAAAGGATGCGGATATATGAGTGTGATAAATGCTAGAATGTTTGTAAGTCCCACCCTGTATTTGGGGTAAATTAATTGTCTCTTGGTGTAATGTCAGTCTGGTATGTCCTTAGTCACATAACACAAAGAAAAACAAACAAAAAAGGGGGGGGGGCTAGTATTATGTATTTGTTGCATCATATTTTGTTACTATGACAGCAGTATGCAATTACCATCTCATTGCAACTGTTGTATTGAAATGGAAATTAATGTAGAAATTTCATGTCCCCATTAGGGCTTGGCAGTATGAATAGGTGTAATTCAGAAGCAAGATTTGTCCTTTCTTTAGGGGAGATCCTAGTTTGAGTTTTGACCAGGAGACTATTTGCGCTGAATTTTCGAAATGGTTCTCTTATCTGCCTTCTTCAATTGAATTGTTAACTACAGCTGCAGTATGGGATTTGATAACTTCTATCAACAATCCTGTAGGTTTACCACTTGTAATTTTCCTGCTACTTCTCATTTGATGCCACGTAACTTCTGACAATGATACAGCAGTTACATAAACCCATAAATATGCAGAAGTTAAATGGAGGTTCTCACAGCAGTGTGATGAAGATGCACTTCTTCTGGGATGTTACATTGTGTTGACTGATAAATGGTTACAGACAGTGGATGAAAGCATTGCAGTCCCTTGAAACATAGTCATTATTTACCAATCAACATGGCATAACATCACAGAAGACTCAAACTGTAAAATGTACAGAACCTTATACTATGTTAGTACTTTCCTGCTGACCAGTCATAATTATCACACCGTTT
>JGI20166J26741_11536030_pt1 | contig 12320 bp, 15 predicted proteins | sample TergutCu122P5_FD_26741 | JGI IMG/M metagenome (IMG submission 26741) | reverse complement strand
CCGGGGCAGTTCGTGTTAGGCTCGACCATCGAGCGCATCGAGCTTTCCGACGACATCGTCGCGCGCCTGGAGGGCAAGAGTTCGCTCGGGCGCCTGGGGCTGTTGATCCACTCGACGGCCGGCTATGTGGACCCCGGCTGGAAGGGGAGATTGACCCTTGAGCTCTCGAATGTGGCGAACCTGCCCATCCTGCTCGTGCCGGGGATGCCGATCGGTCAGATCTCGTTCACGCAGATGACGACGCCGGTCGACCGTCCCTACGGACACGTGAGCCTGAACAGCAAGTATCAGGACCAGGAGGGGACGACCCCCAGCAAGATGTACCAGAACTGAAAACGCGCTGGACGCTCGCTGGCGTCGTTCCCGTAGAACGCGCGGGCGAAAGCCCAGCGCGTCCAACGGCGCCTGGCCAGCGAACGTCGATCGCGTTTTTGTTGCAGAAAATGCTAGATGCGGCGGGTCAGGCGCTCGATAAGCGGCTTTGGCGCCAGACGGAAGAGTGACTTGCCCCGGCGCGAGGTCATGAGCGGATAGATCCGCAGCCTCCAGGCGATCATGCGGCGCAGGTGGTCGGTGCCACGCTTGTGCGTAGCCTGGACGCACTCTGGGCTTCCTCCTGCAGCGATCGCGCGACCGGCGGATCGTCCGCTGTCCATCGCCCAGCTGATGCCCTCGCCGGAGGTGGGGGACAGGAACCCGCCCGCCTCGCCGGCCATGAGCACCCGGCCGGCGCCGGCGACGATGTCTTTCGCGCTGCGATGCTTGAGCGCCGACCAGCCCTCCCGCTTGATCGACTCACCCAGGTTCAGGCGCTGCCGCAGGATATCCAGGGCGCGGTCCTGCTGCTCGGTCGGGCGTTTGGTACCCGGGTAGTAGATCAGCCCGACCAGGGCGCGTTCGTTCTTGGGGATGACGTAGCCGATCGCCAGATCGGGCACCTCGCCGGTCCAGAAGCAGTCGAAGACCGCGTCGACCGGGCCGGTGCGCAGGCAGAAGTCCTGGACGGTCAGGTAGCAGTCGAAGGGCGCAAGCCCCAGGGCGCGGCGCACGCGCGAACGCGAGCCGTCGGCGCCGACGAGCCAGTCGCAGATCACCACGCGCTGCTCGCCGCGGGCATCCAGGGTCACCCGGAGCCGTCCGTCGGCGGTCTCTTCGTGGCCCACATACGAGCAGGCGTCCCAGACCTCAGCCTTGTCTGCGATAAGCGAGATCATCCATTCGTCGAAGGGCTTGCGGTCGACGTTACCAAAGCTCAGCTTCGTGTCGTAGCGGTACTGGTGGTCCCAGTCGTTGTAGCGGAAGTAGACGGTGTCGGGCTCCAGCAGAAGTCGCCCCGGCATCTGCACGCCCATCTCCGCGAAGATCTGCTGCGAGAGGGGGTGGATCATCCCGCCGCAACTCTTGTCGCGGGGCAGCGTGAAGCGATCGACGACGAGTACCGGACCTGCGGCGGCGGCGTAGAAGGCCGCCAGGATGCCGGCAGGTCCTGCGCCGACGATGAGCGTATGGACGGAGGTCTGGACGGAGGTCTGGGTAGAGGTCATATCAGTCATGGCAACGATTATAGCGGATGTGGCGTGTGACGAATGCGTGGCGAGGAGGCAAACGGCGCTTTTACCTGTGCTAGACTGAGCTACTGGGATAGCGCGGAAAAGAAGGAGTGTTCAAGCCCATGGCCGTTTGTTGGCGTACGCGAGAGTGCGATCAGGAGATCCAGAAGGACTGCCAGCACGCTCTGACGGATTATGACATGTGCCCGACGAAGTGTTTCTTCGCGGCCTGTGACCGGCCGACCCATGAGATCACGACCGATCCTGCGCTGGTATTCGACCCCGAGGTCGATCGCAGCCAGGCCCTGAAGCAATCGTGCCTCTACTGTGCGTTCTTCCTGACGCACGGACCCCGGAAGCAGACGGATCCGGAGTCAGGGCGGTATAATGAGAGCCCATGAAGGAGAAGTTGTCTGATGCCTGCGTTTGAGATGGAATTCGAAGTCCTCTGCCCCCACGATGGTATGGTCACCGTCGGACTCACTGATATCGAGGGGGTCAAGATCCAGAGTGACGACCATGCTGAACTGCTGGTCCGTTGCCCCCGCTGCGGCACGCTCATCACCGTCATCACCCAGCTGCCGGCCGACATGCCGGCCGCGCTGATGCACGTCATGGAGGCGATCTCGCACGGGATCGACAGCCCTCTGGCCGAAAGTCGCCTGAACGCCCTGTTCACTCAGATGGAGAGCTGGACGATGGGCCCGGACTTCGAGTCCGCGGCCGGCGGGCCGGACCTCAGCGCTCTGCGCGAGCTTGATGAGACCGAGGAGTCCCATGTCGGCTACTTCCGCAGCGAGCTCGATAAGCTGGACTCCGTCGACGAGTTCCTGCAGAGGCTCGACGAAGACTAGTTCCGCCCTGGCAAGAAGGAGAACCCTATGAACCCTCTGGTATGGCTCATCCTGGCGATCATCGTCGCCCTTATCCTGGCGATCATCGTGGCGACCTACAACCGCTTCATCGTCTATCGTGGGCGCATCGACAACGCCTGGGCACAGGTCCAGGTACAGCTCAAGCGCCGTTGGGACCTGATCCCCAATCTGGTCGAGACGGTCAAGGGCTACGCCGCGCATGAGTCCGGGACCCTTGAGGCGGTCACGGCAGCCCGGGGCGCCGCCGTCAGCGCCACTACGCCGGCGTCAAGCGCCCAGGCCGAAGCGGGACTGAGCGCTGCGCTGCGCCAGCTGCTGGCGGTCGCGGAATCCTACCCTGACCTGAAGGCGAACCAGAACTTCCTGAGCCTGCAGGGGGACCTGCGCGATACTGAGGACAAGATCTCCTACGCGCGGCAGTTCTTCAACGACACGGTCATGAACTACAACATCGCGATCGCGCGCTTCCCCGGGGTGATCATCGCCAACCTGTTCAACTTCAAAGCGCGCGAGAGCTTCGAGGCGCCGACAGATGAGCAGGACGCCCCGAAGGTATCCTTCGAGACGGCGCCCCCGGAGGCCGAGTGACTCACCTTTTCGAAGCGATCACGCACGCTCTGTCGAAGGTCGATCCGACGATATTTTCCCTGGGGCCCTTTTCGGTCCGCTGGTATGGCATGGCGTATCTGGTCGGCTTCGTCGTCGGCTACTTCATCATCCGCTTCTTCAATAAGCGCTGGAAGCTGGGCATGGACGGCGATGATCTGCTGACCTTCCTGCTCATCATGATCGTGATCTGCATCGTCTCGACCCGGCTGTTCTACTGCGTGTTCTACAACCCGCGGTACTATCTGCAGCACCCGCTTGACGTCTTCAAGACCTGGGACGGCGGCATGTCGTTTCATGGCGCGATCATCGGCGGGGTTGCCGCCCTGGCGCTCGCGTCGCGCCAGCTCAAGCAGCCCTTCCTGCGGCTGGCCGACCTCTGCGCCATCGCCCTGCCCTTCGGCCTGTTCCTGGGGCGCATCGCCAACTTCATCAACGGCGAGCTCTGGGGGAGGGTCACCAAGGCGCCCTGGGGCGTCGTCTTCGATGCGGCAGGGCCGCTCCCGCGGCATCCCTCGGCCCTGTATGAGGCGCTGCTCGAGGGCCTCGTCCTCTTCTGCATCATGCTGGCGCTGGCCCTGCGCCCCCGGCTCTGGCCGCGCGGTTTTCTGGCAGGCGTGATGATGACGCTCTACGGCGTCTTTCGGATCTTCAGCGAGTTCTTCCGTCAGCCGGATGCGCAGCTCGGTTTCCTGCTGCATACGCAGTGGTTGACCATGGGGATGCTGCTCTCGACGCCGATGATCGTCGCGGGCCTGTTCTTCATCTACCGGGCCCTGGCGGGGCGTGATCGCTTCGCAGCCTTGCTCCCGGGCAACAAAGGAAAGGTTCAAGCATGAAAAAGCTGGTATATGTCCTGTGCGCGCTGCTGCTCGCGCTTTCGGTGACGGGTCTTGCCGCCTGCGGCAAGAAGAAGCCGCCGGTGGTAAAGAAGCCGACTCCCAAACCGAAGGTCGTCGAGAAGCCCAAGCCGACCTGGCCTCTGACCGGGCTGGTCACGACCGACACCACGGCCGCCGCCCGCTTCCCCCTCTCCGTCAAGATCGAGAACTCCACGCTCGCGCGTCCCCAGAAGGGGGTCAACAGCGCCGACATCATCTACGAGACGCGGGTCGAGGGCGGCATGACCCGCTGGAACTGCCTTTTCCACTCGCAGATCCCCGAGGAGGTCGGCCCGGTGCGCTCGGCGCGCCTCTCCGATATCTGGATCGTTCCGCAGTACCAGGGCCTGCTCTTCTATTCGGGGGCCAACGATCAGGTGATCTCTGCCCTGGACGGCGCCGGGCTCAACAAGACGGGCGTGAACTCGCTGGGTGATATCTATCACCGCGTCGATTTCCGGGAGGCGCCGCACAACCTCTACCTCTCACTGTCGCAGGCCTATACGGCGGCTGCTCAGGCCGGGGTCGCGATCACGGCATCGGGAGCGCGTCCAGGGCTGGCCTTCGGGGAGTTGCCTTCGACCGAGACGACGGCCTCGGGCCTGGCGCTCACGATCCCCTTCTCGCCGACGGCGACCAGCAGCTGGACCTGGGATGGCGCGTCCGGGCACTATCTGCGCAGCACCGACGGCGAGGTCCATATCGACGCCGCGACGGACCAGCAGCTCTGGGCCACCAACATCGTGGTCATGTGGGCGCCCTATCCGCAGGCCTCCGCACTCGACCCGGCGGGCAACCCCACCTTCGACACCGACCTCGGGGGCAGCGGCAAGGCGGCGGTCTTTCGCAACGGACTTCGTATCGACGGCACCTGGACGGCGACCAGGAACGCTCCGCCGACCTTGACCGACGCTGCCGGCAAGGTCATCCCGCTTGAACCGGGGCGCACCTGGTTCGAAGTCCCGGAAACAGGCACGACCGTCACGAGCAAGTGAACGCCCTCTGGCTACGTTTCCGAAGGTCTCGCGGCCTCAAGGCCGCCACGACCTCCGGCGCCTTGCCAGATGACGTTCATCTCGTGACTTAGAAAGAGGTAAGGGTGAGTGGCAGTAAAGGTATGAAGCGGGTCCTGGCGGTCCATGATGTCAGTTGCTTCGGCAAGTGCTCCCTGACGGTGGCCCTGCCGATCATCTCTGCGGCGGGGATCGAGACGACGGTCCTGCCCACGGCGGTGCTCTCGACGCACACCGGTGGCTTCGAAGGCTTCACGTATCGTGATCTGACCGCCGACATCGCGCCCATCGCCCTGCACTGGCAGACCCTGGATCTCCACTTCGACGCCATCTATACGGGCTTTCTGGGAAGCCTCGAGCAGATCGATCTTGTCATCGAGCTGATCTCTCGTCTGGCAAGCGAGGACACGCTCGTGATCGTCGATCCCGTGATGGCCGATCACGGCGAGCTCTACGGGATCTTCGGCGCAGACTTCCCGCAGGCTATGGCGCGCCTGGCCGCCGTTGCCGATGTGATCATCCCCAACGCGACCGAGGCGGCGCTGCTCCTGGGGCGCCCGTGGACGCCGCCGCCCTACACGGAGGCGCAGGTGCGTGAGCTCTGCGCGGCGCTCTGCGCTGAGCTTGCCGTGCCTGCGGCGGTGCTGACCGGGGTGTCCTTCGAGGCTGCCCGCCTGGGCGCGGCAAGCTTCGAGGCCGCTTCGCAGACCTTCTGCTGTGCCCAGGAGGAGATCGTGCCCGAGATGTATCACGGCACGGGGGATGTCTTCGGCTCGGTGCTGGTGGCCGCGCTCGTGAAAGGAGCGACGCTGGCCCGTGCCTGCGAGGCGGCGGTGCGCTTCACCGTCGCCAGCATCCGACGCAGCTATGAGGCAGGGACGGACAACCGTTACGGCGTCGATTTCGAGAGCGGGCTTGCGGGCCTGGACGCACTCATCGAGTCCGTCTGCACCCGGTGATATACTCATAACAGAGAAGTAAAAAAAGCACCTGTCTGAAAGGTCATCACCACTATGTCTGGACATTCCAAATGGGCGACCACGAAGCACCGTAAAGCGGCGCAGGATTCGAAGCGCTCCGCCCTCTTCGGCAAGCTGACGCGCATCATCTACGTCGCGGCGAAAGAGGGCGACCCCAATCCCGCGAACAACGCCGCCCTGCAGCAGGCCATCGACAAGGCGAAGTCCTACAGTCTGCCCAAGGACAAGATCGAGGCTGCCATCGCGAAGGCCAGCGGCGTGGGCGCCGACGGAGCGGTCTTCGAGGAGGTCGTCTACGAAGGCTACGGCCCGGCCGGCGTGGCCATCATGATCGAGACGCTGACCGATAACCGCAACCGGACCGCCGCCGACGTGCGCTCTGCCTTCTCGAAGGCGGGCGGCAACCTGGGGACGAGCGGTTCGGTCGCCTTCCAGTTCGAGCGCCGTGGTCAGATAATGGTCGATCCGGGCGAGATGGATGAAGACGAGTTCCTGTTGCTGGTGGCTGATGCGGGGGGCGAGGATATCGAGGCGGAAGGCGAGGAGGTCTATGTCTGGACCAAGCCCGACGAGGTCGCGATGGTGCGCAAGAACCTGGCAGAGGCCGGCGTCGCGGTCACCGGCTCCGACCTCGTGATGGTCGCCACTAACCCCGGCGCGATCGAGACCTCAGAGGCGAAGAAGGTCATGCGTCTGATCGAGCGCCTTGAAGAGAGCGACGATGTGCAGACCGTCTATCACACGATGCAGCTGAGCGACGAGCAGCTCGATGAGCTGGACGGATAGCGTCCGGCGATGATCATCTTAGGGGTCGATCCAGGCCTGTTGCACACCGGATGGGGCGTCATCGAGGCCCGGGGGTCGCAGATGCGGGCCCTGTCCTACGGCTGTATCGACACGCGCTCTGGCGAGGATCTGGGTCGACGCCTGCAGGCGATCAATGCAGGCATCAGCGAGGTCATCGAGCGCTACCGCCCCGAGGCGGTCGCGATCGAGGACGTGTTCTTCGGGGTCGACGCCAAGGCGGCGTTCTCGGTCGGGGAGGCCCGGGCGGCCGTCATCCTGGCTGCGGCTTCTGCGGGCCTGAGCCCGGTCCACTATCCCCCCCGTCAGGTCAAGCAGGTCGTCGTCGGCGGCGGCGGAGCCGAGAAACAGCAGGTCGCCTACATGGTCAGGCTCCAGTTGGGCCTCGATCATGAACCCCGGCCGGATCACTGCAGCGATGCGCTCGCGATCGCCCTGACCCATGCGACGCTCAACCGCAGGGCAGAGGTGCAGGTATGATCGCGCATCTGGCAGGGACGATCGCGGAGAAGAGCGCCGAGGGCGTCGTGATCGACGTCGCGGGCGTCGGCTACGCCGTGAGCGCCCCGACCGATACGCTCGCGAACCTGGGAGCGGTCGGCGACGAGGTCCTCCTCTACACCTACCTGCATCTGCGCGAGAACGAGATCGCGCTCTATGGCTTTACTGACGCGGAGCAGCGCCGGGCCTTTCTGGCGCTCATCGCTGTCTCGGGCATCGGACCGAAGGTCGCCCTGGCAGTGCTCTCCGCGCTGACGCCCCAGCTTCTGGGCAACGCGGTGACGACCGAGGATGTCGCGACGCTTTCCAGCGTGCCCGGCATCGGCAAGAAGACGGCGCAGCGCATGATACTGGAGCTCAAGGGCAAGCTGGGAGCGGCGCCTGAGGCGGGCGCAGGAGCGACCGCCCCAGGTGTCGCTCCTGCTGCATCGCCGGTCGCTGAGGCGCAGGCGGCGCTCTTCGCGATGGGACTGACTCCCGTTGAGGTGGCCGAGGCCCTTGTGGGCGCCCCGGCTGATGGCACCACGGCAGAACTCCTGAGGTACGCCTTGCACCGGCTGGGAGGGGGCGCCTGATGGTCTCGACCCGCTGGGAAGCAGACGACACCGCCCTGCCCACGTCCGGTCGCTTCGTCTCCGGCGCCGCCGAGGGCGCCGAGGACAGCGCGGATCTCAGCTTGCGCCCGACCACGCTTGCGGACTACCTGGGGCAGACCCGCGTCAAGGACAACCTCGGGGTGCTCATCACCGCGGCCTTGCAACGCGGCGAGCCGCTCGATCACGTCCTGCTCTCCGGCCCGCCGGGGCTCGGCAAGACGACGCTTGCGACGGTCATCACCCATGAGCTGGGAACCCAGATCAAGCAGACGAGCGGACCTGCCATCGAGCGCGCGGGCGATCTGGCAGCGATACTTACGAACCTGGAGCCCGGCGACGTGCTCTTCATCGACGAGATACATCGCCTCTCGCGGGTCGTCGAAGAGGTGCTCTACGCGGCCATGGAGGACTTCACGCTCGACATCGTGATCGGCAAGGGGCCGGCGGCGCGCTCGCTTACTCTGGACATCGCGCGCTTCACGCTCATCGGGGCGACCACGCGCACGGCGCTGCTCTCGAACCCTCTGCGCGACCGCTTCGGGGTGAACTTCCGCCTCGATTACTACCAGCCCGCAGAGCTTGCCGACATCGTGATCCGCAGCGCCACGATCCTCGGGATGTCCATCGACGCTGACGCCGCCGCAGAGATCGGCTCGCGCAGCCGCGGGACGCCGCGTCTGGCCAACCGCCTGCTCAAGCGCGTGCGTGACTACGCCCAGGTCAAGGGCGCCCGTCCCGCCACGCTCGACCTGGCCCTGGCGCGCGAGGCGCTCAGTTTCTTCGAAGTCGATGAGCTGGGTCTTGACTGGATGGACCTCAAGATCCTGCGCACCCTGTGCGAGACCTTCGTGGGACGCCCGGTCGGGCTGACCACGCTGGCCTCAGCCACGGGCGAGGAGGCGGACAGTCTTGAGGACGTCTATGAGCCCTATCTGCTGCAGAACGGGCTGATCGTGCGCACCCCCAAGGGTCGGATGGCGACCCCGCGAGCCTGGGAACATCTGGGACTCGAGCTGCCGAAGAGCGTCGCCGAGGCGCAGCAGGAGCCGCTCTTCACTGAAGAGTAGAGTTGTTCCCCGAGTACGGGTTCCGTTGCCGCCCTCGTTATCGCTACACCGTGACTTTCGCGCCGAAGCTGCCGTGCAGGTTACAGTGCGCGATGGCGACGAGCTCTGAGCCCGGCTTGAGGTTGAGCACGACCGAGACCTGAGGTTCGACGGCCTGGGGATGTCCGCTGAAGCAGGCCAGAGGCGCTCCGTTGCAGGAAAGCACGATGCGGTCGAAGAAGTGCCCCAGCTCGTTGGGGTGAGCGACGTAAGAGCCGAGCTTGACCGTGACGTGCGCGGCCCCCTCCAGTTCCTCGACCTCGATATACGGGGTGTGCTTCTTCGTGAAATCGTCGGCAGCGGCGATGTCGTCGGTGAACACGGGCGCGGGGATAACAAGAGCCTCAGTCATGATAGTTCCTCTCTCATAGGCTACACTTGATACGGGTTCTATCATAGCGCGTGGCGCGCGCACAGAGGAAGGCAGACCGTGGCACAGATACTCGATGGCACACGAACGGCAGCTCTTGTCAAAGAGGAGCTGCGCCAGCGCATCGCTCGTCTTGGGGCGCGACCCGTGCTCGCGATGGTGCTCGTCGGCGATGACCCGGCAAGCGCGTCCTACGTGCGCATGAAGACGCGCGACAGCGCCGAGGTCGGTATCGAGGCGCGCGACTTCCATCTGCCGGCTGACATCAGCCAGGATCGTCTCAACGCGCTGATCGATGAGCTGAACGCAGACGAGTGCGTCCATGGCATCCTGGTACAGATGCCCCTGCCGCCCGGCCTCGATGAAGAGGAGGTGGTAGCGCGCATCAGCCCCGCCAAGGACGTCGACGGCTTCCACCCAGAGAACCTCGGCCGCCTGCTGCGCGGCCAGCCCGCGATGCGCCCCTGCACGCCGGCCGGCGTCATGCGCCTGCTCGACCAGTATGACATCGAGCTCGATGGCGCGCGCGCGGTCGTGGTGGGGCGCTCCAACATCGTCGGCAAGCCCCAGGCGCTCCTGCTGCTCCAGCGCAACGCGACCGTGACCCTCTGCCACTCGCACACACGCGATCTGCCCGCGATCTGCCGGACCGCCGACATCCTCGTGGCGGCCATCGGGCGGGCGGAGATGATCGACGCGAGCTACGTCAAGCCCGGAGCGGTCGTCATCGACGTGGGCATCAACCGCAGAGCTGACGGGCGTCTGGTCGGCGATGTGGACTTCGAAGCGGTGGTTCCGCTCGCCGCGGCGATCACGCCGGTCCCCGGCGGCGTCGGTCCGCTGACGCGCGCGCTGCTCATGAGCAACACCCTTGAGGCGTATCAGCGTCGTCTGACGGCGTCACTCGCATGAACGTCCGCGTCGACCTCTCGCGTCTGACGAACGGCGACCTGGTGACGCTTGCCGTCGCCTTCATCGTGATCTTCGCTCTTTTCGGGGTCCTGCTCTTCACCCAGCGCAAGTATCTGGGCTTCCTGCGACGCAAGCCTCAGTACAAGATCGACGAGGAGCGCTATGCAAGGCTGAGGGCAGAGGCGGCAGAGAACCAGGCCGCCGCGCGCGAGAACCTTGAGGCGGCCGCGCTCATCGTAGAACGCATGCGCTCCGGGCGGGGTTCGCATCTGGTCCTGCATGCCTGCTGTGCTCCCTGCACGATCAAGTCGTATGAGCGCATCCAGGCAGGGGAGGCGTGCACGCGCGAGGGCGAGCCGGTCACGGCCGGGCGCATCACGCTGCTCTACTACAACCCCAACATCGCGCCGGCAGACGAGTACGAGCGCCGCCGCGACGCGCTGCTGAGCTACTGCGCCGAGGCCGGGATCGAGGCAGTCGAGCTCGACTACGAGCCCGAGGCCTGGGAGCAGGCCTGCGCGGCCGACCTTTCGGCGCCGGGGCGCTGCCGGCAGTGCTACGCGCTGCGCCTGGGGCGCGCCGCGCAGTGGGCCGCACAGCACGGCGCGAACGCCCTGACGACCACGCTCACGATCAGCCCCTGGCAGCTCGCTGACCTCATCGCTGAGGAGGGAAAGAAGGCCGCGGAGGCCGCGGGCATCCGCTATCTTGACATCGACTTCTCGCCGGATTACCGCGCCAGTCAGCAGGCGGCGCGCGAAGCCGGCATCTATCGGCAGAAGTATTGCGGCTGCCTGCCCTCGAAGCGCGAAGCGGAAGAGCAACGTGCGCACTGAGGACTTCGACTACGAGCTCCCTGACGAGATCATCGCGCAGACCCCGGCCGATCCGCGCGACAGCTGCCGCCTGCTCGTGCTCGACCGATTGAGCGGCGCCCTGGAGCATCGCCGCTTCGGTGACATCCTCGACTACCTGGACCCCGGCGACCTGCTGGTCGTCAACGAGACCCGCGTCCTGCCCGCGCGCCTGCGGGGGACCCGTGCCGGCGGGGGCGCCGCCGAGCTCCTGCTCCTGAAAGAGGAATGCGACAGGGGGCCGGGGGTGTTGTCGCATTGCGACAGGGGGCCGGGGGTGTTGTCGCATTGCACGCGAGCGACCCCCTCGCCTCCCACTGGCAGGTCGACTGACCCTCCAAGCCTGATCTCTGAGCTCTGGGAGTGTCTCGCGCGTCCCGGCAAGCGCATCCGCGAAGGCGACGTCCTCACGTTCGGCGAGGGCCGCCTGACGGCCGAGGTCGTCGAGCGCCGCGCCGAGGGCAGACGTCTCGTGCGCCTCAGTGTCGCGGCGGACGATACGGTCAGCACCGCTCTGCATGCTCTGGGGGAGACGCCCTTGCCCCCCTATATCACGCAACAGGTCGACGATCCGGAACTCTACCAGACCGTCTATGCCAACGCCGACGACGAACACTCGGCGGCGGCGCCCACGGCGGGCCTGCACTTCACGCCCGAGCTCTTGGCGCAGGCCCAGGCTCGCGGTGTCGGTCTGGCCAAGCTGCGCCTCGATGTGGGGCTCGATACCTTCCGTCCGGTGACCGAGGACGATCCCACGCAGCACGTCATCCACACAGAGTACTACTACGTCCCGCCCGAAGCCGCCGCAGCGATCAACGCGACGCGCGCGCGCGGCGGGCGCGTCATCGCGGTCGGCACCACTGTGGTCCGCGCTCTGGAGTCCGCCTCCTGCGACAGGGGGCCGGGGGTGTTGTCGCATGTCGGCGAGGGAGGGACGGGCGCTGCCTCTGATCCCGAACACTCCGCAGACGGGCAGAGCTTTGCGGCAGCATCGTCTGAGGTGCGCGTCGAGGACGTGAGGGGCAGGGGTAGCGCCCGTCCCACGGTACGCAGTACTGGAGGCCCTACGAGTCTCTACATCCTGCCGGGTTTCGAGTTCCAGGTGGTCGACGCGCTCATCACGAACTTCCATGTGCCGCGCTCGACGCTCATGATGCTCGTCTCGGCCTTCGCAAGCCGCGAGCAGATACTTACCGCCTACGCCGAGGCTGTCCAGCGCCGCTACCGCTTCTTCAGCTTTGGCGACGCGATGCTGATCCGCTAAGCTGCGGC
>JGI20166J26741_11535919_pt1 | contig 12320 bp, 6 predicted proteins | sample TergutCu122P5_FD_26741 | JGI IMG/M metagenome (IMG submission 26741) | reverse complement strand
AGGCCCGGACCGGCAAGGGCCGCAACCGGCCGTCGGCGAACCAGCCGGCCAACTGGCGGAGGATCTCGCCCAGGCGGTCCAGCCCCGCCTCCCGCAGATCGAAGGCCCGGTAGGCCCGGCCGGGGAATTGCCGCTCGACTCGCTCGGCCGGCCGGATGTCGGTCTTGCCCAGCTCGAGGAAGCGCCCGCCGTCGGCCAGCAGGGCCAAGGACCGGTCGACGAACTCGCCGGTCAGCGAGTTGAGGACGACGTCGATGCCCGTCTGGCCGGCGCCGGCCGCCACCACCTCGGCGAAGCCGACATCGCGCGACGAGGCCAGGTGGTCGTCCGCCAGGCCCTGGGAGCGCAGGAAGGCCCACTTGGCCGGGCTGGCCGTGGCCCAGACGTCGGCCCCGGCCAGGCGGGCCAACTGGGTGGCGGCCTGGCCCACGCCCCCGGCGGCGGCGTGGATCAAGACGGTTTCGCCGGCGCGCAGGCCGGCCAGGTCGAAGAGCGCGTAATAAGCGGTGGCGAAGGCGATCGGCGCCGCCGCCGCTTGCTCGAACGACCACCCCTCCGGCAACGCCACCAGGCAGCGCGCGTCGGTCACGGCCACGGTCCGGTGGGACCCGGCGAACAACCCCATAACGTGATCGCCGGGCGCGAACTCCGTGACGTCGGCCGCCGTCTCGACGACCACGCCGGCGGCCTCGCCGCCCAGGAAGGCGTCCGGGACCAGGCCCAAGGCCGAGACGACGTCCTGGAAATTGAGCCCCGAGGCCCGGACCGCGACCCGCACCTGGCCGGGTTCCAGCGCCGGCGCCTCGACCGGCAGGGCCACCGCCGTGATGCCGTCGACGGTGCCCGCCTCGGTCTGGAGCAACCCCCACGGGCTCGCCGGGTCCGGCGGCGGTTCCAGGCCGGCCGGGGCCTTGGTCAGCCGGGGCACGAGCGCCTGGCCGTGGCGCAGCGCCACCTGGTCCTCGGCCGGTCCGGCCAGCAGGCCGGGCAGGGCGGCCAGGCTGTCGTCGTCGGCGTCGATCAGCCCGAACCGGCCCGGGTGCTCGAGCTGGGCGGTCCGCCCGAGCCCCCAGACGGCGGCCAGATCCGGCCGGTCGACCGGGTCGTCGGGCGTCGCCGCCACCGCTCCGGTGGTCAGCAGCCAGAGCGGAGTGTTCTGCAGGCGGGGATCGCCGATCCAGCGCCGCAGCAGCGCCAGCGCCGCCGTGGCCTGCCCTTCGGCGGCGTCGGCCAGCGACGGCCCGGCCGCTTCGCCGAACACCGCCACCACGGGGCCCGCCGGGGCGGAATCGAGGCCCGGGCGGGCTGTGCCGGGGCCTGCTTGGGCCGAGTTGAGTCCCGCAGCGGCCGGCTCGGGACTCACGGGGGCTGTGCCGGGGCCCGCCGGGGCCGAGTCGGGACCCGGGCGGGCCGTGTCGGGGCTGGCGGCGACCGGGGCGAGGCTCGCCAGAAAGGCGTCGAGATCGGCGTGGGCGGCCACCGGGCGGTCGGCGCCCCAGAGCCGGGCCAGCCGGTCGGCGCCGGCCCCGATCACGGTCCAGCCGGCCGGTGACGGGGACTGGTCGGCCCAGGAGGCCGGCGACCACGTGAGGTGGAACAGGTCGCCGCCGCCGGGCAGGCGGATCGACGGGTCGACCGGGCGGGACCGCACTTGATCGATCTGGGCGACCGGACGGCCCTCGGCGTCGGCCACCCGCAGCCAGATCGTGTCGGCCTCGCCGGGCCCCAGCCAGACCCGCAGCCGGCCGCTGCCCTCAGGGGCGGCCAGCCTCGCGGGCGCCACCGCGCCGTTGGGACCGGTTGGCCCGGCCCCCGCGCCGTTGGGACCGGTTCGCCCGGCCAGCGCGCCGTTGGGACCGGTTCGCCCGGCCACCGCGCCGGGGCTCGCCGCGCTACCGGCTCGGGCTCTCTCGCCCGCCGCGCCGAGGCCCGCCACCGTGGCCCCCGCCGGTTCTCCGGGCGGTCGGTAGAGGTCGGCCCGGCTGTAGGAGAAGGGCAGGACCAGGGCGCCGGGCTTGGCCTCGGCGTTGGCGAAGAACGGGTGCAGGCAGGCGTCGAGCGCGGCGGGGAAGAATCGGAAGCCGGGGTGGTCGAGGGCCAACTCGACCTCGGCGAAGACCTCCTCGCCCCGCCGCCACAGCCGGCGCAACCCTTGGAAGGCAGGGCCGTAGACGTAGTCGTGCTCGGCCAGCCGGGGATAGAAGCCGGTGACGTCGACCTCGCTGCCGCCGACCGGCGGCCAGACGGCCTCGCCGGCCCAGGCCGGCGTCGCCGGCTCGCCGGCCAGTTCGCCCGTGGCGTGGCAGAGCCATTCCGCCTCGCCGCCCGGGCCGGCCTCGTCCCCGGCCACCGACGAGTACACGCCCACCCCGCCCTCGGCGTCGAGCCGGACCTGGACCGTGACCTCGCCGTCGGCCGGCAGGGCCAGCGGCCGGTGCAGCACGAGTTCCTCGACGCGGTTGGCCCCGATCAGGGCCGCCGCCTCCCAGGCCATGTCCACGAGCGCGGCGCCCGGCAACAGGACCGTCTGGCCGACCAAGTGGTCGGCCAGCCAGGGCTGCCCGGCCAGGCCGATCCGCCCGGTCAGCACCACGCCCTGGCCGTCGGCCAGCGGCAGCCAGCCCGTCAGCAGCGGGTGACCCGTCTCGCGGACGCCCAGCCGCGAGGCCGACAGCCCCGTGGCGGTCCGCCGGCGCTCCCACCAGTAGTCCTTGTGCTGGAAGGCGTAGGTCGGCAGGTCGACCAGGCCGCCGGCGCCGGGAAGCCCCGCCGCGTCGACCTCGGCGCCCGCCGCCACCAGCCGGGCCAAGCCTGCCGCGAAGCTGTGCCGCTCGTCCCGGTCGCGCCGCAACGAGGGCACCACCACGGCCTCCGCGCCCGCCGTGTCGAGCGTTTCCTCCAGGCTGGGCGTGACGACGGGGTGGGGGCTGATCTCGACGAACACGGAGAAGCCGTCGACCGCCAGCTGGCGCACCACCGGTTCGAGCAGGACCGTCCGCCTCAGGTTCTCGAACCAGTAGGCCCCGTCCAACTCCGTCGTCTCCAGCCGTCGCCCGGCCACCGTCGAGTAGAAGGGGACGGTGGCGGGCCCCGCCGCCACCTGGCCGACCGCCGCCACGAGGTCGTCGCGCACCCGGTCCACCTGGGCCGAGTGCGAGGCGTAGTCGACCTCGATCCGCGTCCCCGAGACCTCGTGGTCGCGGCACCAGCCCAGCACCGCCCCGACCGCCTCGACGGTGCCGCTGATGACGGTCGAGGCCGGTCCGTTGACCGCCGCCACCGCCGCCTGGCCGGGCCAGTCGGCCAGCAGTTCCTCGACGTCGGCGGCCGGCAGCCGGACCGAGGCCATCGTGCCGAGGCCTTCGAGCGGCCGCAGGGCCAAGCTGCGCTCGACGACGATGCGGCAGCCCTCCTCGACGGTCAGCGCCCCCGCCGTCACGGCGGCCGCCACCTCGCCCTGGGAATGGCCGACGACGGCGTCCGGCACGATCCCGACGGACCGCCACAGCTCGGCCAGGCCGACCATGACCGCGAACAGCGCCGGCTGCACGACGTCGACCCGCTCCAGCGAGGGCGCCCCGTCGAGCCCGTGCAACACGTCGGCGACCGACCACGAGGCCAGCTCGCGCGTCACGCGGTCGCAGCGGTCGATGACATCGGCGAAGACCGCCGAGGAGGCCAACAACCCCTGGCCCATGCCGAGCCACTGGGCGCCCTGCCCGGGGAACACGAACACCGTCCGGGGCGCCGGCCGGGCCCGGCCCAGCACGAGGTCGAAGCCCGCCCCGGCTGGGGCCGCCCGCCCGGACGCCAGCTGCGACAACCCGGCCACCAGGCCCGCCCGGTCCGAGGCGACCACCACCGCCCGGTCGGTCAGCCGCTCCCGGGTGGTCAGCAGCGACCGGCCGACGGTCGCGACCCCGGCTTCGGGATGCTCCTGGGCCCAGGCGGCCAGCCGGCCCGCCTGGTCCCGCAAGGCGGCCTCGCCCTTGGCCGACACCAGCCACCAGCCGACGGCGCCGTCGGCCAGCAGCCCTGGTCGGTCAACGGTGTCCGGGGCGCCGTCGTCGACCGCCGGCGCCGGCTCGCCGGCCGCGGGCTCGGGCGCCTCCTCGACGATGACATGGGCGTTGGTGCCCGAGACGCCGAAGGCCGACACGCCGGCCAGCCGGCGGCGGGGGCCACGCGGCCAGGGCCGGGCCCGCTGGAGCAGGGCGACTGCTCCCTTGGACCAGTCGACCTGGCTGGTCGGGCGGTCGGCCCAGAGCGTGGCCGGCAGCGTCTCGTGCTCCAACGCCAGGATCATCTTGATCAGACCGGCGGCGCCGGCGGCCGGCATGGTGTGGCCGATGTTCGACTTGACCGATCCCAGCCACAACGGCGCGTCGGCGGGCCGGTCGCGGCCGTAGGTGGCGATCAGGGCTTGGGCCTCGATCGGGTCGCCCAGGGCCGTGCCCGTGCCGTGGGCCTCGACCGCATCGACGTCGCCCGGCGCCACGCCGGCGTTGGCCAGGGCCTGGCGGATGACCCGCCGCTGGGCCGGGCCGTTGGGCGCCGACAGCCCGTTGGAGGCGCCGTCTTGGTTGACGGCCGACCCCCGCACCAGCGCCCGGACCCTGTGCCCCAGGCGGCGGGCGTCGCGCAACCGCTCCAACACCACGACGCCGGCGCCCTCGCCCCAGTTCGTGCCGTCGGCCTCGTCCGAGAACGCCTTGCAGCGGCCGTTGCTCGCCATGCCGCCGGCCTCGCCGAACAGCTCGTAGGCTTCCGGCCCCGTCAGGACCGAGACCCCGCCGGCCAGGACAAGGGTCGATTCCCCGGAGCGCAACGACTGGCAGCCCAGGTGGACCGCCATGAGCGACGACGAACAGGCGCTGTTGACCGAGACGGCGGGACCTTCCAGGCCCAGGGTGTAGGCCACGCGGCCCGACACCACTGAGGTGTCCGTGCCGGTCATGCCGTAGGCGGCCAGGTGGCGGGCCTCGGCTTCGTCGGCGCTGGCGCTGTAGCCGGTGGCGCCGACCCCGGCGAAGACGCCGGCGGCGGTCCCGCGCAGGCTGCCCGGTCGGATGCGGGCGTCTTCCAGGGCCTCCCAGCAGATCTCCAGGAAGAGCCGCTGCTGCGGATCCATGACCAGCGCCTCGCCGTCGCCGATGCCGAAGAACCCGGCGTCGAACCGGGCCGGGTCGGCCAGGAAGCCGCCCTCGAAGCGGGCCTCTTCCCCCCAGCCGCGGGTGGCCAGCACTTCGGCGATGCCGTCGCCGGCCGAGGCCAGCAGCCGCCAGAGCCCGTCGGGCGTGTCCGCGCCGCCGGGGAAACGGCAGGCCAGGCCGACAACGGCGATCGGTTCGGTCAGGCGGGTGGCCAGGGCCCGGGAGCGGGACCGCTCGGCCAGCCGCCGGGCCGGGGACACGCCGTCGTCGTGGGAGATCATCGCGACTCACTGGGCATAACAGGTGACACTCACTGCGGCTGGACACTGCGGCGACAAGGACGGAGACCGAGAGACGGGGACTGCCGGGCGACAAGCCCGCACACCCCTGCCGCCACTGTACCCCAGGGGGTTCAGCCCCCCGGGGCCGCGTTCGCCCGGGCGGTGCCATCGGGCGGCCGGTATCATCCGATCGACCATGTCGGGGTCTGACCCGCGCCGTCGCGAGGTCGACCGGCGCCCAGACCGACGACGGACCACGGTCGGTCTTGGGCCCCATGGCGGCTCCCGACGCCTGCCGGCGCGGGCGTCGGCAGCGGCCTGTCGGTAGTACTGTGGCCGCACGAAACGCCGTCGGTCGGCGTGCCACTGTGGAGGAGCCACCATGTTTGTGCCAGAAATCGAGAAGCTGCTGAATGAGCAAGTCGGCCACGAGTTCTACTCGGCCTACCTCTATCTGTCCATGTCGGCCTGGCTGCGGGACAAGCACTTGGACGGCTACGCCCAGTGGTTCTACGTCCAATACAAAGAGGAAATGGACCACGGGCTCATGATGTACAACTACATCTTGAACGCCGGCGGCCAGGTGGCGCTCGGCCCGATCGAGGCGCCGCCCCAGGAGTTCGACAGCGTCGAGGACGTCTTGCGGCGCTCGCTTGAGCACGAGCAACTCGTCACCGCGCTGATCTACAAGATTCTCGCGGCCGCCCACGCCGTGAATGATTTCAAGACCGCGCAATTCCTCGACTGGTTCGTCCAAGAGCAGGTCGAGGAGGAGGACAACGCCGCCACCAGCCTCGGCCGGCTGCAGAAATTCGGCGGCGACCCGGCCACGCTGTACTCGCTCGACCGGGAATACGCCGCGCGCGTCTACACTCCCACACCCCAATTGGCGCTCTACGAAGCCGCCGGCTGACGCAGAGATCACAGATGCCGGCGAGCGCTCAGCAGCGGAGGCGATGACGCCCCCATGGGCGTTAGTTGACGGTCTGCCCCGGCCTGCGAAGCATGTCTATGATCCCTTGGGTAGCCTTGGTGATGGGTGGCGCGGTCCACCACCCGTCCGGCCGGGAAAGGACGCATCATGGCCAGCTCTCCTCAATCGCCGTTCGACCCCATCCGGTCGGACGAGACCGGTCATCTGCCGCCGGCGGGCCCAGCCCAGGGGAGTGGATCGGCGGCGCGGCCCCAGCAGGCCCGGGGATCGCGCGTTCGCCGCGCGTTGTTGGCGGTGCTGGCGGTCATCTTGGTGGGATCGGGCGTCGGCGCCGGCCTCTGGGCCCTGTTCCCGCTGGTGGACCCCGAAGAGGCGGTGACGTACGACATGGCCGGCAATCCGGTCCAGGCCGACCCGGATGCCGTCAACACCCAGCCGGAGGCCAGCGCCACCGCGGACATCGGCCTGCGCTTCGTTGTGCCGTCGGTCCAGTTGGACGTGCCGCTGGGCACGGCCGACGCCGTCGACGGCGTCATCGCGCCGCCCGGCTTCCAATCCGCCTACCTGGTGGGGAATTACGGGGTGGGCCTGGACAAGGCCGATCAGGGCACCGTCTATGTGGCCGCCCATTCGTTGCGCAACGGCGGCGTCGCCCCGGGCAATTACCTGATCGACGTCGAGAGCGGGAAGGCCAAGGTGAACCCGGGCGATCTCATCAAGGTGAGCGACCGGACTTACACGGTGACGGAAACGCGCATCATCCCCAAGCCCAACGTCGGAGAAGTCTTGGATCTCTGGGCCGACGTGCCGAAACGCCTGGTCGTCTTCACGTGCATGCTCAACGCCGACAACTCGCCCTCGCGGGACAACCTGGTCGTCATCGCCACGCTGTCGTAGGCGAGCTGCCCCAAGAGACCGCGCTCTCCTCCGTGGCGGGCGAAAACGCGGCGAGCGAAGCGAGGCGGGGGGGCTGAGGGGGGGCGTCGCCCCTCGCTTTCGGACGAGAGGGGACGACCCCCCGCCTGGCTGCGCTCCGGGCGTCGCCGTTCTCCCAGGTCGCCACAGACCACGGGTTTGTGGCTCTGTCCTGGCACGAACGTCGGCGTCCCGGCCGCGTGGCGGCGCGGCCGGGACGCCGGGTCCTAGGCTAGCGCCGGACCCTGCGGGGTCGCAGGAGGGAATCATGGCTGTCGATCAAGCGCGTGTGGCCGCGGCGGTGCGCGAGTTGCTGCTGGGCATCGGCGAGGACCCCGACCGCGAGGGACTGGCCGAGACGCCGGCCCGGGTGGCCCGGGCCTACGCCGAGGCGTTCGTCGGGATCGACCAGGACCCGGCGGACGTCTTGGACGCGCGCTTCGACATCGACCACGAGGAACTCATCCTGGTCAAGGACATCGAACTGTGGAGCTACTGCGAGCACCACCTCGTGCCCTTCACGGGCCTGGCCCACGTCGGCTACATCCCGGGCCCGAGCAAGCAGATCGTCGGGCTGTCCAAGCTGGCCCGCCTGGTCGATGTCTACGCCAAGCGGCTGCAGGTCCAGGAACGTCTCACCACCCAGGTGGCCGACGCCCTCGTGCGGGAGCTGAACCCGGGGGGCGTCATCGTCGTGATCGAGGCCGAGCACCTCTGCATGACGATGCGCGGCGTCCGCAAGCCGGGCTCGCGCACGGTCACCTCGGCGGTGCGGGGGCACTTGACCCGGGCGTCGACGCGGGCCGAGGCGATGAGCCTCATCCTGGCGGGGCGCCGGTGAGCGGTCAGGCGGTCGGCGCAACCGACCGCCGCCCCGGGTCGGAACCACGGTCAGCGGCGGTGGGCTCCCCTGAGTCGGTCCCACCCCTCGGGCCGGTCCCACCCCCGACGCCGGACGACCGGGCGACGGTCCTCCGCCGGCTCCTGGCCCCGCAGCCGACCCAGGTCATGGCGGTCCTGAACGTCACGGCCGACTCCTTCTCCGACGGCGGCCGCTGGGCGGAGAAGGACCAGGCCGTCGAGCGCGGCAGGGCCCTGGCGGCGGCGGGCGCCGCCCTGGTCGACGTGGGCGGGGAATCGACCCGTCCGGGCGCCGAGCCGGTCTCGGCCGAGGACGAACGGGCCCGGGTCGTGCCCGTGATCGCGGCCTTGGCCGCCGCGGGCGTGACCGTCAGCGTGGACACGACCAAGGCGTCGGTCGCGCGCGCCGCGCTGGCGGCGGGGGCGGTGATCGTCAACGACGTCTCCGGCGGCCTGGCCGATCCCGGGATGCTGGCGGTAGCGCGGGAGGCCGGCGCTGGCTACGTCGTCACGCACTGGCGTGGCCCGCTGGCGGCTGACGGCTCGCCGGCCGATTACGGGGACGTGGTCGAGGAGGTCATGGCCGATCTGGCCACCCGGCTGCGGGCCGTCGAGCGGGCCGGGTTGCCCCGTGACCGGATCATCCTCGACCCGGGTCTGGGCTTCTCGAAGTCCGACGCCGACAACTGGGCCCTGGTGTCGCGGGCCGAGGCCTGGGCCGCCCGTTTCGCTCTGCCGGTCCTCTGGGGCGCCTCGCGCAAGCGCTTCACCGCCTTCGGCCTGCCGGTCGACCAGCGCGACCCGGCGGCTTACGCGATCACGTCGGCGCTGGCCGAGCGCGGGGTGTGGGCCGTCCGGGTCCACGAGGTGGCCGACCACGTGACGGCGATCCGCGTCGGCCACGCCATCCGCGCCGCGGCCAGCCGGAGGGTCGGCGTCCCGGTGGCTCTGGTGTCACCCACGCCCGCCGCCGGCCCGTCGGGTCCCGGGCCGGCGACCCCGGCTGGCGGCCCGTCGGGTCCCGGGCCGGCGATCACCCGGGAGCGGGAGGATTCGGGGCGGCGGCCGGGGGTCGTCGTCGCCGAAAGCCCCGCGCCGGCCGATGACTCCCGCCCAGTCGGCCCTCGGCTGCGCCTGACCGGCGTCGAAGCCAGGGGCTGTCACGGTGTCCTGCCCGGCGAGCGCGTCGAGCCGCAGCGCTTCAGCGTCGACCTGACCGCGTGGTTGCCCCCGGTGGCGGACCGCGCCGACGTGCTGGCCGAGACCGTCGACTACAGCCGGTTCTCGGCCCTGATTGTCGAGGCCGTTGAGCACCAGTCGTGCCAGCTGATCGAGACCCTGGCCGACCGGATCGCCCGGTCAGCGCTGGCGCTGGGCGGGATCGAGCGGGTCGAGGTGACCGTCCACAAGCCCGAGGCCCCGCTGGCCGAACCCTTCGCCGACGTGGCCGTGACGGTCGGCCGGAGCCGGGGGCGCCCGCTCCGCCCGGTCGTCTTCAGCCTGGGCTCCAATCTCGGCGATCGCGCCGCCTGGCTCCAGTTCGGCCTGACCGGCCTCGTCACCACGCCGGGCGTCCGCCTCGTCGCCGTCTCGCCGGTCTACGAGGCCGAGCCGGTCGGGGTCGTGGGCCAGCCCGACTACCTCAACGCCGCCGTCGTGGTCGAGTCGAACCTCCCCGCCGCCGACCTGCTCGCCCGGGGGCTGGAGCTGGAACGGTTGGCCGGGCGCGTCCGCCCGCCGGGCCCAGCACCCCAGCACGCCGCCCGCCCGCTCGACATCGATCTCATCGTGGCCGGCGACGAGACCAGCGCCACGCCCCGGCTGATGCTGCCCCACCCCCGGGCCCACAAGCGCGCCTTCGTCCTGGCGCCGTGGCTCGACGCCGACCCTGGGGCCAGCCTGGCCGGGCGTCCGCTGGCCGACTGGCTGGACCGGATCACCGGCCAGCCGCTCCGCCGCCGGGACGACCTGACCCTGGTGACGCCGGCTCGGCCCGGTCTCGACGGGTCACGCTGATGGCCGGTCGCCCGCTCGCCCCCGTGCGCTGGACCACCATCGGGGCCGCCGCCCTGTTGGGCGGGGCGGTCGGCCGGCTGGGCTGGATTCTGCTCGACGCGCTGGGGCACCGGCCGCCGCCGCCGAGCTGGCTGGTGGCCGGCGGCCTGGCCCTGTTAGGCGGGCTGGCCCTGGTCGGCGCCCGCTTCGCCCACCAGCGCTTCCACGTGCTCCACCGCCTGCCCCAGCCCAGCCGCGGCTTGGCCCTGGTGGCCTCGGCCAAGACCGCCATCGTCGGCGGGGCCGCGCTGGCCGGCGCCTATCTCGTCTTGGCGCTGGCCAACCTGCCCCAGTGGGCGATCGAGGCGGCGCGATCCCGCGTGGTGCGGGGCGCGGTAACGGCGGCGGCGGCCCTGCTCCTGCTGGTCGGGGGCAAAGTCCTCGAGCGGGAATGCCGCACGGAACACCCCGGCTCGTCGGACCGCTGACGTGACGACAGCGAAGAGCCGGCCGGACACCACTGCCCAACCTCCGGGCGTCGCGTCGCGCCCTAGATCATCCGAGCGGCAGAGACAGGCGCGCTGCCCAACCTCCGGGCGTCGCGTCGCGCCACCCTCGTCCACCCGACAGGCCGGACCCCCGGCTACCATTCCGAGCCAGCGCTGATGGGGCATGTGAAGCGGCGACACTGGTCAATTCACTCAGACACGCCTCGGTTGAGGGTGGCCGGGTTGGGCAGGGAGCCCCGGTACCGGTCGGGTTGCAGCCGGGTGGCGGTCTTGGGGTCGTAGGGGCGGGCGTGGTAGTTGACGAGGCCGGAGCCGCGGGGGTCGCGGCGTTCGCCGGAGTAGCCGAATTGGCGTCCGGTGTCGGCGGTCTCGGTCCCGTAGTCGGTGTAGGCGGCGGTTTTCTTGGAGAGCTGGCCGGCGGTGGTGGTGGTGGCGTAGACGGATTGGAGGGCGTCGGCGACGTGCCAGGCGACGGTGTTCTTCTTGCCGGCCTGCTCGCCGAGGAGTTGGCCGGTGGCGTCGCGCAGGAACAGGCCGGCGTCCTTGGCCCGTTTGCCGGTGACGGCGACGGGGTCGAGGCCGTCGTAGGCCCAGGTCAGATCGGCTTTGCCGCACAGGGAGGACCGGTGCGACTCCGTGACCAGCCGGCCTGAAGCGTCGAAGTCCCGCGCCACCGTGGTCTTGTCGGCCAGCCCTACCGACTCGGTTCCCGGGGGACCGGCGACGACTTTGGGCCATTCCGAACAGTTGCGACCACAGTTCGTTTCATTCGGCTCTGAACTCGGGGTGGAGCCACACCGAGGTCAGCCAATCGTCACTGATTCCCAACAGCGTACCTGCTGCGATATGAATCAGTTGGTCGTCATCGACTCGTCTGCTCGGGGCGACTCGCAGCCAGCCGCTGGAGGCATCATAGACGCTGACCCATTCTCCGACTCGGGCAATCCGAACAGGCATGCCAGTCGATACCGCGTCCTCACTGTGGATTGTGACAACTCCGGGCGCCTGATTTTCCGGCCGCACTCGCCCCCGGACCCAGGACGTGTGCGGGTGACGCCCGCGTGCGAACAGCACGATGCCCGTTGCGGCCTCCACCTCGAGTTGGAGCGTGCCAATGAGCAGGCGGGCGAGCGGACGGTCGTGGAAGCTGGCCCCACCGTCCTCTCCCGGCCTGACTTCAAAGTCAAACGAATAGTCGCGAATGGAGAAAATGAGCGAACCGGCCGTCGGAACCCCAGGGGTGGCCGAGAAGGCGAGGGGGACAAGGTTGTGGCCCCTTGCCGGAATCGACGGCGTCCCCCGCCCAGCGGTCGGGCTGGTCGACGACTGATCGCCCCTCCGGCTGAGGGCCTTCTCCATCGGGGGGTGCGAAGCGACGAAACCCTGGTCGTCCGGGCATTCGCTGTCGCGCGGCGCGGGTCGGGGGAGGCGGACCGCGGCCGGGTCGCGGCATGAGTTCCGGGGAGGACCATCGCTGAGGCCGACCGTGTCGACCTGGCCGACAAACTCCTCGACCGACTCGGTCTCGAATCTGGGGCGCAGCCACACGGAGTTAAGCCGGTGGCCCCTGATCCCCAGGATCGTGTCCGTCGCAATCAGGACTAGCTGATCGTCGTCCACGGACTTGCGAGGAGCGACCCGCAGCCAACCCGTGACATTGTCGTGGACAGTC
>JGI20166J26741_11535808_pt1 | contig 12320 bp, 12 predicted proteins | sample TergutCu122P5_FD_26741 | JGI IMG/M metagenome (IMG submission 26741) | reverse complement strand
TTTCGCTTTGAGAATCACCAAGCTTGTGACAAAATTTGATGCAGTATCTTTGCTCAACTCGTTCAGTCATCGTGAGAGAAATCACAAATCTGACGAACACATATAACAGCACCTCCTCGGCGGCCAGCAGGCAGCGACTGGCACACTCTAACGCGGAGAAAAAATTCCAGCATGTGCATTAAGCTCTCTCCTTCCGCTGTGCACAGTGGCGCCGCCCTAGCATCACTACTGTGCGCGGGAAAATTCAAGGTCGGATACTTTTTAGACAGCCTTTGTAATTCAATACGACACCTGGCTGCACACACAGTTTCCTGAACTCCTGATGTTGAACGAGTGACGCTCGAAACATGTAGAGTAATACCATCAAATAAAGAGCATAAAAAGCTGCATCTCGTTGGTTACTTATATGATCATTAAAATATTTTATTTGTACAAATAAAGCACTCGTACCTATGAATCAAATAAAATACAACTGAATCACCTTTTTACCTTTGCTGCTGCTCTGAGTTTTCTCCTTACTGCTTTTTATTAAAAATGTGAATTATGGTGATGGGTGATAAGGATGTTGTGTTAACACCTTTGCTCCCAGCCAAGCTGCTGGTTGCTGAACAGCCAGCCCAACCATTTTTAAACTACTTACAAGGCTCTACAACACTCTACGAACAACTATTTTTCATGTGTCAAAGAAAATATTTGAAAAACTTGCTAATGCAAACCCCATACAGTGACTAAAGCAGAAACTGTGTGATCAAACTATGGACAGAAGGTACTGTTTCTGTTTTTCTTGCACCTTGTTCTTATCCTACCATGGTTAGATACAAGAGTAAATGTATTAAGAGTTGATATGCTTCTGACATTGCTTAAAAGAGTGGATGTTGGCTAGTGCTGTGGGAAGTGAGATTCTCAGAACTGGAATCTTCAGTCATTATTAAACTGTTAGTGGATACTTATGGAGGACAGAAAATTATTTATTATAAATCATGTAATTGAATTGCATTTAATTAGGTGGGTGTGTAGTGCAATATGACCTTATGTAACCCAGGTGGTTGTTATTGTTGCTCTTATCATCATCATCATCATCATTTGTAATTAATTTTGTGATGGTAATTTGTTTGGTGTATTTTTGTTTAGTTTGTATTTTGAAGGAAGTTTTAACTGTGTAGATTATGATACGAACAGAGGATGGGTTGAAGCTTGTGCCAGAATTGTACGCTGTTCCAAAAGACAAAGTAGCAGGCGAATACCATGAACCAGGTAGCCAGGAACGAGTTGCCTTAGGACGCTGTCCGTTCTTGTGGGCCCAGTCACTCTATATACTGGGTAAACTTCTACAAGAGGTAAGCTTCATTTATTGTATGCCAAACATAGACTACTGGTGTAGAAATATAATACATTAGCATATGTAAGCATACCTGTGAGCTCTCATGCTGGAGACCATGTGGATCCCGCTGTTATCTGTTGAGTGATATTGTAGTGGTTTAATAGATTTTGTTGGGTGCAGATGACTTTTGTAGACAGTTAAAGTACTTTTACCTACTTCGTGACAACATAGTTCAGTAATTATTATGATCGCCTACCTATGGCAGATGTCCTGAAGTGGGGAAGGGCGTGAATGAGCTAATATTTATAAAGTTTGGATGTGATTTCAACCACTTCCTCAAATATTAGACATACAGTCTGTGAATATGGTGACAGGCAATGAGAATAGAGCCAACACACTGAATGTCATGTACATTAATTGTACATTAGACAGTGAACAATGCCCAATATACTTGAAGTGTACCAGTTAGACTGTTCTTGCAAAGCTTTAGAGGACAAAACTGAAACTCACAGCCCATCAGTTTATTCTACATGACCCTCTCACTTATTTTTTTCCAATTATACAAGACGGGCAATGTACGTATCAATGTAACATTGAGCCATAACCATAGTTGCCATGGAAAAGCAATTGGTATTAAATATTCTGAGTGTGTGTCTGTAGCCTTAGTTATCCAGCATACAAAACAAATGTGCTGTATTATATTGTCATCTGTGGCCTCTGTGGCTGTACCATAGTTTTACACATTATCTCATAAGTGGAATGATTTTCAGGAAAAAGTTTTGAACATAAAATGTGTGTTTTGATTTTCTCTACAACTTTTGTCTAAAACATCTCTCATTCTAAGAAGAATTCAGCAAGATATTTTTTATAAATGTACAAACATCATCATGTAAAGTACTCATTATTCTTGCCACATTTTAATCAAACTTGTTTTCTGCATAGATTTTCAAAAAATAATCAAATGTCAAATTTATAAAAATCCATCCAGTGGGAGCAAAGTTGTTCCATGCAGACAGAAGGACAGACATGATGAAGCTAATGGTTGCTTGTCACAATTTTGTGAGTGCACCTAAAATGTGGCCTAGTTCAGTGTTGAAGTCTATTTCAACTTTTGTCACATGCCTTAAGACTCAAAAAGCTTTGATATTCCTGGATGGTGAGCATACATCAGCAGAGAGATAACATTTTAGTAAAGTTTTAGATTCAGTAATTAGAATATATTTTGATTTTAGTATTAAAATTATGCAGTATTCTTAATGTTATTTTGTTTTTAACAAAGATTCAAGTCTTCTGGGATATGACATTGTGTTACTGAGTGAGTGAAATGTATCATATCTTCCTGTATAGTGGCTCTTCCTAGACTGCTTACCCTAAGATGAACACACTATAAACCGTTTTTAAATGGTAGGATATACTCACCCAAGTACGTATCATCACATTCACAAGTCTTGAATCTTCAGTAACACTGCTGTGATAACCTCATATCTTGCACACAGTAGTGCCTTTATTTCTTAAAATTGTGTGTGGCTTACCCTAAATTTAAAAAGTACCCATTTAGCCCATATACTGTATGTGTTCGAGGTCTGTGCTTTAGAGTTACTTGTTACATGATTTGTTTTGCATTTGGTGTGTCCTTTTCTTTTTCGCATCATATCCACTTGACATGGTCTACCAGCAACCAAGTCTGTCTGCGTGTCCTAGTTCTGTCTCATCCGTGTCACTTTCTTTCCATGGTCTTCCCTCTGTGTGACTAATCTTAACCTGTTTTTCCTGTTTGTTATAACTTGTATCTGGTTCATATCTCAGTCATGAGACCAGTTACCTTGACCTATGTCTTGTTGTTTTTCTATGTCGTGACCAGTGTAGCATGTAAAAAACATGCCATGGTTAATTTGTAAAATGTCTCTCCTCCTATTGAGATCATGCAATACATAGTTATGTTCTGGGGGTGACATCTAGTATTTTGGTATCTACATTACAATTTTTGGATGAACCCAACACTAAGTTACACCGTGTCACATCCCAGAAAACCATAAACTTGATACTCACTTCTGTTCAACCAAATGTTGTGGAAGAACCCACCTGTCAAATCACACATCATATCTTAATACTTACTTCTGTTCAACCAGATATTACAGACGAACCCACTAATCAAATTACACTGTGTCACATCCTAGAAAACTGGTTGAGATGTTAGTATTTTGCTGTGTATTTCATGACATCCTGGCTCTAAATATGTACCTGGAGGCCAGCTGTTCTGATCCTAATCCTCATCCATTGCAGGCAAATGTTAGCATAGTGCATTCATATAGGCTGCACCAGTTTCCACATCCTTTCCGGTGTCTCACTCATAGATCATTTTTCTGTTTGACATTAAATAACCTAACATTTGACAATGCATCTAAAATAAAACATTAATATGTAAGTTGTATGTCAGATGGCACAATATAAGCATCTGCTTAGTGTCATATGAAAGCAAACTTGTGGGTTACATTTTTCTTAGGGTTTTCTGGCTGTTGGTGAGCTGGATCCCTTGAATCGTCGATTATGTTCAGAGAAGAAGCCAGATGTGGTAGTTCAGGTTGTGATCTTGGCTGAAGATAATGATATTCGTGAGAAGTTACGACAGCATGATATCGTAGTGCAGACTATTGATGAGGTTGCTCCAATCGAGGTGCAGCCTGCTAGAGTGCTAAGTCATCTCTATACATACCTAGGTGAGTTAAATACAGTATTAACTCCTGGTGTTAAGAATTTTAGATCACATTGCTTCACATTCTATATTATGAGGAACATAGGTTTCCACAGGGCATTCAAGAAATTCTGTGGTTAAACTTTTCTAATCGTGGATCGTGGGTGCCAGTTTAATCAGGAAGATTAGAGAGATGTGATCTGGATCATGACAGTGTTGTTCTGTAGGTGAGCCAAAGTAACATAGTCAGTAAAGCAACTAGGCTACGGGCTGGACAGTCCAGGGTTCAAATCCTGGTAGGGGTAAGAGATTGTTTTCTTCTCCAAATCATCCAGACTGGCTCTGGGGCCCACCCAGCCTCCTGTTCAGTGGGTACAAGTGCTCTTTCCCAGGGGTGAAAGCACTGACCTCCATCTACTGCTGTGGTTAAGAATGAGTGGCGCTATACTTCTCCTTCCCATATATGTCTTCATGGCGTGGACAGGGCGAAACTTTACCTTTACCTTTTAGTTATGTAGGTCTCAAAAAAAACTGCGGTGGTCAAGATGGGTAGGTGGAGGCAGTAACTTTCTCTGAAACCTTGGTAACGACCTACAGAATTACACTGTGTCCCGCTGCAGAAGACCATTTAGTCATTGCTTATAAATATGAATACCTCAGATCTCATCACATAAGAGAGGTAGTTCTATTAGCACAGTTGTTTATGGAGTTGAGACAGGTGTGTAAAATAAGCCAAGAAATCTGTATGTTAATTAAAAGTTTGTTTAACATAAATGGTGAGTTGTACTTGTGCTTACACCAATATAAAACTGAAGGCACTGACAATTTTTTCTAGGTCGAAACAAGAAACTTGGGCTGTCTGGACGCAGATCTCGTGATGTTGGAATCTTGAGCACTAGTAAGCTGTACTCTTTACATGATCGGGTTTTTGCCTTCACACCACAGGTTAGTGTTGCCTCCCCATTATTTTTACATACACACACATATGAATATACGGTTATCAACTGACATTACATCATAGTTCTTTCCGAGACTAGTGACATAAGTTGAAACAATTTCCCCTGAATATAGTGTTAAAATGGGTAGGATGTTTCCAGTCAGTCTTTTTTGGACCAAAAATATATATATATATTTGTACATGTACGTACAAAAGATTTACAAAAGATATGAAATCTGACAAACATGGCAATTTAAGGAGGAGGCATTTCCTCTTGAACTGTAGGCCAGTCATCTGCATCATCGTCTCCAGTATCCAACAATACATGTGATTATACATGAAGCCCTGAAGATGACCTGAAGAAATCAAGCTCTGCAGTCTGGCAAGACAAAGACCTCTGCTTCTCCTTTAGAATCTCCTCACAGCAAGCAAGCATTCTTGTAATTCCTTGTCTGGTTGTTTCTGCATTCTGCTCATTCATATCAATGGCCTCGAACTCCTTGATGCCAGCTTCAGCGAGTCCAAGCCCCTGAGCACTGAAATTACTGTGCTCCTCTCTTTAGCATCAGGTCCAGTCCCTTAGTTTCTTTAAGGGTGCTTTGCTTCCAAGTTACAACAAGGTATTTTGAGTGTGAGCTCCTGATCATGGGAGTTCAGGTACTCAAAGATGTGTTCAGCATAACATGTATGAAGTAACATGCTTGGCTTTGGGTCTGGGGGCAAACAACATAGATGTGGAACAATGTAAGTCAAGACGACTTAACTCGGGGGGATTACTGTAGTAACAAACCTGTTATCTGGGAAACTTGGGACGTAAGGCTTTCAACCAGATGGCAGCATTGAGTGGTATTTAGGATTTCTGCTTCATAGTTTTGAGGTTCCAATTTTTAGTCTTGTCTCAGATGCTTTATATCATGGTAAAAGATAAAGCTTTCCCTTTTCACACAGTGCAGGTATATACAGGAAGGGGGAAAAAAGAGATAGCTTCACCTGTTTTTAACCTAGATGGAGGTGAGCGGTTCACTTAACACCCCAGCCACTGTACTCCCTGGACAGAACCCTGGAACCCATTGAATGGAAGGCTGGTTGGGCCACAGAGCCAGTCTGGGCAGTTTTGGAGGAGAGAAAATCTCTTGCTCCTACCAGCATTTGAACCCAAGACCATCCAACCAGTAGCCTAGTTGCTATACCAACTATGTAACTCTGGCTGCACCGTTCGCCACCGTCAGTGTATTCCATGTCATAAGTTTCTCCAAGCGAATTCTAGGATATTGCCATAAAATAGGACACAACTGCTTTATTCCACACCCTCTTTATTTTGTCATTCAAAATTGTTGTCCCATTTGATGCTGAATGAATGACCTTTGCAGTTTAGAAATTATTGTTAAGCTACCTAAGGAATGACTGTGTGTAATTGTGAGACTTTTGGCACATGAGCTTTCTTTCGTCAGTGATTTCGTCTTGATTGAAGGCACAAAATAATCGGCACCCCCTGGAGGTGCTCAACTTTGAACATTGTTAGGACCATCACTTCATTCTGCAACACAAAATCCACAAGTTTTATTAACGTGTCTTATGAGTTTAAATTTGCTATACATTTTTTTTAAAATCCTCTTGTATGCAGCAGTTTAAAAAGTTTTAATTTGGGAATGACAGGGAATGAAAATGCTTTTATTGTTTGTCCAGATAGTGACCAAGCTGTTTGCCAGATATTATTAGGATCATCAGCTGAATTAACCTGTATTGAGTGGTACATATAGCATGTGAGAGGGAGGAGAATTGCAAAATTTGTTTATAAAACCTGAAAGAAAGAGGCCACTTTGAAGACCTGGGCATAAATAGAAGGTATTAAAATTCATAATAAAGAATAGGAATAAGTGTGGATTGGATTTATTTGGCTGAAGGCAGAGATCAGTGATGAGTTAGTGAGAAAAGCAATGAACCTTCAGGTCACAGTAATCTGGGATTTTCTAGGTTATTTAAATGTCAGTTTCATCAAAAGCCATCTATTCCATGGAGTTAGTTTTTTATTTTAATGTCTCCTGAAATCTTCCTTTTAGTTGACAGACTTGACTCGTTTCTACATCGCCTCTGATTACGAATTGATGATTGACATATTCAAGAGTGAATTGAATTTCCTGAAATCTTCTTGGCAGAACATGTTAGGCCGACCACTTGTCGTCATGGCGATGAAGAGCATTCATCTAGGTACATGGTGTGATGGTGTGTGCTTGCATTCATTTTTGGTTTTTTTGTCTTTTGTGCTTGCCTGCCTGTCCTGCTGGCCAAGTTGGAAACAAGGTTCTTAGTCTCTTTGTGCTTGAAATACTGTTAGTGTCTCATAATCTGTATGTGCAGAGCTGTTATGACATTTAAACATTTCTAACACATTCCAAAACAGATATTATGTTACAGGGAGGAAGAGGAATGGTATGAAAAGAGATAAGACCAATCACAATGGTGGGTTAAACTTAATGGCAACACTGTTAAGGCGTACCTTTATCTAACAGACTTAGTCAGTCACTTTTATTGGCCGACTAATGCACTTAATTGTATAAAACTCAAAAGGTTAAAATCTACATGTATCAATACTTTGTCTCTTAAAATATTGATACATGTAGATTTTAACCTTTTGAGTTTTATGCAATTAAGTGCATTAGTCGGCGAATAAAAGTGATTGAATGAAGATATACATGTTTTTCTGCACTTCGTTCAAGTGTAACTTGCAGAATGTTTGAACAGAAGTTGTACAAAAAGTGAAGCACAGTTTGTGCTTGGTGTACTTTATCTGTACTGGAAAGTCTTGCAGTTTGCAAGATATCCTACCGTGTTATCCAGATAATGAGAAATATCCCATATTAGTAACAGGTCACTGTCACATATCTTAAGCAGTATATTATGTAACTTGTCTAATTGAAACCATATTATTAGGTAACCTAAAAATTAGATCCGTTCCATCAACATTGCTTCACTTACTCGTTTTGATCACATACTTGTACTGTTGAAATAATATTGCATTGTAGGTCGTGGTCTTCTGGGCTGTTACACCTTGCACCTGGTTGCCAATGTTCCAGAGAAACCATATTGAGTAGGATGGAGGATGCGGGGTTCCAATGAAACATTGGTAACCACATGTTAGAGTACATGGTGCTGTAACTCTGAGGACCATAATCTAATTCAACACCATCATGAAAACATCAAGTGTCATGTTATGTTTTATCTCATTCCTCCATAAACCCTAATTTCATAATGTATGTTTTGGGCAATTTTTAACATCCAAGCAGAGACAGAACTAGGGTAATGATGTTGGTACATCTGTGCTGTACTAGTATATCATAGGTACGTCATACCATCCGGAAACATTCTCAAATCAAAAGAAAATTTCATTACTTTATGTTAGTGCAAAGAAAGTGAGATGGCTCATTCTTTGTGCTTCTTATCTGATGGGATATTTTTGTGACTTTCTGGTCCCACCAGTAGGTGAGCACTGCTTAGTTCATCATGTCATGGACCTGTGCAAAGTGGCAAAACATGTGTGCTTAGAAATCCTTTTTGAGAAACTGTGCAATGAATCATATTACGCACTTGTTCAACTTCCATCTTTATTGCCTGGTCTTAATGCTGATCTAGCCACTGAAGGCTGGAGTTATTTTCACTTAAAATGCCCATGCGTGTACCTGTGTGGGACAGCATTGTTCCTTTCAACCTTTATTGTCCAAATGGGACTCCCATGCCCCCTTCGCCCAATAAAGGTTATGACTTTTTTTTTATGGTCTTGTAGGTTGTGACATGGGTTATGACACTATGCATTCTGGTAGGTACCAGTGTATTACAACAAATGGTACCTCCATCTTCAGTGTCTTTAAGCAGGATGTTCCCCAGAAACACTGATATCCCCTTACCAGACCATACGATGTCATAACCCTGAAGACCACAATGTGGATCTTTGCTTCCTTGAAGACCTAAACTTTTATTCTATTATTGTTATTACACAATATGGTCCTAAATATGAAAACGGGGAATGGAAAAGTAGGACGAATCGAGAACTATAAGAGATGAGCAAGGGAGAAAATATAGTAAAATGGATAAAAGGGCAAAGGATAAGCTGGTTAGGTCACATGGAGAGAATGGAGGAGGATAGGATGACCAAAAATATCTTCAACCAAGAACTGGAAGGGACGAGACAAAGGGGAAGACCCAGGAAAGGGTGGAAAGAGGAAGAAGAAAGAGATCTTCAGGTGCTGGGAGTGAGAAGGTAGAGTTTGTGACAGATAAGGAAAAATGGAAGGATATTGTTCAACAGGCCAAAGCCCACAGTGGGCTGTAGTGCCAATGGAAGAAGAAGCTATTACACAACTGAATGTATCTGTTCTGTGTACTAGTAGTCAAAAGTGTTTTTTAATCTTAACTCTGTATCACAAATTATGACACAAAATTTGAATTTGGCAGAAGTTTGTTGTTATTTTTGTTTCTTTGTTTCATGAACTGGAGTAGTTAGTGGAGAGGTGTTTCAGAATTTGCTAGTTCTGTTTCTGCCCCAGGATATGATTAATTTATGAATTCTGATTACATCTTCATTGCAGTTGTATGAAGTTGCAGGGTGTGGTAAAAATTTCCACATCTGAGAATGGTTGGTATGTTGAAACTAATGCATGGTGGATTGTTTTCCTTTGTTGCTTGTTGTCTGTCTCACCAACAAGAACAGAATACAGATCTGGAACGGTATTACACCGTGAATGACATGGATCTGCTAGCCAACAATTTCAGCAGTGATCTCGCTTTCCTAACGATGAACTGGCGTTACATGCTTGGAAGACCAACTGTCACGATGATTGCTCATGCTGGCTTGATGGGTAATATTTGTTTCTGACATCATTTTAACTTTCAAAGCTTCACAGATCACAAGAATGCACAAGGGCATCTGGGTGGTAGCATGTACTGTCTGCTGTCCTCTTTCTTACTGCCTTGTGAAATGATGGGAATGTAACTTACAGTATAGGAGAAGATATTCCCATAAATAAAGGTGGCACTTAGCAAAAGGCATTGGTCATATAGTATCATGATACAGTTCTGTCCATGTGTAATATCCATTCTTATAATCATATCATACTCTACATTGTTATATTCTTCAGGTTTGGTCACTACATGATGAGGTTGGCAGGTACCTGCCTTCCATATTGTACAGTGTTACAGTCTTCAGGTTTGGACACTGTTTGATGGTAGGTTCCTGCCTTCTATACTGTACAATGCTACAGTCCTAAGGTTTGGACACTGTGCGATGTGGTTGGCAGGTACCTGCCTTCCATACTCTACAGGTTTAGACACTGTATGATGTGGTTGGTAGATACCTGCTTTCTATAATGTACAATGCTACAGTCCTAAGGTTTGGACACTATGTTATGTGGTTGGTGGGTACTTGTCTTCCATAATGCACAGTGTTGCAGTCTTCAGGTTTGGTCACTGTGTGATGTGGTTGGTAGGTCCCTACCATCCATACTGTTTAGTGTCACAACTTGAAGACCACAGCATGAATTCTTATTGCTATCAAAAGCTCGACATCATGTTTTGGTATTTATATGAGGCAGACTGTGTTTGACTACTCTGTATTTCACTATGGCTTTGCATGTAAAAGCTTTGTGTGATAGTTAATTTACATAAACAGACTGAATTTTTTACATCCAGGTTTTGAGGTAACCTTAACTGGAAATTATTTTTCGTGTGACTGCAATAATGTATATCTAAAAAGAGATCCTCAGGATGGAGATTAAAATATCTTTGCCATTACCAGCATCTAAGTTTGGGATGTGTCATCCATTGTGTGCCCTATCAAAGTTACAAGTTTTTGTGTGTATGGTCTGTGTGTGCATGTGCATGTGTGTACATGCATGCATATGTGAATGTCTGTGTTGCCTTTTAGTCCTAGGGACATCCCATAATTATGCTCGTGTATCAAACCCTTTAGTTTTTACTCCACACTTCACATTGAAATTGCCTACTCCAGGATATGAAAGACCACCATTTTTGACATTGAGTTTATGCAGGGTAGTTATCATCTGTATTGAAGTGTACCAGTGTATATGCAGTATTAGGCTAGTTGTAATAATAACACTGGTCAACAAAGATTTTGTCCCATGAGGAAAAATGTCTGTTTTTGATGTATTTTTGGATGCTGACTTCAAATATTTTTCCAGAATTTCTCATAATACCCACAGTTTTCACGTTGCATCAGACTATGTGAAAGCACAAGCCTACATATGGAAGTCACTGGGGGCCTGTAGGAGGTAGTCTGGACATGTTGTAACCAGCAGTCACATGTCATACACATGTGACTAACAGTCCTCTGCTGATTGCTGGCCAGAGCTCAGTATGTTGTTATCTCAGAAGGACATAGTGTTTGTTCCACCATTAATATACCAAGAAAGTGCATAAATTCATCAGATGCATTCTGCTACATCTGCGGTGAGGTGACATTCAAATCCTGAAGACTCACTTTCACACCCCTGATTAAGAAATGCTATGAGCATTATTTCGGCTGCAAAGTGGATGATCAGGACAAGAGTTGGGCTCCCCATTTTTGCTGTGTGACATGTGCCAGGCTTCTCACGGCATGGGCAAAAGATTTACGCTGTATGCCTTTCGATATTCCTATGGTTTGGAGAGAGCCCACAGACCATGTTCCAGATTGCTACTTCTGCCTGACCAGTACCACTGCACACTGGGCCAGAATCACTCGAAAGCTGGCCAAAATTCTTGCTTTACTGGTATTGTTTGAAACACATATTTTTAATAAAACTAAGATGAAAATAAGGAAAATTTCTAAAAAATTCAATGAAATGAACGTTACAGAGGAAGAATGAAGTTATTCGCTTTCTGTGCTGCTACTATATTCTGAGTCACTTGGATTTGTCACAGTTGCTGAAGTACTCGCACCAGACGTTAGTGAAGGTGGAGCTTCTAAGAGGGCAAGGACTGCTGAAGGAAGTGATCCTCTTGATTTCTTCGATAGTTCCCATAACAAAGAGATCACAGGATCCGACGTTAACATCAGCCTTCACATTAAATCCAGATTGGTCGATTCTCTCGATAACTTTCCTGTATAATGTTCTCTGAATTTTTTTATGTCCTTGTTCCTGGCCTCCTGGGCTTCATCCGATAGCTGACTGATAGGAAGCAAAGCAGCAAACACTATCGCTGATCCGTGTATTAGTACTTTATGTACACTTGCAGGCATGTAGTACCATGCGTAGAGTGACGCAAATAGCTTCACGGTCTCCTTAGCATAATTATCGAAGGCAGTCGCATTCACTATATATCCGGAAGAAAGTGCTTGCAAGATGATGGAACATCTGTGAATAAGTGTTTCGTCGATT
>JGI20166J26741_11535697_pt1 | contig 12322 bp, 7 predicted proteins | sample TergutCu122P5_FD_26741 | JGI IMG/M metagenome (IMG submission 26741) | reverse complement strand
CTCAGGGCCGGTCTGGACAGGTGCGGAAAATCTCGCCTCCACTGGGATTCGATCCCCGGACCGTCCAGCCCGTAGGCAGTCGCTATACCGACTACGCTACTCGGCCCACATTGTACCTAAGTACAACATGAAATTTCTATTAGGAGAATTTAATGCAAAATTGGGGAGAGAAAATTTTCAAACCGACAATTGGGAATGATAGTTTACAAGAAGAGAGTAGTGATAATGGCGTTAGAATACTAAATTTTGTCACATTTTAAAATCTAATCGCTAAGAGCACGATGTTCCCGGACCGAAACTTTCATAAATACACCTTGGCCTCTCCTAATGAGAAGACTCACAATCAGATAGCTCACGTGTTGATAGACAGAAGATAGCATTCGAGTATATTCGATTTACGTTCTTTCAGGGGAGTTGACTATGATACTGAGCACTATCTTCTGGTTGCAAACGTTAGGAAGAGACTGAGGGTACGTAAACGAGCACAGAAATTTCATAAGGAGAGATTCAACACGAAGAATTTAAGTGACGTGGAAGTTAGGGAAGTGAGTTAGATTAAAATATCAAACGTGTCTCCAGCTTTGGAGAACTTCAGTGTTAACAAGAGCATAAAAAGGAATTCGGGAAACGTTACAGAGATATCAAAATCTCAGCTAAAGAGATAATAGGTGAGTATGAACAAAAGCAACGCAAGCCATGTTTTGATGAAGAATGAATACAATTTTTAGATCAAAGGAAGCAGACTAAAATGCAGTGGTTACAGTATCCAAAAGAAAATGATTCAGAAAATTTGAACAATGTAAGACGTAAAGCTGGTAGACATTTCAGGACAAAGCGAGGGGATATCGAAACCGTAAAATTAATGAATTTGAGACAAACAGGTAAGAATGAGAATATCAGAGAATAGTATAGGGAAATTAGCGTATATGAAAAGGGTTACAAGCCGGGAACGAATATAGTAAAAGATGAGAAGGGCGATCTTCTTACAGAATTCCACAGTATTTTGAATAGGTGGAGGAATCACTTTTATCAGTTACTGAATGTACAAGGGGTCAGTGATGTTACACAGACTGAAATAAATGCAACAGAGCCACTAGTACCTCAGCCCAGTCACTTTAAGTTTAGAAATGGCTATCGAAAAGCTAAAATGACGCAAATTAACAGGTACTGATCAAATTCTAGCAGAATCGATTAAAGCAGGAAGTAGAAAAATTAGTTCTGGGACCCATAATTTTATTAATCCTATTAGAAATAAGGAAGAATTACCTCAGCCGTGGAGGAAGTCGATCATTTTAACTATTCGTAGGAAGGAAGACAAACAGATTGTAGTAATTACCGACCCATATCACTCCTTATCAACTACATATAAAAATTAACCAACAACCTTCTGTCAAAGTTAACTCCGTACGCAGAGGAAATTATTGGGGATCATCGGTGTGGATTTCGACGTAACAGGCAAATTACTCATCATATATCCTGCATTCGCCAGATACCTGAAAAATATGGAAGCAATGGGGTAGTGCATCAGCTAGTTATAAATAACAAATAAGGCTGCGATTCAGTTAGGAGGGAGGTCTTAATAAACTCACTGGGTTTAATTTTATATATACTGTAGGAGTCCTGTCACACTCCCAATTTGCAGTTTCATGAACCGCCATCGGGTGGCAGGAGATGTCAATTCATGTAACTGTGAGAACACTGAGTTCGACCACAAATTTGAATGTGAAAATAATGCGCTCTTGTGCAGTTACGGTACTTGATCTGTCGAAGAAATCAAGCGTGAAGGACGATAATACAACTGAACATCATTTCAGTGTGAAAATACTGCAAGTTCCCATGTTCTGAAAGAGCAACTATAATAAAAAAAATTAACGCAATAGATTATCACAACTTAAAAATAGGTAATATATCCTTTGACACTGTGGAAGATTTCATACAATATATATGGGAACAGCCCTAACACATCCAACTGCATATAAGAATAATTTCAGAGTAGACTGATTTCCGGGAATGGTTGCTATCATTTGAAGCAGAATCTTTTAACTTCCCCTTTGCTATCCACCAATATAAAGATTAAAATATACAGAACTACAATTTTGCCTGTCGTTGGTATGGGTGTAAAACTTGGTCTCTCAAAATGAGGGACGAGTATAAGCCTCAGATGTTAGAGAATATTGTATTCAGGAAAATATTTGGGCCTTCAGTGGGGCGAGGTAACAGGGGAGCGAGGAGACTGCATAATGACGATCTGTATTCCAGATCAAATATTATTCGGATTATCAGGCCAAGAAGAATGAGATTTGTGAGACATGTAGCACGTATGATAAAAAAGTACTTAGAGGGTTTTGGGGGGGAAACTCAAGGGCAAAGACAACTTGAAAGACCTAGGCGTAGATGGGAGGATAATACTAAACTGGATCTTCAAGTAGTGGGATGGGGGCATAGAATGTATTGATCTGGCTCAAGGCAGAGACAGGTGGCATGCTCTTAGGAATGCGGTAATGAACCTTTGTGTTTCATAAAGTATGGGACCATTTCTTAAATAGATGAGGAACTATTAGCTTTGCACGAAGGACACTGCTCCATTGAGTTATTTAGTAAGATTCTCACAACAGAAGGGGATTATTTTCTGAATAGTATCAACCGGTTGGTCTTTGTAGTTGAGTTGCAATGCGGTTAGTGAACTGAAATGTTACAACTTATGCAGATGATTTCAGGATTCAACAAAAAAGACCTAATAGCGTCAACAAAACTTCAATAAACCTCGTACGTTCCTGAACGTGAAAGTGTTGTTCATTTCGTGTGATATGTGCAACAGCTCACTGCAAATTTGAGTTTCTTCCTATAATGTGCGTATTTTGTGCGTTTTAAAAAATTCTACCACGCTTGTCAAATTAATGCAGCCTACTTCTTGCGTACTGAGCGTCATATGTTAGACCACTGTATCGCTGTATCGCCTGATAGTCACACCACATGCTACAATATACCATAATGCACTACAACTATTTTTGGGCGAAGAGTAGCCACTGCTGATGAAGCAATGCGCAAGATTTCGAACCCGTTTTTGGATGCGATTAAAATCCTCATTCCCAGTCTTATTTTCAATTACATGACTAAACTTTAATTCCACATTTGCAGTGTCATTCCTTCTTCAATATTTATTCTAGGTCGTACTGCGGTTAGGCTAAGGAAAACAACGTCTCCAGAGTGGAGTACGTCTGTGTAACCTAAAGATACGTTTATTTATTTGTTTATTTGTAAAGGTACCTCAGTCAATTTAGTTCTAAGTTTTAGGCCGGACGACAAAGAGATCGGCGCTTGTTTCCTAACAGTGATAAAATTTTTTTCTCCGCAGGATCCAGACCGTCTCTGGAGTCCACCCAGTCTTCAACCTTATGTGTGTTGGGGACTTTTTTCTCTAGGGTAATGAGGGGATGAAGCTGACTTCAAACCACTATCTAATGCCGACGTTAAAACGACATGAACTATACTTGCACTCTCCCAAACAACTTCATGTCATGGTGTTTAATTATGCACTGGACAAATTTAGTTTTACCTACCTTTCTAACGGCTTTTTCGCACTTACCTGGACAGACTACAATAAACCGCGAAGCTCCTGAGTGAGGATAGTCGGTGTTTATGGCACTTGCCGAACTGGTCGCTTTTCGAACAAAATTTACACGGTTTGCACTGCCCTGTACATGTCATGTCGCTTCAACTAACGTTACAATGACTAATTATTTAACGAGCATTATAAAGACTGTTAGCAACCAGCTTTTCTGTTCATGTTACTGAATGATATTTGTTTTATACCGTTGAATTCTGTTCTGATTCCGCGTGGAGAGAGTCTGTGACGTTCATTGAATAATGACTAATTCAATACGCCACTTTCTATTTGCGATTTATATTTAATATAGGCACTACATGGCATTTCATGAACGAAGTTCACGTTTGATTAATTACTACGCCATAGGAACGTAGATGTACCGGAGAACTGAATTTTGAACCATGCATTCTGGACCTCGGAACAAGATACTGATTAATTACGAAGGTTTTATCTGTGGGCTTTCTGTGTCCTTCTGTTATTTCCTCCCTCTTAAGACCACATTCTCCTAGGCGACATAATCTCAAAAGGCCACGTTCCCTTCTTAGGGCCAAAAACAAATTTACACGCTCACAAAAACAGAAAACAGAATTCCTGTTTCTAAGTAGCACCGGGCAACTCGACTCTCAGGATGAACAGAGACCACTAAGGCATCAGCACTGTGTCTCATCGTGTAAGTTCTTATGACAATACATTTATTTTCTCCAGCTTCCTCCCCAACAAACGGCGCAATATACGGCCAGTACGAGACCGCCACCAGCAGTCAGCAGAAATATGATGACATCATCAACCCTCTGCACTCGCAGCCGGTTTATGGCTTCCTCTGTCATTTTAGATTGCTTCCTACTTCTATCTTCTTTTTACTATCAAGGAAGATTGGATTGGTTTTAATGAGAGTTACAAGTTATTTATTTCATAAAACTTTTCAGAATTTCCTCTATGAAAGAAAGATATGAACATTATAAAGCCTAAAAGAATCAATAAATGAGAAAAACAATAGGTGGCGCGGGTCTTGTGAGAGACAGTACATTTATTGAGACACACTGGAGATTTTACAGGGAAAGTGGCAAAATATTTTACGGCTCTGGAAATTCGCAGGCATTTCCCGCTCGTCCTTCTGGAAAAGGCAAGATACAGATAAGGTAAAGCACGTGAAATTAAGTACACAAAGCCATGGAGAGTGTAAAGTTTCGAGTTGCAGCCGAGAAGAGCAATTGAGAGTTTCTCTCCTTCGGCTTAATTTTAATATTTGCATTTGAAGGGCTGCTTTATGACCCAAGTTTTATGTCAACGTTAAGGCGCTTTAAGTCCATTAAATAATACACAAAAATTGCAAAGGCTACCGTGTTAGCGTTGTTTAGGGAAATAATCACTGTTTTTTTGTGATGAAGACACACATAAATATTCTGTTTGCGTAAAATCCACAGATTCTGAAGGATAATGCAGGTGACAAATACAGTTAGCACTTCGCCTTACAGCGTTACATGCAACAAAACTCTACTTTAGGAAGTAGTATGCTGTCAGACCCTTAGCCCTTCCTCAGACGACTTCTGTATTGATCCTATTGACAGGAACTTGTGCCGGTCCAGCCACGTGCAGGCAGCCACAAATCGTTGCTAGGTGCTACAGAATCAGCTCACACGAGAACAGAAACAATATAATTGTGTAGGAATTAATATCAAAGAAATTTTGGTATGCTAAATAAAATAATTACTTACTGTAGACTTATTCCAAGCAGTGCTTAGAGATCACATTTACTACAAACTGGCAATTGTAAGAAAAGTGAGAATTTCACAGCGGTAAAAGTCTATAAGGTGTTCTCCTGGTATATGACACCTTGTACTCCGGTACGTGTAAACCAGTGTTTCGAAGATATACTCTTTCTCCATGTAGAAAATCGAAAAATATGCGCAATATGTTCCCCCTAAATATTGGTGCCCAATTACCAAACTACACGTCACATTGTAGAGGGCCGTAACATTAAAGTATTTTTTCAGTCATGGAATTGAATTAACCTCTTATGCGTTCGTAAATTAACACTAGGTACAGAGACGCTACGTCGTTTCCATCAGTCTACGTCACAACATGTATGTCGTCCCTAGAAAAATAAGTGGTAGTATTTACGTTTGCGGTAGAGTTTCTAGATGTGTTGCGAATCCTCATTTCTCCATTTTTAAATACACACGCGTTTCTTCATTCGAGTGCAATTCCTTCTCTGAACGACAGCAAACTTGCATGCAAACTTTCGGCTTCTCATGAAAAACATTTCATTAATTTTACACTATTACGCCATTATCAAACTCAACTATGTATTTATTTGGTAACAATAAGCAACATGATAGCTGATCCTGTTGGCCGTGCGGTGTAAGGCGTAGGCCTGCAGCCGCTTGATTGTTGGGATCGCGGGTTCGAATCCCGCTGACAGCATTGATTTTCGTTTCTTGTGTCCATTGTGTGCTGAGTACGTAACGGCCTTTTGGACGTGTGTGTGTGTGTGTTTGAATTTTAGGTAATCTACAAACCCCAAAACGGGGCGGCTTGGGCCGAATTAGGACTGTAACGCCACGGGAAAATAATGTTCATGTTTTGGTCCTGCCGGACCACCATCAGGTTATATACAAATACTTAAAGTAAAGGCAAAATATGTGCATATTATATATATTGGCCTATTTCTTGTGAGATTTCACTTACACATTTTTTACAGTTGTGACCTCTGGGTCTAAAAAATGCTTGTTTAGTACCTTAATAAAAGAAGTTGTGTCTTAAGTGTTTACTTTTGTAAATCTAAAATATCAAAATATTCTGAATTGGTTTACACAGATCTCTTTATAAAATAAAGAAGAAGCTTGAGATATTGAAATTAGAATAATTAAAATCGCGACATTTTCCTGGGTTATTTCGAAAACTTTTAGATGCCTGTGGGGTTGGAAATAACTTGGAGAATTTCGACGTTTAAATTTAAATTTTTTAAACCTTTTTCCTTATTTTTTTTTGAGATACCCATACAAAACGACTTAAAATATTCTGATAATTTACAAGATGTGGAAAAGAAAACCTTTAAAGACTACAACCTGCATATTTCAAGCAGCTAAGCAAGCATTTATGTATAATTAACAAATTTAAAATAAATGTAAGATCTCACAAGAAGCTGGAATGTAACATTAACATTTTTAACATAATTTTAATTGTTTATAAATAATCTGATGTTACTATAAATTAATATATTAATATATTATGTACATTTCAAAATTGTATTATATATTACATATTTACATACATTATATATAGTATCTATATACAATACATAGTTACAAATTATTTAAACATTTAAAGAAACAAAATGTCTTCTATCAACTTAGGAAGAACATTTGTTATTCTCTGTGATTAGCTCCTACCTAAAATTTGTCCAATTAGATACGATAAAATCGGTTACTTTGATCAAGTAATCCTTTTAAATTTTAATTTGTGTTGAACAACAAACATATTCAGTTTCTACTTTAGAGTAAACAGGCGGCATCTCCATTAAAAAGACAAAAATTTGAATGATGATTAAGAAATTAATCAGTGCTCATTGTGCACAAGCAAGAATACACAGTTTGCGGCAAAGTGCAGAGCTTTTAAATGTTAAAGCGAATGGTGCACTACGGTTATGGAAACAGTCGGAAGTTTCCAGGAGAGGTGAAAATGTAAAAGTAAAAAACTGGTTCGGAAATTCAGCATGCGACCGCTTGTCCCTTAAACGAACATTATAAACCGTTACTGTATTGCTGTATTCCAGTCATGCATTCAATGAAACTTAATGATAAAGATATCTTTTATTTGAAACAGTGTGTACTGGAATCGTATCATAAAACTCGACTAGAATATCCAATACAGATCGCTGCTGAGTCGACAAGAAAACCGGGAGCAAAGAAAAAGAAAGGAGCACGAGATTGGATGGGCGGGCATGCCGAACCTCTTGGGGACAATCGAGTAATATTCAATATTGTTCAGTTATAGCATTGCTGCCTTACAACACCGCCATTTCCAGGACCTGTCTATTGCTTCCGTATAGACAAGAGATAGGAAGAAATAACAAGGTCCGTATTATACACCTACAGACAGAGAGAAAAATGCGGGGCAGAAGGCGAGCAGGCAAGCCCAACTGCAAAGCAATACTGTCTCTTGAAAGTGACACGAATCTGCGAAGCATCCACTACAACATGATATGTTATGAAGAAATATGACATTTCACAAACGTAGTAACATCTGTAATTTTCACATTCTGTTCTTCATGGAAAGACATACTTAGAATGAAATATTTCCTGATGAACCCTTCAAAGCATACTGGTAACTGCAGTGCACTTATGTGTTGCATATCATTGTTAAAATAGACAGAGATAATTTGCCTAAACAGCAATATGTTTCAGGCTTCGAAGATTTAGAGAGACACAGATTAACTTTATTTTCTATTGTACGTTTCTTTATAGCTTGCTTCGGCCAGAAGGTAACATAACATCTAATGATAACCTACGACAAAAAAATGCGAATATTTTAAAAAATAAATCAGGGAAATAAAATTTTTCTAATTCTGTATTCAAAACTTCAGTATTCATTTAGTCCCTTCCTTGCGATAGCCTATTAAAGCAGGTCGGTTCTTCCGTTCATATGCATCAATAGCCTAGAAAAAAAGCCTGAAATTGTACTTATAAAATTGAATAAATTCTGCATACCCAACCCGATTTCAGTATATCGGATATTTTACACAAACACCTGCCTGCATTTCTGATCGCGTTTCGAAAGCAGTTCGCTGAATATTTGTCAGAGTGAAAAATATTTTTTTGTAAATTCTGAAGAAACATAAACACTCTACACTTCTTTCGTTATTTTCAGTTTTAGACTAATTTCTAAGTTGCTTACCTCATTTCGGTAAGTAGGACAATTTAATAACGTCTAGAAATGCTCTGCAGACAACAAAGCCTTGGCCTGCCTCCTCCATATTCTCTGCATTACTTAACAACCATTGTAATAAAGTTACAACATAAAATTACATCACCCATTAATGAAGAAATGCTCCTATTACAAAATCCCGAGAATGAACACAATCGTGAACCACTTTCTTCCATTTTTCTCCCTCATAATCAATTTCCCTAGATCCATCTTAATTTAATTCTCCCATAATGTTCTCGGCATTTTGGAAGGCCTGTAATTTGCCAAGCGGTTTCCACACTAAAAGTCTTCATATTATCTTTTCTTACAATCCTACGTATTTGGCAGCTCTTCTAATGTTGTACGCCAGCCTCTCTCTCCCTCTCTCTCTCTTTCTCTCCCTTTCTCATGCAAACAACCTGTGTGTTTATTAGCCATTCAGAGCGCTGTGGTCACTACTCGAAGTTCATCACCTTCATTAAGATTAAAAACCGTTCCATTTCGTAACACATTTTTTGTGTGTTTTACATGATCCTCATAAGAAGCAGCAAATATTTCTAATTTATTGGACGACATCCTGTTGTCTCTACACAATATATAAAACAAAATGTCTTTCTTCCGTCGAACAAAACTACTTTTTTTAAATTTCAAAACAGCTACGTTTAAACGAATAAAAAAAGCGGTCGTGGTCGACGGAAAAAAGGCGTTCTGTTTTATATAGCAAGTGTTTCCATAAATAGCACTAAACAATTTGTGTTTGTTGCACCGTGCATTGTAATATAATTATGTAATATAAACCAAAGAAATGTCCAGTTTCTAAATTAATATTTTATTTTAATTTTTAATTTTGATGTCTTCTACATATTTCGAACCGGAGGGTTAATCTTCAGCAAGACAGTCGTATATGAAGTTATGGTATGGTACGTTTTACATGCATCGGTATAAACAGCCTAAGAGGTAGAACAGCCTGTTCGATTAATTGAATTAAATAAATTAATTAAAAATTAAAATACTAATTTAGAAAATGTGCATTTCGTTTGTTTATATTGTATAAACAATTTATCTTCTTAATGGAGACGCAGAGTGTTTACTGTCAAAGGGAAATGAATATTTAAATACAGTTCAAATGAATGTCCAAAGAAAATCCTGTATGTGTGACGCAGGTTCTGATCAGCCCTCGCGAAGTCACAAAGAAGAGACAATATTGTGCAAGGCGAGAATTTCAGCTGAGGGAGAAAATACAAATGTCTACTCGCGGGCGGTAATGTGAAATTATCATTTCAGTTTTACAGGGAATATAGCTCGCGAAAATGTGGTGGTGTGGTTTTTAATGATCCGTATATTTCCTAGAAGTAAGAGTAAAGGGTGGGAAGGCAAAGACAAATAATATAACCGTGATATTCCGACCATTTGCATGTTTTAAATGGAGCCGACGACAAAACCGGAGTGCTGTGCTGTTTCACTGCTGCTTCAGTTCTTGGCCGCTTGTTCCCTTTGTTACCCCGCACACTACCACAGTTACTACGTTTTATAATGCCGACATTATTCTCACATTGTGCCTCGATTTTAAAACGTGTTTCACGTCTGCATTTCGGCTACAGCGCAAGTCACTGCTACTACCAGTACGAAAGATATTGACTTCAATACTGTTCAAGAGTCACACAGGTAAATATCCATACTGCACACTTTAATGTTAAGACTTTGCATTCTGGGAACGTAGTGTATATATTGAGACCCCCAAAAATACTTATTCAAATTTTCAGATTATTTAGAAAAATCTATTATTGTAAGTTTTCACATTTCAATTTGATCCAAATATATTACTGAAAAAGTTTTAAGAAAGTTTCTTTACTTGCAGGATCGGAAAAGTTCCGTTGAAGAATTGTGCGGAAACCCCGAAATTCAATGGCGGGAAGATGAAAAAATGAGTTGAAACTCAGTTTTTTAAGATACTCAGCAAGTATGTTTACGGTCCATTGTCTGTTAATTCAATATACATTATCTTCAACTGTGCGGATGTTTAGAATATACGTTAATGTAGAGTAACATCTGACTTTGACTCATTAATGAATTTGTCCATCTCCATTCAATGCAGGCCAGAAAACGTTTCGGACTGTTCATACATCACTGTGTCCGGTATGTTTGGGGTTACGACACCGGTGGGTGACAATTCCCTCACGGTGTTACCGGTGGCGCTGTGAACTTTACTGCCATTTGCAAAATTTCTCTGGAGCTTGAAGTGCGTGGAAAAGGAAAAATATTAAGTGGAGAGGGAGTGTTTGCGTGCTAAAATTCATTTTTGAAGCTCGCGTATTAAGGTGACCAAATGCAGTGAATATTTAAGTTTTTGAGCACGTTAATATCAGGGTTTAGATAGATATGATGTAGTCACATCGTCAGTAAGGATAATTAGTACTCAATTTTTCTGAGGGCCATATTCACTCTTGATAAAATGCCGGTGACAACAATCGCTGTTGTATGTTACTGAAATAATTCAGGTGAATAGGCCCACTTTGAAAAATGCTAAATATTTTCCTCTTATAAATCGTGTGTTTAAACCATTTGGTCAACTTTCTTGAAGTTAATCAGTGCAACACTTTGTAACTTTGACAATCATAAACCACAGACAGTGCAGTCGTGAAGGGCAGAAATACATCAATAAAGTTCTAAAAGTTCGTCAAGAAAGCAGAGGCGTTAGGCATGCAGCAGACCTAGTCAAATGTCATAAACATATCTGCGTCTTAGAATATTTGATGAGGATGTTACCAAGAAATAAAAAAGTTGGTCACACCTTATGAACTTCTGACGAAGAAAATTCGCTGGCAGCAAGAATTCTTCACCAATTTCACATCAAGCGAGCTCGCCTCTGTTCAACACGTCGTTCATCAAGCCACTCACTAAATAACAAAAGACGTTCGCATACTTGAAATGCCAGAACACAAAGGTCGTTTGTTAACTCTTTCTACATGTATTGATGAGGCACGCCAAGAATATCGGCAGAGGAACGTAAATGATATCCCGAAGGAGAAAGGTGTCCCTGGATTCAAAATTTCGTTCTTCGTACCAACCACGCAAGATAATGTTGAGGAAGTTGGCGCTCAAGACAGAAAAGAAGGTGCATGTGTGGGTACTGCAACGAAAAATATACCTGTCGGAATTCATCGCCATTTCGACATTGTATACAATGTACAAAGTGCGCTGTAATAGTGCAATTCGAAGTGCATTGGCGCTAGATGCTGTGAAAAATTCAGTTGTTGGAAGTACATATAAGGAAGAGTTGACGCTGATCCCATATGTAAGTAGTATAAAGACTATACATACGTAACCGAAGAAACTTTTTCGTCAGTATTTGAAGTAATAATCGTACCATTTATCCTGTAGCTTGGGCTCAATCACAACACAAAAACTACACGTCACTGGGGAAAACCCCTTCTTGCTAACAATGATAACGAAATAACTTTTCATCCGCTCAACTTGGCGTAACAGCTGATTTCATTTTCTGCTTTCACATTCCCCCGAATGCCCCCTGTGTTTGGAAGCAAATCTTGGAACTGTCGAAGTTTGCGGTCACTGTATACCTTCTATTGCATCCCTTCTTAATTTACTAAGTACCGTTGTATTACCCTCAAACTCACAAAGATCTGTGGTGTCAGCAAGTTACTCCCGAAGTCGCCAAAGCATATACCGTGATATTTATTCAACTATGAACGACTCCAAAGTTTGCTGGCTTAGAAAGGAAAGTTTGTACAAGGTTGTCTAAGCCTATCACTATTAGAAGACATCAAATTTCCCGTTACTGTAAGCGGACAG
>JGI20166J26741_11535586_pt1 | contig 12323 bp, 5 predicted proteins | sample TergutCu122P5_FD_26741 | JGI IMG/M metagenome (IMG submission 26741) | reverse complement strand
TCGGTATTATTCGTCACGTCCCAGGTGATGGTGCGGGTGGCGGGGTCATAGGTTCCGCCGCCGGAGATGATGTAGTTGCCCGCGCCGTCCTTGGCAAGCGTCAACCCTGCGGGGACGACGTCCGTTACCGTGCTGGGGTAATATACCGGCACGGGGACCGGTACGCTGGTGTTGAACATGCTCTTGAAATTGGCGACAAAGGTGGTGTAGGCGGTCTTGTACGGCACGGGAAGGAAGTTCCAGCCCCTGCTGGCGTAGTTCGACGGGGCCACGTAGGTTCTCATCAGATTATCATACGTGGAGCTGGCGAAATAATTTCCCGAAAGTCCGGCATTCGTCAGGCTGGACTCCAGCCGCACGGTCAGCAAAACCCCTTTCGGGAAAGTGCTGGCGAACCGGTTGGACTGCGCTCTCATGGCGTTGGACCAGTATCCCACCCCGCTGTTGTTATATTTTTTATAGGTGTTATCCACCGCTTCAGTCGCCTGAAAATCGGAGATCTGGATAATGACCGGGACGCGGCTCTGGTCGGTCCGGGGGATGAGCTGGCCGTACCCGGGTTGGTTTGATGTGCCATAAGTGGTGTTAAGCCCGGCCATCTTGTCGACAGCGAGGCGCAGGAACTGCGCGTTGTCGTCTTCACTCGGTTGGGGCAACAGGCTGAACAGCGGGTTGATCCTGCTGTTGTAGTCGGTCATATTGCTCACGAACTGCGTATCCGCTTTTTGGCTCGTGCTGCCGTTGGGCATCAAGTAGGACACAACCGTTTTGCTCACGTCATTCGTGCAGTTCTGCATAGAACTCATCCCCAGCAGCGCCACCCGGCTGCCGGGATAATTGTTCAGGACATACTGCGCCATTTCGGCGGTTATATTTTTGGCGTATTGCAGCGCGTTTATCCCGGTCGTCCCCATCATGTAGCCCTGGTTCATCGATCCCGAATAGTCCACCACGAACAACACGTCGTATTTCGGCTCCGCGTCCGATTCCGGAGGCGTCCCGGGGTTGTCAAGCGTGATCGAATATTGGATCGTATCCCCGAGTTTTACCGGCACCGGATTGGCTGGATCCCATATGCCCGGGGAGGGGCCGCCGTTGACGCTGGCGCTTTTCTGCGCGTTTAGCGCCGATGGCAATTGGTACCAGTACGTTACGGTATGCGGCCCGTCAATGGGATTCGGTGGCGTGCCGGCGTAAGGGTACCCCGTGTACAGGGTGGTATCGCTGTCAATCGTGTACCCTTTGTATATATAAATATCTGTACCAATCGTATAGGTCGCGTTCGGTGTAGGATCCGGGAAGTACGTGCCGCCGTCGTATACCTCGACCGTATTTCCGTCACGGGACGGGTCAATCACGCGGCTCGGATTGTTAAACTCTAAAAATCGCTCGGTGACAATATAGATCTTACAATAGTGTTGCGTGGTATTCGAATGATCCCGGGTGCCGTCACCATAGACGACGTCGGCGGTGTTGTCGTATTCACCGGGGTCGCTTACCGTGACCGTAAACTCGAGCATGATCGCGCCGGCGGGCTGGCCGGATAAATCCCAGGTGATCGTATGGGTACCGGAGTCATAGGTCCCGCCGTTCGATATGCTGGTTTCGTCCAGCGTCAGCCCAACCGGGATCTGATCGGTGACAACGGCGTTCCGATTGTCCACCAAGATCTGATACGTGATTTTGTCGCCTTTGTACACCTCTACCGGCTTGCCGGGCTCACCGTTATCAGCCGTATCCGAACCATTGATGTATGCGTTCTTCTGCGGCGTAGCGGGGGGAATTTCATAGAGCAGTGTGATCACGTGCGCGGCGTCTATATTCGCCAGTGTTGGCGGCGCTGTATCCGGAACCATGGCGCCGCCATCCAGCTGATACCCGATATACCGCCAGACAACGCCGTCCGCGTCTGTGATGTCCGCCTGATACGGCGGCGTGTAGTTGCTGCCTGCAGGCGCCGTCTCGATGACGTCGGGGCTCAGCTGCATATTGTTGTCCGCCCTGTGGTACTGCGTGACCACCGTATAGTCAGTGCTGGGACCCTGCGGTTGGTACCAGTAGACGATCGTCATATCGGCCCAGATCGTGAAGTCCGCGGGGACGGCGGGAGCCGGGATCAGCGTCGACCCGTCGTTATCCCACTTGTATCCCACGTAATTGTATTGCTGGCCGAGCGCGTACAGCGGATCGGGATGGCCAAGGCCGGTCGTGGTATCGCCACCGTAGAACGTCTGGACGACGTCCGGTATCAGCGGCACATAGCCTGCGGTATCGCTGTAGGGGAGGTCCTCGTGGTAGACCTGCGTGACATCATAAGTAGTGCGGAAGTACAAGGTGATTTCCGCGCCGCTCTGCGGCACGCTGCCGACAGCCGGATCGGGCGGGGCGCCCGTGTTGATGGCCGCCGAATCCGTGGTGGAATTGATCGTATAACCCACATAGGTATAAACCTTGCCGATCGCCGTGACGTCGATGTCATCCATTAGATTTTCCGGCATCGTAAAGGAAGATCCGGCGCCCGGCACAAGGAAGGTCTGGTCATCGGCCAGTATGGAGAGGGAGTGCCGGTATTCCACGAAGTGGACAATCACCGCCGGCGCGGCCTTGAAGTAGAGCTTCACGGTCTTGTCGGCCGTCAGCGCGGGATACAGCGGCGCGGGCGGCGGGCCCTGAGTGATCGTCGCGCCTCCGTCGATAGAATAACCATAATAATTATAGGTTGTGCCGCCGTTGACGATCGGGCCCCGGTACGCCGCGCTCAGCGTGTAGTCAATGCCGTAGGGGGCGGTATCGGTCACAGACGTCTTGAGCTGCGTCGCCGGATTGTCCACGTCATAGAACTGGACGGTGACCTGCGGGTTCATTACAAAGAAAAGATTGATCTCCTTTTCCGACTGGATGTCGACAAAGGTCGCCGCTGCCCCTGATCCGTCCAATGAGGGCGGCAAACCCTTGTGGAACGCGCCTTTTCCGGAAGCCGCCGGATCGTCCGCCGGATCGACGTACTGATAGCCGTAATAGGCGTACGTACGCCCTGCGGACGTGATGTCTGCGAGGGAGGAAAAGGCTACGTCGTAATTGCCGCCGTTCAAAACCGGCGTTGTCTTATCGGGCTTCAGGGAGACGCCTTGATTGTTGTAGTCCAGATAATGCTCGGTGACAGGGTAGCTGTCTGTGGCGTGCCAGGTACTGTTGGTGATAACGGTTCCATTGTTTGCCACAAGCTTTGCTTGTGCATAGTTTTCAAACACGCCCCTCTGGGTTACGGTTGCCTTGAAGCTGACGGTTGTGGTGCCGGCGGGGAGATCGGCAAGGTTCCAGGTGAGCGTCTGGCCGCTTTGTGAAAAGGTGGATGCGACGCCGGCGACGCTCTGGCTGTTCGCCACATACTGGAGGCCGGCCGGCAGCGTATCGGTGACGGTAACGGGATTCGGCGGGGGGGCGAGAGGCAGAAATTCAACCTTGAATACCCGGATCATGCTGGTATAGTGCTCTCCGGAAGCAGTCATGTCATTGCCGCTGAGCTGGCCGCCCAGGCACAAACCGACGATCGCCGCTTGCGCGTCGCTCAAAACGAGCGTACTTGAAAATGTTGTGGTTTCGCTGGGTACGGAATAAGGGTTATTCGTCGTGGCAAAGTTGGTTCCGGCGTTGGTGACATAGCCGGTATGTCCATTGCGGAACGTGACTCTGCCGGGAGCGGTAATCGTTGGATTTGCCGGAAGCGGGCTTGTAGCAGCCGGAAACAATTGATCCGAAAAGGTGCTGTAGCCGTAGGCTTTATTGTAGGTTGCCATAAAAGAGCCATTGGCTCCGCCGACGACCCCTCTCATAAACGCGGCGACGTTCGTGGTGCCGGATACCCCCGTAGTTTCGGCATCATCACCCCATGCGCGAGCATCGGCGGCAACGGTAACCGTTACCTTATAGCTGCCCGCGGGCAGTGCGTTTTTCGTTGTCAGCCAAAGGTATTGCTGATAATAATAGTTTAAAGTATAACCGGGTCCCTGCCTCATGATAGCCTGGACGCAAACCGGACTTGCGGCGGGAGCTAAATTTACTCCGTCTGGATACCCGGTAATGCTGTTGGGATAGGTAAATGCCGCAGCCCCGCCAGAACCGTTGCTGGTAGCGCTCTTATAACCGTTTTGTGACGCGGTTAGATCGGCAGGGTTGAATACGATCGGCGCGCTGGGAAGTGGGGCGAGCTGACCGGTCACTGGGATCTTGTAGTCGATGACATCCCCTACCTGCACCTGAACCGGCTTGCCTGGCGTGCCGTCGTTGGTTGTGGGCACGCCGTTCACGAGGGTGCTGGCGTGCTTCTCGGCGCTGAAAGGCATGTAGTACAGGTTGATGATATTCTTGCCCGGATCGATGTCATACGTCAGGTTGGAAAGATCCCGGTCGCTCCGGGAATAGACATAGCCGGGGATATCCGGCGGCGTGACCGTAAAGCCCTGACCGCTCCACCCGGTTTCGGTTTCAGGAGTTTGGAGGACGGTGTTGGTGCCATCTTCCAGGAAGTTGACCGTGCAGGTGGTCTGTACCGGCTTCATATCCGGCTGCACGTTGTCAAAGCGCATTACCGTCAGGATCGGGCAATTGTGCGAATAATAGGAGGTCAGAAATCCAAAGCCGTCATTCGTACTGCCGCTTAGCGGGTTGGCGACATTGATGCGCTGGGAACCGTTTACATAGATCTGAAACGCCTTGGTGACCGGATCCTCCGTCAGTTTGATTTGGATCGGGGCGCTGCTGAGGTCTGAAATGTCCGTCATAAAATTCGTGATCAGCGTCGCGCCGTTTGCGGGGGTAAAGTCGAGCTGCTGGTTCCCTGTCGGCAGCGTAACGCCGTTCAGGTAATACAGGCCCAGCGTCGCGGTCCCGGTGTTCTGCATGCCGCTCGTGTTTCCGCATACCAGCGCGATGGCGTAGCCGGTGTATTTCCCTCCGGAAATGGCGCCGTTGAACAGAAACACACTTTCGTGGAAAGAGTGAAAATGCATGTTGAGCGGCGTCAGATCGAAGGAGATTCCATAAAAATTATTGTGATACGCGGTCGTGAATATATAGTCGGTATAGGCTTGCACCCCGTAGCCGTAGAGGGATACGGTGCCGTCTTTGATCACCACATGGTTGGGCGTCGGCGCGCCGTTGTAATAGCCGGAAGTGCCGGTCGGGTATCCATAGCTCGCAATTTCCATCGGCGAATAAGGCGAAGCGGAGTTATAGGAATTGATATTTCCCGCGCTGTTTGTGTACGCGATGTCGTAGCCCGGATGGTCCTGCACCGCGGTCCAGGTCATCGTGCCCGGCGTCGCCGCGGGGACGTTGGGGTCAAACGCGGGGTCGTTTGTAATAACGGTCCCGAGGGGCCCTCCCAGGGGCATGATGCCGGCGAAAGCAGGCGCCACAGGGAGCGCGAGCGGCGCCACAGGCAGCGGGTCGGTTGCGTCGGCCGCCGGGACTTCATCCTGTGCCGCGGGCTGCGGGTCGGACGTATCAGCCGCCGGAGTTTCGTCCGGCGCCGCGGGTTGCGGGTCGGGCGTATCGGCTGCCGGAACCTCATCCGGCGCCGCGGGCTGCGGGTCAGGCGTATCAGCCGCCGGAGTCTCATCCGGCGCCGCGGGCTGCGCATCGGGCGTGTCGGCTGCGGGGACTACATCCGCCGCCGCGGGCTGCGTGTCGGGCGCATCAACCGCCAGGGCCGCATTTCCCCCCGGCGTAGCCGCAAGCAAACCCGCCAGCAGGATCACGGCGAGGAGTGACATAAATACTCTGTCTTTACGCGAAGATACCGTTTTACCTTTTTTCATAGAATTTCCCCTCTTCCATGTCTTCCCTGCCTTCCTGATCATGCTCATGCCCAACCCCAGGTTGAGACCTACAGCATATCCCTCAACTCGACTTTAACATATGAATTCAAGATACTCTATCCGAAATTCACGTACAACACTGTGAAATAAAGAACTTCATTTCACATTTATATCAATATTAATAATCGACACTTATAACTTCTTTCAAGGATAACATACGTCAAATATAACGTACGTCAAACTTGACGTACGTCAAAAAAAGTGTATAATTGTTATATGCAGTATGACAAGAAAGGAAAATTATATGAAAATTCCTAAGATACCCAGTGGGCTAGAGCCGCTTGCGCCTAATGCTGGTGGCATTGGCGACCCAAATTCACTCGTGGGCAGAAAGCAAGAACTTGATAGGCTGAAAGAGGCGATTGGTGCTGGTGGAGCCCATGTAATTGGCGAACGGCGGATGGGGAAAACTTGGCTGGTTAAAAAACTCCAGAGCGATCTGGAGAATACTGTCACAGCTATTTACATCAGTGCCGAGACCAGTAGTCTAGATCTCTTCGCCGAGCGGCTGCTCATTGAGTTGCGCGCAAACCGGCTTATCGGAAATAAGATCAAAGATTGGGAGATGCAGTTCGGTGGAGAAGTCAAACTAAACTTTGGAGTGTTTGGCATCACTTTGACAGGAAAAATAAGCAAGGCGGCAGCCACGACAAAAGCAAGTCTGGACGTGTTCGAACTGCTGGGACAGAATCATGTGGTACTGATTATCGACGAAGTCACACATTTATGCCAAAAATTAGGGTCAGAGCTTGCCGGGGATTTTCTAAGCTCGTTACGTTCTGCGCGCCAGTCGGGCGGACCGCCGCTTGTGATCTCTGGTTCAATCGGACTCCATCACGCACTCACGGATATGAGCCCAATCAATGATTTATGGGATGTCTCTGTTGGGCCCATGACTTCGGAAGATGCGGTAGAGTTAGCCGCACGGCTGCTTTTGGGTATAGGGGTCAAGCCGACCTCGGAGATTGTCGCCAATATTATTGAGCAAACCAGTAGCATTCCGTTCTATATACAGGGTGTGGTGGATCAACTGCGCTACCGTAATGATCTGGACGTGGCAAGCGTCGTTGATGATTGCATCACAAAGAATACATGGCAGACTGACCACTACAATACTAGGCTCGATGAATATTATGGCTCCATAGGAGCGAAACAAGCACGCGCTATACTTGATTTCATTGCCGCATCAGACGTGGCGGTTGATGTTGAGACAATAAAAGCTCGTCTGGATATCGATAACAAGGATTTGAAGTTGACGCGAGATGACCTGCTTAGCTTGCTTGATAAGCTGGAAAAGGACTACTATCTGGTTCGTGAAGGAAATGCGGATCGGATGTCGTCGCCGCTTCTATCGCGTATATGGCGTCATGAACGGAGGCTTCCATGAGTACGCGTCCTTTTACACCAACTCAGGAACAAGCCGAGGATCTGGATCGCCGTACGGTCGGCAGGGATCAGCAGCTTGCTATCCTCCATGAGCGATTGACGCTTGCCGCAACGACTAAAAGCAGACCGCATACATTGCTTGTAGGAACACGAGGTTCCGGCAAATCGCATCTCCTTCAGGTTGCCCTCAATCGTGTCGAGTCCGACCCAAAGATTGCTACGAAATTGGCAATCGTACGTGTACCCGAAGATGCCATCGGTCTGACCAACTATGTTGATCTGCTGCGTGAGTTGGCAACTGATCTAGGTGTCGGTATCGGACGCGAGCGCAACCCGAGTGTTCTAGAAGAACACCTACTTGTTGCCGCGAATAAACGCACAATCGTTATGGTTATTGAAAATCTCGACAAGGTATTTCGCGCTCTAGGCGTGGACGGGCAGCGTGACCTGCGTTCATGGGTTGAAACCTCCGGGCAGGTTTTGCTTCTTGCAACAACCCCGGCTCTTTTTGAGGCAGTCCGCGATCGCAAAAAGCCGTGGTTTGGGGGCTTGATTGAAATGCCTGTTGAGGGGCTGACAGCAAAGGAAGGCCTGGAATTATTATTAAAACTTGCTACAGATAAGGGGGATAAGAGACTGGTTGAAGCCCTGCGCTCCGACTGGGGAGAAGCGCGTGTAAAAGCAGTCAGCCAACTCACTGCGGGATCCCCCCGAATCTGGATGATCTTCTCAGATTGTTTGAGCGTCGAAGCTCTCGATGAGTTGATCCCCGCGGTCGAAGGCCTCGTCGAAGGGCTTGTTCCCTATTACCAGTCGTTGCTATGGGATCTCTCCCAAAGCCAACAGGCGATCGTACGTCAGCTTGCAGAAGGCACATCAGGCGCTTTAACTGCCACGGAGATTGCGTCAGAAACAGGCTTGTCTCAGCAAACCGTGAGCAAACAACTCGGTCTGCTGAAGGAGAGCCGATGGGTTCGTGATCTGAAGCAGCCTGGCGGCGACCAACGTCTCACGTGGTATGAATTATGTGAGCCTATGTTGCGTCATCATTTCCAGTGGAGGGCTACTGGAGGTGAGCCGCTGCGGCTTATTATAGATTTTTTAATGACCTGGTACGACCCATTTTGCCGGGAACTGCTGGTTGATCATGAGCGGGTGCTTGGCCCTGATGACCGTGACACGATGTATTCCCGCAATCAGATTGCGTACTACACCGGGAAACTCGGTGACGCTGCCGAGGCGCTGCGGCTTTACCGGGAGCTACTGACAGATCAGGAACGGGCATTAGGGCCCGAGGATAAAGACACAGCAGTTATTCGGAGACAATTCGATCGCTTGTCTCGAATTGTTGAAGATCAAAGCGGAATCGTGCAATTACTTGATCGTGCGCAGGCAGGTGATCAGGAAGCTCTGATGCGATTGCCATCCGAATTGCGTCCTCAAGTTGAACTTCTTTCAACCCAAAATATTGCAGAGTAAACTTGCATTATTACACCAAATTTTTGTATATATAGATTGGATTTAAGGAAGGATGTGGGATGGTTTTCTTTGACATTACTGCTATCAAAAGGTACACCTTTTGATATTCATCAGAGAAATACTTTTTTCTCATCATTTTTTGAGAGGAGAATCGTTATGGCAAAAAAACACGTTGAAGCTTCTGTGGTCTTCTTGACTGCATTTGTTATTTTCTTAATGGTGATTATGACGGCGGCGATGCCAATGGCGGGATTCGCGGGGGAAAGTGACCCCATCTCGCAAAGTGGCGACGCAACCGCAACGGTAAATCAAGTCGATGACACAGCAGCTGAGCCAGCAATGGCCACAAACGCAACAGACGCTACCACTAAGTTGGCGTCAGCGCCCATCATGCCTATGGGTTCGATTGTTCCATTCACTGACACTTGGACAGATATGGGTGGCGGCACGTGGATTGGTACGGTGACGGTGAACTCTAACAATGTTAGTGTCAATTTCACCGCCAATGCCGGAGCTACAGCGACAGTAACATCCGCCTTTGGGGTTGATGGCATAAACGGAATCGGCAATAATACCGGAGACTTAAACTTCGGTGGTGGCTACGTTTCCGCACCTGGTGATGGCATTACGCTGTCATTTGTTGTGCAGATAACTGTCACCAACGTGACAAATGTCACGACCGTAACCGCAACACCTGACCCCAGCAACTCTCCGTCGCCGGGCGGGCCATGGACCTTCGGGTCCGCGCCGCCGCCCACCTATGCCCTGACGGTTGTTGGTGGCACGGACACGACAGCGGCTGGACCGTACCAGGCCGGAACTGTAATCAGCATATCGGCAACGGCGCCGAGTGGGCAGAAGTTCGTCAACTGGACGTCAAGCGCCGGCGGAACGTTTGGCGATGCCGCCATGGCAAATACCACATTCACCATGCCGGCTAATGCCGTGACAGTAACGGCATTATTCGCAGATAATCCGGTGTCGGAGAATAGTTCCGGGACAAATTCGAACGGATCCGGATCGGATACAAATAATTCAATGACAGCGCAGCCTGCGAAAGTGACAGCAATACGTTCAGCGCAAACGGCTTTCAATATCGTGAAAGGGAAGTCGTTGACAATCCCGTACGTGGTTGATCGCGAGGCAGGGGAAACCAAAACGCCGATTCTCACATGGATGAGCAGTGCTCCAAAGAACGTTTCTGTAACGGCGAACGGCAAGGTCAAAGGCCTCGTTGCGGGCAAGTCCGCGAAGATCACGGTAACATCTGACAACGGGACGACGAAGGTCTTTAATGTCAAGGTTGTGAAGGCAGCGGTAAAAGTAAACGCGCTCTCCGTCTCTAAGCCGCCCAAGACGATGGGAGTCGGGCAGGTGAAGGATCTAAAGGCGAAAATCACGCCGTTGAAGGCGACCGGAGCGGTCGTGAAATTCAAGTCCAGTAAGAAGTCGGTCGTGACGGTTGACAGTGCCGGAAGGATGACCGCTATTAAGAAAGGCACGGCGAGAATCACCGTGAGTGTCGGAAGTATAAAGACTGTCGTTACAATCAGGGTAAAGTAGAACCCTGAGTCACAGGGACGGTTCTCCCGGCGCGCCTGCGTGCCAGAAGAACCGTCCTCTTTCGCGTCACCCCTCAGCTAATGGGATATAGCAACATCTTGTGGACGCCCTGCCGTCCGGCCACAATTGGAAAAAACTTCAGGTTGACAAAGTAAGAACATTTGTTCTTATAATAGGTATAGGAGATTTTGCGAATGATACGGACGGTTTTTCATTTTGACGCGAACAGCGCCTATCTATCCTGGACGGCGGCGGACCTGCTGGAACACGGCTATCCTTTTGACGTGCGCACGGTCCCGGCGGCGATTGCCGGCGACCCGGCGAACCGCCACGGCATCATCCTCACCAAATCCATCCCTGCGAAGAAATACGGCATCCAGACAGGCGAGAGCATCCTGGAGGCGAAGCGCAAATGCCCCGCCCTGCTCGTCCTGCCGCCGGACTACGACCTCTATCTGAAATGCTCGGACGCGATGCACCGGATACTGTCGGAGTACAGCGACCGGATCGAGCGTTATTCGGTGGACGAGAGCTGGATGGACTTCACCGGTTCGGAAGCATTATGCGGCGATCCGGTGGACGTCGCTTATGAAATCAAAGACCGCATCAGGAAAGAGCTCGGCTTCACGGTCAATGTCGGCGTGTCCGTGAATAAGCTCTTGGCGAAAATGGGGTCGGAGCTGAAAAAACCGGACAAGGTGCATACGCTCTGGCCGCATGAGATCGAGGAGAAGATGTGGCCGCTGCCATGCGGGGAACTGTTTTTCGTAGGCCGCGCAACGAAACGAAAACTTCTTTCCATGAACCTCAAGACGATCGGGGACGTCGCAAAAGCCGATCCCGCCTTGTTGCGGGCGGCGCTGAAGCCCGTCCACGGGACGCTCGTCCATAACTACGCGAACGGCGTCGATGAGTCGCCCGTCGACCCGGGGAGCAGCCTCGTCCAGAAAGGCGTCGGCAACGCGACGACCATCCCCTACGACGTCACGACGGAAAAGGAGGCGCGTGAGATCCTGCTTGCGATCTGCGAGCGCGTCGGGACGCGGCTGCGCAAACTTTCCGCGCGGGCGATGGTCTGCTCGGTGACGATCCGCAACAGTGACCTGTTCTGGTACCGCCATCAACAGAAGCTCAGCCATCCGATCGCCGCGACAAGCGAAATTTATGAGACGTCCTGCGTTCTCTTCCGGGCGATGTGGCGGGGCGAACCGGTGCGGCAGCTCGGCGTGCATCTTGCGGAACTCGCGGAGGCGGGCGCGCCCAGACAGGTCACGCTGTTTGACCGCGCCGACGAAGCGAAGCTGAAAGCGCTTGATAGAACGGTGGACCGGATACGCGGGCGTTACGGCGACCGCGCCGTCACGCGGGGCGTTTTCACGAACACGGACGCCGCCCCGATCCTCGGCGGCGTGAACGACGGGGATTATTTGATGATGGGCGGTTATTCGCTGTGAAGGTGCTGGCACAGGAAATCGAGATGATCGCGTCTTTCCGGCAGCAGGGGGATATCCGCCCGCACCGGTTCCGTGTGGCCGAAGACGGCGGCGAGCGCCGCGTGATCCATGTGGACAAAATCCTGCAGACCGAAGATACAAAGCTCGCGGGCGTGCGGGCGATCGTGTTCACCTGCCAAAGCGTGATCGCGGGCGCGGAGCGGCTGTACCAGATCAAATACCGGGTGGACGAGCACCGGTGGGAACTGTACAAGATGTGAGATAATGCGGTTATGTGCGCAAGATATTTTGTTGACATCGACATCGAAACGATAAAGGAGATATTCGAGGCCATCGAGCGGCGGTATCCGGGCGTGGTGATGAGCTGCGGCGAGATCTACCCGACGAACACCGTCCCGATCCTCACAAAGGACGGGCCCGCCCCGTCGGTCTGGGGGTTCCCGTCGGCCGACGGGAAGAAACGCCTCATCAACGCGCGGTCGGAGACGGCGGCGGAGAAGCGGCTTTTCCGCAGCGCTTTCCGGTACGGGCGCTGCGTCGTGCCGACGACCGGATTCTACGA
>JGI20166J26741_11535252_pt1 | contig 12325 bp, 6 predicted proteins | sample TergutCu122P5_FD_26741 | JGI IMG/M metagenome (IMG submission 26741) | reverse complement strand
CGTTAGCCGAGGTATCACTGTATATATATATCTATATATATATATATATGTGTGTGTGTGTGTACGCGGGAACAGATCCGCGTGCCCAATGACGAACACAAATATATACTTTCTCTTTAAAAGGGGCTCACTGGACGGTATAAAAATCGCTTCTGCAAAACACTGAACTACGTGCTCGAGAAAGCTCTAGGTTCTCAATGATCAACATTTCCCGAGTTCGACTTCTGTCAGGGGTCTCGCACATATCATCATTCAGACCCAACAAACAATTCGAGAGCAGAAAGATGTGTTAGTAAAACGGAGAAAAGGTCCATATTTTATTATTAATTTTTCAATTTGCATCATTTAAAGCGCACCTCAAATCGATCGCTACAGACTCAGTGTTTAATTTTAGTTCACTATGCTGTCACAGATGGTGATATTTCCTTAATCACCTCAGAAGGTTAAAATCACAATCTAATAAAAGCAATTACTTCCAAACAAGGAGCAATGCAGCAACCGCAAGGTGTCGCGACCTCTTGTGTGCTCTTTCAAGTATACTGCGACCTAGTTTATGAACCTTCATAAGTAACTTCAACAGAGAACATCGAAACTATAAAAGTACCTTCATTTACATGAGGCCTTGTATCAACTGGGATCGTTCACTCTGGGCAAAGTGACTGGCTACGAACACGACGACCGTGGGCCGAGTCCCGTCAGAGGCAACATTTCATTCCTTTCGTCCCACACTTGCTACAGGTACTACATCCAACCTAGCCAATCGATACCGACAGGGCACTTTACTTCAGGAAAACTATATATAGTCCCACGATCTATAAGCCTGCGGGGTGTGGCGCTAATGACTGTACAAAAGATTCTTCTACAAGTGCATATAGCCAAATTCAAGATAAAATGTGCTGAAAATTCACTGGGTTCCTAAAACTTTCAAAGTCCTTTCCCTTATATGACAAAACTGGGAGGCGCAACCAAACAAACGGAAAATAAACATAAAAAAACACAGACGGTTACCTCCTGTACCGCAAAATGTCCTTAAACGGACCTCGAACATCCCCCCTCCCCTTTCCCCCGGTTCCAACACTTTCAAGTAAGCTACCGTCAAACAAAAACATAATTCAGTGAAGCTGAGGACTGCCGTACGTGTTCAAGAATACCGAGCCAACAATAATTTGTGACTAATGTCTAATACACAGGCCTGTTCCATTACAGTTTATTGCAAGATACCTTCGGTTCTCAAACAATTTTGCGTTCCTTGAACGGCAACTCAAATTCCATCACATTGCCACAATAGGACGCTACAAATGATCACGTTAAAGTATGGTTGAAAACACAAAATGGCTGCTCGGAATACTGCTCAATATGTATAACGGTTCAAACTACCAGACACATCCATACCATATGGTTTCAAATGAAACTCTTCTTCTATCGCACCTACAATGACTATGCACTGCTACCTCAGACAGTCCGCTATGACAGGTATCAAAATGAACTGCCATAAAAGAGAAAAATTAATGCTCGCTTCTTGCAAGTATTAAAAACTGGGTCGACGAATAAAACGCTGTGACATGAACGTAATATGCAAATCGTGAGGTCCCTTCCAAGGCGAACAAGAAACAAAAGCCGAATCCATCAGTGAAGCGAGTTTACATGTGCCTAACTAAAAGCCATTTGGCGGCGAGGAAATGAGTCAACAAAGACACGGCAGACTCCCCTCAGCGAACAGCAACAGCTTTGTACTCTGGGAACATATTATATGGCGCTGAATATCTCCGTACCGCCCACTTTACTCACATCACACTTAATAAGAATAAAATTTAATCTATAAGCAGACCTAAACCAGGGGTACACAAATTTCGGGAGTCAGGTCGCCCGGACTTCATGTTGTCCGGTGGCGCCTATATTTGTCGGTCCTTAGTTGGGAACTTGCTTCTTATCGACTTTCTGGCACCTAAAATTTTAAGGTCGTTCTTACGGAAAATCTGTGGACCCCCTGGCCTCAAAAATAGTACAAAATAAACAAAAAGGAAAAGAAAGTTTAACCCCATAGTAGCGGTAACCTTATGAGAATCCATATACGGCAAAGGTAAAGTGAATACAACCGAAACATGCCAGTCATTAGAGATTTCACGCGAAACACAAGACACAAATTTGGTGACAGAATTATTAATTAGTAAGAAGAACAACGGGAGGGCGTAACCTCTGGTACCATCACTTGAAAATAATTCATGCTTGCCTTCATGACAAAACAGCGGGCTATTCAGACTGCGTAAAATAACGTTGAAATGGATCTATAGGCAAGAACCTGGCCTGTTATTCTCACGCCTACTCATTTTCAATACTCTGTGCCTGGAACCAGCTAGCTAATGTTACATTTGCATCACAGTAGAACAGGATCACTTGAACCCCGTTGTCTATGTCGTGGCTTGGCATCACGGGAAACAAGTTTCATTAGAAACCACGAGCTACGTGATCATAAAAATTGTGCAATACCGATTCGTGCTTCCAGTGCATCGTGAACACAAACCACGATGCACTACGACTCGAGGCTTCTCTGCACTTGCATTGGAAAGACAATTTTAAAAGTTCTGTTCGTGTGACTTGGTTTCGTAATACAATAACCAACTTTCAAAGAAGATGTCATGCATCCCACATAGCATCGCAACAAAATTAAAATGGCTAGTTATTAAAAAAAAAAGAGGGCTTAATTCATAAAACTTCGAATTCTTAATAAACGACATAACAATCTTAAACAAAAGACATGTGCAAGGGAAAGAATGGCTGCATAAAATCACTGTATGCAGTTATGACGTGACAATGTAATTCATGGTACGTCTATGAATCTAGACACAGGCCGGTAACGATTTTGGGGGGCGGGGGCGGGGGCGGGGCTGTAATATGCTTTTGTTTCCGAACTATATCCTACCAACGCGAATTAAGTAAAACGGCTATTTTCCGCTCTTGTTCTAGCTGCATTAATTATTCGTTTGATGCGGGGAGGGAACTACATTTGATCACAAGTGGTAAACCCACTAACTCGGAACATGCAGATGCTGGTAATTCACATGAGCTGGGATAATCTAATTCTATTTTACCCCACAAGAAGTTTCCACGCCACAGCACAATTCAAGATATTGTTACATTACCATATATAAGGAATATTACTGCTTAATGTACGTTTCAAATTATTTTAACTGCACTCCAAACACTAGGCTCAAACCTTCACACAGAGTAGGACTTCAGTGCACATTAACAAGCATAACAACTGCCCAACCTACAAAAACCGTGATTGGGGTATCGATGTACCGCCTACGTACGGCCTGGAATCTGCCATATAACTTTAACACATTTACTGTGTTAACGTTTTATTTAAACTGCCACATTCCAACAGAAAAAAAATTATCTTGTAGTTAGATAAGCAAAGGATGGCGCTCATACACGTAACATTCAAAGTACAACTAAATTAAAAACTCAAAGTGCAGTTCATAAGGTTCTCTTTAATTAACAAAACATATATCGCTACAACTACCACAGAAATCAACAGAAGAAATTACAGCATGCATCTTATAGTCTAAAATACAGCCGACTACTCTTAAACACATAAATATTGTTTAAGGAAAATCACAGTAATGCTACATTGGCCTAAGTGGTGCTGATATTAACATGAAATCTGGCCAGCTAACTACAAAAGCTCTGAATAAATGTGTATACATATACTGGCAACACAAAACATGAATGACAGCAGTGTAATGGTCGATTCCACCAAACACAGAAAAAATAAAAATAATACAGCAAATGTGTAACAATTTATACATCCAGGTGTTGGTTCAAATGTACAATTAACCACAAATAAGACTAAAAAACACAAATATTAAACTGACTGAAAATAATTTGTCTGTTGCTATGCACCAGCACTGGAAAGGTGTTCCTTACAATTGTGCATAGGATGTTGTAACAAGCACTCACAGAGCTATGTTCAAACATGAATAAAATTTGTACACACTTGAGATCTCAATTTTAAAAATGTAACCCTATCATTTCATAGGAACAATGCTTACAATGTCATCAGTGCCGAATGGTTTCCATACAAACTACAGTCACCACATACACAGAGTTTTCTGGACGTTACAACTGCCCCTACTTCGCAGGACAGGCAACCGACTCTTCAGAATAGCCCGCGTTCGCAACGGAAAGTTCAGTGTAATACCAACCGACGTTCAACAGTAACTTTGAATATACTCTTGAAAACTGGCTCTAAGTATATACAGTTTAAATGGAGTGGTTACTGTAAAATAAAGCCAAAGCTCGTACTCTCAATCAACCTGAACTTCTAATACTAAAATGACCAGTCCCAACGCCTCATTGATCATAGAAGAACAGAGGTACAAAACTCAATACAGCACAACTCTGCAGGCGCAACGTCTCCTAGTAGCTGTGATACATCACTGTCTTGTTTTCCCAAGTTTCTGTTGCTGTGAGGTATAAATCACAATTACTGGGCCTGACATACAATATCCATAAAAACTTTGGTTGGTACATCGCATTGTGATATATAAACTAATATCCATATGTTTTTCTGGTCAGATAATTGTCTAGTCTTGGGTTATAAAAGCAGCTTTCTTACTTTACTACATAACATGCGACTTTAGTACACATAAAAAAAACATACTCCAGACGTGTGTAATTGTGCAAATGATTGCACGAATGAACGGTGATAGTCAAAATGAGGTCGTAACTAAAACCACAATCAAGTTAAACATAATTCCAGACTATGCAGGTATTCAATATGGATATTTGGAAACGAGTGCGAGTGTGGGTGTACGTGCGAGCGGGTGTATACTCATACATACACGACTAAATTAAGCGCGTTCACAGTCAACGCAAAGCGCCTATTAGCTTCATGATGTCCGTCAGTCTGCACGTACCACCGCGGCTCCCACTGGACTGATTTCCATGAAATTTGATAGTGGGACTTCCATGAAATCTGTCGAAAAAAATCCAAATTTGGTTGAAATCGGACAAAAATACCGGGGGCTTTACATGACGACCTAAGTACGTTCTACTGTTGCGGGCGTCATTAAATTGACATAAAATCGCTCTCTTCGAGTGAAATGGAATCTGGCTGTTAGGCTGGCTGAGGAGGAATAAATATTATGAGAACGCGCCACGTTACATTATATTTACATTGGACACCTTGTTTGATTTGTAATTTGTGCACTCCCAACGCAGACTACCCACATTACATTATATTAATACTTTCTGACATCCTGTTCACAATCTTGTGCCTGCACTTTAAGAACGAACAGATTACAACACCCAGAACTAATTTTTCCCCCTTCTTTCATATGCTGTGAAGCCTGCTAGTCCTTCATTAGGAGATCATGGGCAGAGGACAGCTCCAACCAGAGAACTAAGAAAAATAGGTGAACCTAAGAATAAGGAAGGACAGAAGGTTTGACAGATGTTAAAGAGCTGCTTCATAATTTGTACTAATCATACGTATCTCTGTTAATGATCAAATGTGGCAGTCCGGATGAAATGGATGCATGAATTTAAAAAATACTATAGTTGGAAAATATGCATGCAAGAGATCACTTGGGAGACCACACATAAATAGCACGATAATAATGAAGTACACTTTAAAGATAAAGTGTGTCCAGATGTGAACTAGACTGAACTGGAGTAGGTGACGGTCCAGTGGCGTGCTCTGAGCACACAAATGAAACTTCGGGTTGAACAGCAGGCAGGGAATCTGACCAGCTGAAAAATTATCAGCTTCTCACGCAGTCCACCAGCACTTCAACTACTGCTTATGCAGATTAAAATCCTGCATATAGGCCTACAGGACATATTTATGCTATAGAATCTTATATTAGATGAAAACGTTCAACAGACATTGTACATTCGTGTGCCAATTATTTTCAATAACAACCTGTTAGCAGAAACCGAAACGTCGTCACTAATAAGAAAGCCAGCCACTTATCACAATCCTAAGCTTCTTCTGTGCACCTCCCACCCTCACAAGTAAAGGTTTATATTAAGCTTCTAAACACTGCAACTAACGTGAATTCATGCTATATTTAAAGGTTCAGTTCATGCCGGGCAGGGAACACACGCCGTTTCGATCACAAAAACCAACCAATTCATGATGTAAAAGGAAATAATCACTGGCTGCTCTGAGATCCACATAAAAATACAAATGAATGATATGGACACAGTGTAGAGTTTTCTGATGATTTCGTGAAGTTGCGAAAAGAGCCTATGAGCTTCTTCATGTCTGTTCGTCCGTACGTCCGTCCGTCCGTCCGTTCTTCCGTGGAAGAACTTGGCTCCCCCTGGGCGGATTTTCGTCAAATTTTGGGAAGGGGGAGAGGGGTTTACAAACATTTGTCGAGAAAATTCAAGTCTGGTCCAAATCAGACAAAAATAACATGCCCTAAACGCACCTCAATGTTACGTTACAGGCACACTTCCCATTTTGTTTAATGTTAAATCCGATGGTACACAAGTAACCTCTATGCCTGAAAAGTCTAATGTTATACTCCCATCTCCTTTCTGGTCTTCCAAATAAAAGTTTTACAAGCAACGTCTCCAGGAAAATACATTTATATTCCTCCTCAATGTAACCACAAGCCAAGTCCATCGTAGCCCCTTAGATTTCACTTTCCGAACGATACTAGGTGCCAGTGTTGCACTTCTACCTCTAACAAGTACCACTCCAAGTTTCCAAAACAATATATCACTAAATACCGGAAAAATAACCAACAGTCGTACGGTTACGTAGTTTAAGCGCAATCATACTCGCATGTATGAAAAGCTTTCAAACTGCGACATTACAAATTTGCATTGCTCCTAGATTAAACAGATTCAGCAATACTACAGAAATAATGAAAAACTTTAAGAATAAATAAAGCACAAATTTAAGAGCGTGCAGTAGTCTCTGTTCAGCACGTACATTTAAATTTATTTGCGGCAAGTCCTATTAACGAAAATTAATAATTTTATAGAACAGGGGATTCAATACTGACAGATGAAAGTCCAAAGTGCCTACATTCTTGGGGTTCTAGGCTTATTCTTTTCACAGAGATGGTTACACCGTCACACACCTATAAATACTGACAAGAAAGAGTAATGTACATTTATAAATTTCAATTGCAATAGGTAGTGTAAGCTGCATGCTCTCCTGACAACAACAGAAGCAGCAAGACATAAACTGCATACAGTGAAACCTGATGCAACATGGTATAGTACCTTCATTCAGTCGGGTACATAAAAACTTTTTGCAGCAACAATAAAACCACCTATGTTCACAAACGTACATTAGAAAACGCAAAAAACAGCTTCCTAACGCCACCAAAGAATATCAGTGTTCAAAGCGCAAATTTAAATACGTTTATCTTCGAAAGTTCGTTATCACAGGTCCAGCTGTAAAATCCCAAAACTTCCCCGAAAAAAAAAAGTCCCCAAGGGAGTGCACGTTTCAACAGTTGAAAGAACCAATTACCAGAATATCCCCCAAACCCACATCCTACCCCAAAACGAATCAAACCTTGAATGGAGAAGGAAGAAGAAGAAGAAGAAGAAGAAGAAGAAGAAGAAAGAAAGAAAGAAGGAAAAAAAGGGCGGGGAAAAAAGCCAAGAAAAAACCTGTTTGGAATAAAACATACTATTTTCATCTTGAAATATGTGCAGAGTATAATACTAACACGTAGAGTGTTTTGATAATTCCGGGATCCATCCAAAATTAGTTATCACAAACCGTAGCCACTGCAGCCAGGACAAACTCCAAGCATATTAACATATATATATAAAACAAACGTCTGCTGACAGATGCATGTCCAAGTACTCCTTGCCTCGGTATCGCAAACAAGGCTAACCTCGTTCCTCGAATAAGGTTGTTTACAGCGGAATGCACAAAACTCTACTCCACTTTCTAATAAGTACAGTCTAGTGCAAGCTTATGTAGGTTATTACTATATGTGAAGGCAACAAATCGTTCATGAAAATTATTGGCCTGCCATATGCTGACATTACTTTATACCGTGGAATTTAGGCGCAACTGCTACTGGTTTTGGTTATTTACTGTATGACATATACTAATGTAAAATATTAACACCTGCTTATCCTATTTACTCTTCTGCATGTAAATGAAGTTGATCCACTTCTTCCCCCAAACTTTTGGCACTTTGTTCACAAAAACCATGATCAAAAACATTACATCCTTCCTTTCCATCACCAACCCACACGTTGTCACCACAATCACACTGTGCAGCGTCTTGTTTACAGGGGCCTGCCTGCGCATTCACACTACTTTCACCATTTTCCTGTTGCGCATTTTCCTTAACATTTACAGCACCCTCAGAGTAGACCTCTTCCACCGAAGAGGACAGGACAGTTCTTGGGCTACGCAAACCATTCCCATCACAAACACCTACATCACAACTGCTCTTTGTATCTCTGGTAGACACAACCGCTGTATCCGCTGGTGGTGAGGATGAATAGAACTTGATTTCAATATCCCTGTGTCCGTTCGGTGACGTCACAATTTCTGTTGATACTTCCAAACTTTGCGACGTCATCAATGCCGCGGGGCTAGAAGGAACTTCAGCTGGAGCGCTATGAACTTCGAGTCTGGTCACTTGCCGTGATTCTGGGACGTTCTCAACATCACGTACTCTTCCGTGGCCAATTATGCCAAAACTTCGACGTGTCTCTTCATTACTGCTGGTAGTATTTTCACTACAGAAAGAGGATGGCAGTGGCTCACTCCAACTGCGACGCAGAACAGAGAAATGGTCATTTTCGGGATGAAACATTAGCGGTGACGGGGTAGATCGTGGATCTCTGTTGAAGAAGTCGAAACTTCGTGCTTCGGTAGGCGGTGGGGTTAAGAAAAGTGGGCTGTTTGAGAATGGGAACGACGTGCTCTTACCATCGACGGTGGGTGGAGGCGGTGTGAGGAAAGGTGAGTAACAATGCTGGTCCACGTCCCAGATCAGACCCGACGGGTCGCAGTACCGACAGTGACAAAGTGTTTGAGGACACGGGTACGGGAACAGCCCCCCAGAGTCCACATACAGTCCTCCATCGTCATCCTCAACTTCGTCGAAGTTATGGTGTAGCTTCGGTTCCTGGCTGTCATCTTCGGAGGTCTGCGAAACATGCTCGTCATCTTCTTGAGTGTCATTTCCACTGCAGAGGGTGAACGAATTCCTGTTCTCGGCTTCCCATGCCTTAATACTTCCTTTCGTGTCTACCTTGGCCGAATTCGGGCGATTTCCAATCCAACACCCGCTATCGTATAATTCATAGCATAAAGGGACGTAGGGCTTGAGGGTTACAATGCTAGGGGATTCTACGTCGGGATTCTTCAACTCCTTCGAGGAGGAAGGGCTGGAAGTGTCGGAAGTGGCTGTTAAAGGAGGGGGCTTACGGTCCTTCTTTCTTCGTTTGCGTGGTTTGATAATCCGTGGGAGGCTGTTTTCGGAGTGGCCAGAACTTTCATCGCTAGTCACGCTCAGACAGTCGCTGCTTGGTGTGTTGCTATTATTCCCATTGGTACTGCTACCGGAGCCACCAGTATTATCACGGGTATCCCTCGCGTTATTACCTCTCCTGACACTGAGATCGCCACATCGAAACTGTCGGAGTGGAGGCCCTCTATTGTGAATGGCAGTACTTTTACGGCCGCTGACAGTGTATCGTCCCGCCAGTATCAAAGGGGCGCCCTGAGTGTGGATTGCCAAACGAGACAACGGGGTTCGTGAATGCTGTGACGTATTATCCCCATTCACAAGGCTGTTCTTGCCACTGTTTGGACTGGCCACGACTGCCGCAGCCTGCGAACCGGAAGAAGCACTTTTCGAGTTACCAGCTCTATTATTAACACTTCCATTAGAACAGGTCGAAGGCTTCCGGTTTCTTCTGGAGTTCGATGGTGCCATAGAGATGAGGGGTAAACCCGCCCAGCTCCCGCCGACTCCGGTAGATGGGCCAGGTGACCCATAGCCGGCACCTCCAAACTTCAGGCCCCCACATTCACAAAGGGGAAGCAAACTGCCGTGCGAAGAATAACGTCCATTAGTAAGCTGAGCCCGGCAGGTACCGCCGGCTGTGCGATGACTAAACGCCCCTGCTTGTAGTTTACTGACTCGAGATCCCCCACAATCTGACACTTTTTTACCCCTATAGTTCACGTTACTATGACTGCCGGAACTGTTACTTTTACCACCAATACTGGTCACTCTCACAGAAGAGGATATGAGGCAGCTCCCAATGTAATGTTCCACTTCCAGGTTGCCCTGAGAGGCAGGGCTCATTGTACACTACAGTTCGAATCTTAATCTCAACTATATTTCCGACCACACACGAAAAAGACAACCGAAATCCACGGCACAAGAGTTCAATGCGCACTTAACAGTCACATACTAAGACTTAAATAATAAAACTATTTAATTGTACAAATCATGTGAATCCCATGCCACACACTTCGCCGACATTACTTGCATATACTTGTTCACCCCATACTTTCACAGACGGCTTAATGGCAACACTTCTCTTCCACTGGTAGTAAACCTCGAAAATTTAATACTAGCCGGTCTTCAAGAAATTCATACGATTGATGGGAGAAACACGCAAATGAGCAAGGCCCATCTCCAACATCCAGCGAAGCATGTGCAATCTGTAATGTGCAGAGACCCTTCCTGTACCTCGCAAGAAACAGATACAGCAGCCCGAACTCCGGCACCTCCACCAACCTCGTCGCTTTACTGAATTTACCGCAAATGTTATATCGCTGCAGTTCACGTGCTGCTCGCGCCACACACCGTTCCGTCTATAACATCCCTTCAACGTCACAGCTCGAGCTACACTGACACGCCGTACGTACGCATGCAACTAGCGACTGTGGCAGCAGTCGGGCAGTCGCTACAATTGACGGCTCGCCAACTTTACAGGGGCCTTCTCCTCCATCTCCTCCTATTCTTCCACTACTTCTTCCTTCGTTCACTCATTCCCCACGTCTCTCACGTCTGAACGACGCGAACTCGTTGCCGCTAACCCAAATCTGAATTCAGGTGAGACTACTGTAAACCGGCGCGGCCGACTGAGTGATGAGAGATTTCTTCCAACACTCAACTGAGAGTCGCTTCTAAACCGGATTTCATGCCGTGATACCAAAATGATTCAGTGACGCCCTTCTTGCACGAAATACGTTATAAAGGCTACGTCACACTTTAACTTACCTCAATACCTACTTATTTTTTCGTATTCTTACCTGATTATTTTTACGAACATGATTCCACTCTAGCAGGCAACAACATAAATCTAACTTTACATCTATGTTACCGCGCATTATAATTAACTTCTGTTTAATAACCAACCAAACGCACTAATTATTCAAATTTATTGTTATAAAACTCCACAGGTTTCGGGCATCTTCTCTGCCCATCATCAGGAGTTTTCTACTGTAACAGAGTTCCATCCTGACTCTGCTTGGAAGCGGTCATCAAACCTGCATGAAACTTACCAGTGCTGAACGTACAGTAGAAAACTCTTGATGATGGTCAGAGAAGATGCCCGAAACATGCAGAGTTTTATAACAGAATAAATTTGAATAATTAGTGCGTCTGTTTGGTTATTAAAAAGAAACATAAATCTAGTCTCCACAGTAAACATTAAAAAGCGTAAGAAATGTCCCAGCTTGGTTCCCAATCCGGACCGGCTTCCTATATTCGACATCGATTCACACGGCAAGCATACCACACACAAAATTCGGACAACACATGTGACCACAATGCCTGTTACACTGCGTGGGCGGATAATACGAATGCTTAAATAAACCTTTCCACTGCATGCATATTCACAAGGCAACAAAAGCATGAACACAACTGCAAAACGTATCTGTAGTTCACATAGTATATATCATACCTTGGGCATTATTGTAAATTTACCTTTTATTTATTTATTTACTTATTCGGACGTGCTCAGGGGCTCCCCCCCCCCTCCTATTCAATGGGTTTCGGGGACTCCTTCCTCGAAGGTAAAGGGGCGAAGCCTAAAGCTGACCACTGACCTCCATTTGGTGTCGAGGTTAACAACAGAGGGAGCATTACCTTCAGTAACCGCTGTTTTAAAGGCGCGCATAAGCACAACTTTACCTTCAACAACAGTGTCACATTACATAGTCCAAAGACGACAAAACGGACTGGAAAGGACATGGAAGGAAGTAACAGAAGCTTAACCCTTAGGCTACTAATGTCATATATATATATGGAGCTCCTAGTAAAGCCAGAAATGCTAACGTCGTATATATATGGACCTACGTTTGGCA
>JGI20166J26741_11534919_pt1 | contig 12327 bp, 8 predicted proteins | sample TergutCu122P5_FD_26741 | JGI IMG/M metagenome (IMG submission 26741) | reverse complement strand
CGCCGCACCGATGTGGTAGGCATACAGGGTGCTGGAGGTCCACTACCCCATCGCGCAGCGCCGGCTGGACAACGGGCTGCGCGTGCTGGCGAGCCACGACCCGGCCGCGCCCGGCGTGGCGGTCAACCTGTGGTTCACCGTCGGCTCGGCGGACGATCCCGCGGCTGGATCGGGGTTGGCGCACCTGTTCGAGCACCTCATGTTCGCCGGCTCGGCCCACGTCGCCCCGGGCGAGCACCTGGCGCTGATCCAGGCGCTGGGAGGCACGGTCAACGCCACCACCAGCTTCGACCGCACCAACTACTTCGAGACGGTGCCGACGCACGCCGCCGAGCTGGCGCTGTGGCTGGAGGCAGACCGCCTGGCCAGCCTCACCCTCGACCGGACGAGCCTGGACACGCAGCGCGAGGTCGTGAAGGAGGAGAAGCGCCAGCGGTACGACAACGTGCCTTACGGTGATCAACTAGAGTTGTTGTTAGGACTCAACTTCCCGGCCGGACACCCGTATGCCACCCCCACGATCGGCTCGATGGACGACCTCGACGCGGCGACCCTGGATTCCGTGCGCGCCTTCCACGAGGCATGGTACCGGCCCGAGACCGCCAGCCTGGTCGTGGTCGGGCCCCTGCCCGACGAGGAGGTCTTCGCTCTGGCCGACCGCTCCCTTGGCGCCGTGCGCCATCCGGTCGGCCCGCCGGGTGTGGCCGGACGGCCCGCGCCGCTGCCCGCCCACCGGGGCGAGCCCCGCCGCACCGTGCGGCGGCCCGTGCCCGCCGCCATGCTCCACCTCGGCTGGCGCACCCCGCCCCTCGGCCACCCCGACGAGGCGGCCGTCCAGGTGGCGCTCGACGTCCTCGGCGCCGGCCAGGCCTGCCGCCTGCACAGGCGCCTCGTCCGCGACGACGGCCTGGCCGACACCGTCGGCGTCATGGATTTCGGCTTGTCACGAGGTAGTTCCTTGAGCACGATCACTGCCCGGCCCCGAGTGGGTCGAGACCTGGGCGAGCTGGAGGCCGCCATCGTCGAGGAGCTGGAGAGGCTGAGGCGGGACGGGCCCACGACCGCCGAACTCGACGTGGCGCTGGCGGGCGCCGAGCGCGAGTGGTGCGCCCACCTGTCCACCATCGACACCCGTGCCGACCAACTGAACGAGGCCGCCACGCTCCTCGGCGACGCCGGGGCGGTCAACCGCTGGCTGTCGCGGCTGCGCGCCGTCCGGGCGGCCGACGTCGCCCGCGTCACCGCCTCCTGGCTGGCCCCGGAGGCCCGCGCCGTGCTCCACTATCTGGCGAAGGAGCCGTGATGCCCGCCCCTGCCCCGTCCTTCCCGCCGCGCCCCGGGCTCGGCACGCCCCTGCCCTACCGCTTCCCTGTGCCCCGCGTCAGCGTCCTCGGCGACGGCCTGACGGTGTGGGCCTTCGACCTGCCGGGCCAGTTGGTCGCCAGCGCCGACCTCGTGCTCCCCGTGCCGCTCGGCCGGGAGGCCCCCGACGAGGAGGGCGTGGCGACGCTGGCGGCCCGAGGTTGCGACGAGGGCACGCTGGCCCACCCCGGCATCGCCTTCGCCGAGGGCGTCGAGGGCCAGGGCGCCACCTCCGGCGCCTCGGCCGGCCTGTGGGGCACGACGGTGGGCCTCCAGGTGCCCGCCGGCCGGCTGGCCGCCGCCCTCGCCCTGCTCGCCGAGGCAGTGGCCGAGCCCGCCTACGCCGAGGCCGACGTCGCCCGGCTCGTGGCCGCGCGACTCACCGAGATCGACCAGGTCCTGGCCAACCCGTCCGGCAGCGCCGCCCTGGCGCTGCGCGCCGCCGTGTCCAGCCCGGACTCCCGGTTCTCCCGGCCGAACGGCGGTCGCGCCGCCACCGTCGCGGGGCTGACGGACCAACCGGTGCGCGCCTTCCACGACCGTTGGTGGACGCCCCGGGGGGCCGTGCTCATGCTCGCCGGGCAGCTTCCGGCCGGGATCGAGGACGCCGTGTCCGCGACGCTGGGCGCCTGGACGCCGTCCGCCGTGGCGGAGGCCCCCGCCCCCGTCGTGCCGCCGACGCGCCCCGCCGGGGGCGGGCGAGCCGTCTGGCTCATCGACTCGCCCGAGGCCGTGCAGGCGGACATCCGGCTCGGCTGCCTGACGCCGACCCGGGGGGATCCCTCGTGGGCGGCCGCCCAGATCGCCGGCGTCGCCGTCGGCGGCTCGTTCGGCTCCCGGCTCAACACCGTCCTGCGGGAGCGGCGCGGCTTCACCTACGGGGCGGGCTGCTCGTTCGCGCCCGCCGCCGACGTGGCCCTGTTCACGGCGCAGGCGAACTGCCGCGTCGAGGTCGCCGCGGAGGCGGTCAGGCTCGCGCTGGATCTCCTCGACCTGTCCCGCGCCCCGCTGACCGCGACGGAGGTCCAGGAGGCCCTTGCCTACCTCGTCGGAGTCGCCCCGCTGCAGTACGACACCGCCGAGGCCATCGCCGCTCAGGCCGGGGCGCTGGCGCTCGCCGGGCTCCCGGCGGAGTGGATCGACGAGCACCGCGCGCACCTGCGCGCCGTCACCCCCGAGGCGGCGAACGCGGCGTTCACGCGTTGGATCGACCCAGCCGGGCTGCACGTCGTCATCGCCGGGCCGGCGGCGCGCCTGCTGGAGCCCCTGCGGGCGGCCGGGCTGGATGCCCGCGTCGTCGACGTGACCGGCCGGCCCGTCTGAGAGGCTACCCGAGCGCGGCCTGCGCCTCGGCCACCTTGGCGCTGGCGATGCCGATCTGGCGCTGGTACTCGGCCAGGTCGCCGGTCTTGAGGGCCTGGTTCGCGGCGGCGAAGGCGTCCGACGCGGCCGCCAGTGCTGCCTGGGCCACCTCGCTCGGCGTCTGGCCGCCCGTCTGGCCCGGGCTGGGCGAGGCCGACGGCGAGGTGGTGGGTGTGGCGGTCGGCGTCGTCATGGGCGGTGCGGTGGGCGTCGTCCCGTCCCCGCCGGGCGAGTTGGGCACGGCGGGACCGGGCGGGGGGTCCTCGCCGGTGGAGGCGCCGGCGTCCCCCTGGAAGACGGCGTCGAGGGCCTGCTGCAGCGTGTCGCCGATGCCGATCTTGTCACCGAAGCGCACGACGACGAAGCGCAGGACCGGGTAGCTGCCGGTGCCCCCGCTCGATCCGACGCGCTGGGTGTAGATCGGCTGGACGTAGATGAGGCCGCCGCCGAGCGGCAGCGTCAGCAGGTTGCCATAGATCTTCTCGGCCGAGCCGTTCTGGATGTAGGGCAGCAGCCTCTCCGCCACCGAGGTGTCGGTCGCGATGGCGTTGAAGGTCTGGCCGGGACCGGCGATCTGCTGCGTGTTGGACAGCTTCAGAACGCGCAGCCGCCCGTAGTCCGGGGAGGCCGCGTCGGCCACGACCGCCAGGTAGGCGCCCAGGTTCGACCGCCCCGAGGGCACGTAGGCGTTGGTCAGGCTGAAGACGGGTGCGGCGTCGCCGGGCCACTTGATCGACAGGTAGTACGGCGGCTCCTTCTGGTTGGTGGTGGAGCGCGGATCGGCCGGCACCTGCCACAGATCCGACTTCTGGTACCACGTGTTCGCGTCGGTCGTGTGGTACAGGCCGAGCAATTGGCGCTGCACCTTGAACAGATCCTGTGGGTAGCGCAGATGGCTCAGGAGATCGGCCGAGATGGCCGACTTCGGCTGCAGCACGCCCGGGAAGACCTTCGACCAGGTCGCCAGGATCGGATCGGTCTCGTCCCAGGCGTACAGCGTGACCGTGCCGTCAAGAGCGTCCACCGTCGCCTTCACGCTGTTGCGGATGTAGTTGACCGGCGCCAGGCCGACGCCGGTGGCGCCGCGCTGGAAGTCGGTCGTCGCCGCGGACAGGTCGGTCATCTGCGAGTCCGGGTAGCGGGCCGTGGATGTGTAGCCGTCGACGATCCAGGTGAGACGGCCGTCGACGATCGCCGGGTACGGGCTCGAGTCGATCGTCAGCCACGGGGCGATCTTGGCGACCCGCTGCGTCGGCGTGCGGTCGTAGAGGATCTTCGAGTACGCGTTGACCCGGTCCCGGTTCAGCAGGATGTTCTTGTCGGCGTAGCGCAGGGCGAACAGGATCCGGTGCCACAGGCCGCCGACCGGCACGCCGCCGCTGCCCGCGTACGTGTTGCGCGTCTCCGTGCTCGCCGTGCCGCCGCCCGGCGTGTCCAGCTCCACGGGGTCGGCGCCCGGAGGCGCGCCCACGATGGCGTAGGTCGTCGTGCGCTCGCCGAAGTAGATGCGGGCTTGCTGCTGGTCCAGCGCTCCGACCGGCGGGATGTCCCCGGCGATCCAGACCGGCTCGCCGCTGGCCTGGCGCCGGTTGCCGTAGGCGGCCACCATGCCGTAGCCGTGCGTGAACACGGTGTGGACGTTGTTCCAGCTCTGGTCGGGCATGCCCGCCTGGTCGATCTCGCGCGCGGCCACGATGGCGTCGGTCTCCTGGCCGTCGATGGTGTAGCGGTCGACATTGAGCACGGCCGGGAAGGTGTAGTAGCCGCGCACCTGCTCCAATTGCTCGAAGGTGGGCGCGATCACGGCCGGATCCATGAGCCGGATGCCCGGCAGCGCCTCGGCGTCGGCCTTCAACTGGCCGGCGCTCGTCTGCGTCTGGGCCGAGTAGTCGACGATCTCGGTGCCATCGATGCCGTACGCCGCGCGGGTCGCCGCCATGTGGTTGACGATGTAGGGCGCCTGGACGATCGGCTCGTTCGGCTTGACGTAGAACTGCTGGACGGCCAGCGGGTAGACGAAGGAGATGACCAGGGCCGACACGACCATCAAGACGATCGCCGCCACGGCGACGGCCCAGCGCCGGAGGAAGGCGTTCGCGAAGAAGACCGCCGCGCACATGAAGGCGATGATGGCGAGCACGAGCCGCGCGATGACGCGCGAGTGCAAATCGGTGTAGCCGATGCCCGTGAACAGGCCGTTGTCCGCGTACGAGTAGGCGTAGCGCGCCAGCAGGCTCTGCACGCCGATCACCGCTAGGATGAGTCCGACCAGCACCGACAGGTGGGCCTGGGCCGGCCGGCCGAACGGGTTGTTCACCTCGACGTCGGGGGCGGCGCTGTCCGAGGCGGGCGCGTGCAGCCGGATCGGGGCGACGTGGAGCGAGCCGTTCACCAGGTGGACCACGGTCGCGGCGAGGCCGGCGACGACCAGACAGGCGAGCAGCCCTGCGCAGACGGACTGCCACCAGGGCAGGCTGAAGACGAAGAAGCCGACGTCCAGGCCGAAGTAGGGGTCGACCGCGCCGAACGGCGTGCGCTTCACCCAGGCGAGCAGGAGGTCCGTCTGCCCGCTGGCCGACAGGCCGGTCATGAAGGCAATGACCGCGGCGGGGCCGAACACGAAGATCCGGCTGCGCAGCCAGCCGGGCTGGGCCTCCCGGTGCGGACCGGCCTTGGCGGCCCGGTCGTGCAGGCGGTTGGCGACGATCATGTTGCCGGCGACGGCGCCGAACATGACCAGGCCGTAGACCGCGAACAAGCCGAGGCTGGCCCACAGCCGGGTGAAGTAGACCTGGGCGGCGCCGACGCTGCGGTACCACAGCACCTCGGTCCACAGTTGCGAGGCGACCGCCAGGACGATCACGAGGGCGGCCACGGCGAGGGCCGGGATCACCACCTGGGGGCGCAGCAACGACGGGTTCCTGCTCTGGGTCGTGACCACGGGGCCTCCTGATGTCTGATAGCTGGGTTCCTAGACTACGCGCGGCCCAAGGCGACGCGCCCGAATCTAGCAGCGCGACACCGCCGGCGAGCGCGGGTCGAGCGCCAGTTCCCGTAGCGCCAGGATGGTGTCGGACAGGCTGGCCACCTTGACGACGGCCATGCCGCCGCTGAAGGCCGACACGATCTGACAGCCGGTCGTCTCCGGGATGAAGAAGATCTGGGCGCCCGCCGCCGCGGCCGCGCCGGCCCGCTCGCGCACGCCGGCGACCGGGTCGATGGAGACCGCCCCCGTCGGGTCGACGGCACCGACCCCGGCCACCGTGCGTCCCTGCAACAGGTTCTCCGACGTCAAGATGTCGTAGAGTCCGAGCGCCATCATGAGCCCCGAGCTGGCGTTGTTGACCGCCGGGGCCAGGTTGAAGCGCACCTCGGGCTCGTACGTGAACGAGTTGGCGAAGGAGGCGCCGACGACGGTCGTGCGGGTGTCGTCGTTGGCGGCCGTCGCGACCACCTGGAGACCGGTCCGCTTCGTGTCCCCCCGGGTGATGTCGAACTGGATCGTCTCGGTCGGCGCGCGCTTGGCGATCGCGCTCCGGACGTCGGCGACGGTGGATACCTTCACCCCGTCGACGGCGGTGACGATGTCGTTGACCCGCAGCACGCGGTAGGCGGGCCCGCCGACGACCACGCTGGACACGATCGGGGCCTGCGCCGTCGGCAGGCCGGCGGCGCGGAGGGCGGCCACCACCGCGTTGCGCTGCCACACGGCGAGCTGCGTCTCCCCGAGATCCTGGCCCACCGCCGGCACCGCGGCCGGTGCGACGTTGTTGGGGAAGACGTCGGTCGCGCCCCTGAGGAAGTTGGCCAGCAGGCCCACGACGCCGGTCCGGGGCGCGTTGCGATCGACCGAGCCCAGCAACAGCGTGCCACCTACGGGGTAGGTCGTCGGGCCCTTGATGGTCACCCCGGCCCCGGTGCCCGCGTCCGCCATCGCATCCACCCGGGCGCCGGCGGACCAGACGACGTAGGGCGTGGACCAGACCAGGGCCAGGACGGCCAGCGTCACGACGAGCGCGCCGGCCGTGATCGCCGTCACTGCCCGCTGGCCGAGGCGGGCGCCGTCACGCTTGCGTCCCTGGCTGCTGGTGGTCACGCCACCACTGTAGCGGTCCCGCCCATGCGCCCGGTCCGTCCGCCGCCACCGGCACCGGTAGGATAGCGATGACACCGTCAGGAGTTGCCCATGAGCGCGCATCAACCACCCGCTTCCCCGCCGGACGGGCCGGGACGGGACGGGTCCGCCGGGGGCGGCGACGGCTTCGGCGAGGACCCCCTCGCCCGGCTGTTCCGCCAGTTGGGGCTGACGGGTGCCGACGGCCAGGTCGACCTCGGTGCGGTGATGCGCCAGATGCAGGGCTTCATGACCCAGATGACGGGCGCGGCCGACGCGTCGGCCAGCGGGGTCGACTGGGTCCAGACGCGGTCCCTGACCCGCCAGGTCGTCGCCTCCCACGGGGCCGACCCGAGCCAGACGAGCCTGGAGCAGCGGCAGGTGGCCGACGCGCTGCGGCTGGCCGCGATGTGGCTGGACCCCGCCACGGCGCTGCCCGAGGTGGCGTTGCGCCCGGCGGCGTGGAGCCGGGCCGAGTGGGTCGAGCACTCGATGGACAACTGGCGGGCCATCGCCGAGCCGATCGTCACGCACATCGCCGCGGCCATGTCGGGGCTGATTCGCGGCGATGCCGAGACCAGCCCGGAGGATCCCCACCTGGGCGCGCTGACGGCGATGCTCGCACCGATGGCGCGGCAGGCCGCCGCGACCATGTACTCCCAGCACCTCGCGCAGGCCATCGGCACCCTGGCCACGCAGGTGCTCTCCGGCAACGACGCCGGGCTGCCCCTCATCGACCCGCCGCTCGTGACGCTGTTGCCGAGCAACGTGGCGGCCTTCAGCGAGGGCCTGGGCCACCGGGTCGACGACGTCCTGCTCTACCTCGTCCTGCGGGAGGCCGCCCGCCAGCGGCTCTTCGCCGGCGTGCCTTGGCTGGCCACGCAGATGCTCGCCCTCGTCGAGCACTACGCCCGGGAGATCATCATCGACGCGAACGCCATGCGGGACGCCATGGAACTGGGCGATCTGGACTCCCTCACGCCCGACCGCATGGCCGAGGTGTCCCGGGTGCTCCAGGGCAAGCTCTTCGCGCCCGACCGCACGCCCGACCAGGAGGCCATCCTGGCCCGCCTGGAGACGTTGACCGTCTTCGCCGAGGGCTGGGTGGAGACCGTCGTGACGGCGGCGGCCGCGCCGTGGATGGCGGTGGCGCCGGCCCTGTCCGAGATGATCCGGCGGCGGCGCGTGACCGGCGGTCCGGCGGAGACCCTGCTGTCCTCGATGCTCGGCCTCCAGTTGCGGCCCCGCCGGCTGCGCGACGCGGTCAACCTGTGGACGGCCATCACGCAGCAGTGCGGCGTCGAGGTCCGGGATGCCCTGTGGCGCCATCCGGACATCATGCCGGTCGCCGCCGACCTGGACGACGTGGTCGGCTTCGTCCAGCGCCAGAAGGCGCCCCAACCGCAGGACGACGCCCTCGACGCCGAGCTGGCCCGCCTGCTCGACCAGTGGCGCGACTCCGCCGACGGCTCCGGCCCCGTCGATCCGGGCTGAGGCAGTCCGCCCGCCACGCGCGCCCTGTGCACGAGCGGCGGTCCGCCGTTGGTACAGTTGGTCTTTGGCACGTCTGTGCTGTCCTACGACAATGCTGGCGGTCACCCACACACCCAAGCGAGGAGGAAGCATGGCTGAGGAGACCTACAAGGGCGAGTTCTACTGCATGAAGTGCAAGGCAAAGCGTGAGGCGACCGGCTCGGTCGTCGTCAACGCCAAGGGCACCAAGATGGCCAAGGCCGTCTGCCCGGTCTGCGGCACGAGCTTGAACCGCATTCTTGGTCGCGTCTAGTCGGTGCGACGACGGGGGCGGGCGATCAGAGGATCGCCCGCCCCCGTCGCACGTTCCGGCGATGCCGTCGCGGCGCGCATCGCCTGCGCTAGTCTTTTCCCATGGCTGAGCCTGTTGTGGTAACTCGTGCGCCGTACGGCAGTTGGCCCTCGCCCCTGACCATCGAGGCCGCGCTGGCCGTCGGCGCCGACGTGCGCGAGCTGTGCGCCGACGGCACGGATCTCGTGTGGATCGAGTCGGTGCCCGAACAGGACGGGCGCCGCACCGCGATGCGGCTGCGCCACGGCCGCGTCGACGAGCTGACCCCGCTGCCCATCGACGTGCGCAACCGCGTCAACGAGTACGGCGGCGGCGCCCTCCACGCCCGGGGCGGGTCGGTGGCCTGGTGCGACGATCACGACGGTTCGGTCTGGCTGCTCACCCCGGACGGCAGCCGCCACCGACTGGCCGGCGGCGGCGATCGCTACCGCTTCGGCGACCTGCGCGTCGCCCCGGAGCTGCCGGCGGTCCTGGCGGTGCGCGAGGAGGCCGTCCCCGGCGCCCCGTCGGTCACCACGATCGTCGCTCTGCCGTGGCCCGGGTCCAGCGTGGCCCGCGAGGCCGGGCCGGAGGGCGCCGGCGAGGTCGTGCGCCAGGGGGCCGACTTCTACGCCTGCCCCGAGCCTGGGCCGGACGGCCGACTGGCCTGGGTCGAGTGGAACCATCCCAACATGCCCTGGGACGCCTCCCAGGTGTGGATCGGCACGCTGCGCGTCACCGGCGGGCACGTCACGGTGCACCAGGCCGCGCGCCTCGCCGGCGGCGGGGAGCGGCCCGAAACGTCTGTCAGCGCCCACCACCCCGTCTGGCTGCCCGACCGCCGCCTGGCCTTCATGAGCGACGCCAGCGGTTACTGGAACCTGCACCTGTGGGACGGCCAGCGCGTCCGTGCCGTCCACCAGGATCCGTACGACTTCGACTGGCCCGCCTGGCAGCTCGGCAACCACGCCTTCGCGATGCTCGACGCCGATCTGGCCCTGGTCAACCTGTGCGACGACGGGGTGGTGTACCTGGCGACGATCCAGCTCTCCAGCGGCCTGGTCACGCGGGCGGCGAGCGTCGCCAGCGTCTCGGCCATCGCGAGCGTCGGCGGGACCGGCTACGCCCTGGTCGGGCGGCCGACGGAGGCGCCCGCGCTGGTCCGTCTCACCGCCGACGGCACGCTGGAACTCGTGCGCCAGGCCAGCGTGCGCCTGCCGCCGCCCGCCTACACGGCGGTCCCCCGCTCGATCTCGTTCACCGGCCAGGCGGGCACGGTCCAGGCCTGGTACTACCCGCCGACCAATCCCGGCTGGCGCGGGCTGGAGCGGGAACTGCCGCCGCTGCTCGTCCACTCCCACGGCGGCCCGACCGGCTTCGCCGCCGACGCCTGGCAAGCCAACGTGCAGTTCTGGACGTCGCGCGGCCTGGCGGTCCTGGACGTCAACTACTCCGGCTCGGCCGGCTTCGGCCGCGCCTACCGCAACCGGCTGTGGGGCCGCTGGGGCCTGCTCGACGTGGACGACTGCATCGGCGCCGTCCGGGCGGTCCTGGAGACCGGCCTGGCCGACGCCGCGCGGGTGGCGATCAGCGGCGGCAGCGCCGGGGGCTACACCACCCTCCAGGCGTTGACGAGCACGGACGCGTTCGCCGCCGGGGTGTCGAGCTTCGGTGTCGGCGATCTGGAACTGCTCGCCCGGGATACCCACAAGTTCGAGTCGCACTACCTCGACCGCCTCGTCGGGCCGTACCCGGCGCGGCGCGACCTCTACCTCCAGCGCTCCCCCGTCTACCACCTCGACGCGTTGCGCACGCCGATGCTCATCCTGCAGGGCACGATCGACAGGGTGGTGCCGCCCGCCCAGGCGACCGCCCTGGCCCAAGCGGTCCGCGACCGGGGCCTGCCCGTGGCGCTGCTCCTGTTCGAGGGCGAGGGCCACGGCTTCCGGAAGCTGGCCTCGCGCCGGGCGGCGCTGTCGGCCGAGTTGAGCTTCTACGCCCAGATGTTCGGCTTCACCCCGGCGGACCAGATCGAGCCGCTGGCGATCGAGAACCTGCCGGCGCCCGAGACGGCCCGGCGGGCGGAGCTGACCGACGACGGGCAGCCGGCCTGACCCGCCTGCGCGGCTATGCGGGCGCGGGCTCCCGGGCCCCGAACAGCGCCGTGCCGAGGCGGATGATCGTGGCGCCGTGGGCGATGGCCAGCTCGTAGTCGCCGGACATGCCCATGGACAGCTCGTCCCAGGGCAGGCCGAGCACGCCGTCCTCGCGCAGCCGGGCCCGCACCTGGCACAGGCGCTCGAAGCAGGCCGCGACGGCCTCGCGATCGGGGCTGTCGAGCGCCACCGTCATGAGTCCCCGGGGCCGCAGGGAGGCCATCGCCCCTAGCTGTGAGGCGAAACTGGGCACCGCTGCCGGCTCCAGACCGTGCTTGGCGGCCTCGCCGGAGGTGTTCACCTCGATGAACACGTCCAGGCCGCGCCCCTCCGCCTGCAGCCGCCGGTCGAGCGCAGCGGCCAGGTGGAGCGAGTCGAGCGCCTGGAACTGGGCCGCCCACCGGGCGGCCAGACCCGCCTTGTTCGTCTGGAGGTGCCCGATGAGGGCGAAGCGCACAGGCGAGCCCTCCGGCAGCGCCTCAGCCTTCCGCGCCAGCTCCTGGGGGCGGTTCTCCCCGAACAGCGCGGGCCCGCCGCACTCCGTCAGCGCCAGGACATCGCTCAGCGGCCGGGTCTTGCTGACCGGCAGCAGGGCGATCCCCGCCGGATCGCGGCCCACTGCCCGGGCCGCCGTCGCGATGGCCGACCGCACCGACGCCAGCCGCTCGGCCAGCGCGACCGCGCGCGCCGGCGAGGCGGACGCCTCGGTCACGGCCATCGCGCCGCCAGGGAGATGACGCCGCAGCCGGCGATGATGGCGAACAGGAGTGAGATCCCGGCGAACCGCTGCGTGATCTCGGCCGTCTCCTTGTCGTAGCCGATGGACCGGGCGATCGTCTGGTAGACCTCGGACAGGTCCTGCTTCGTCTCGGCCGAGAACTTCTTGCCGCCGGAGGTCTTGGCGATGTTCATGAGCTCGGCGTGGTTGACGGGTACGAGCGCCTTCCGTCCGTCCTCGATGACGTAGCCGCCGGGGGTGCCGTAGGCGATGGTGTAGACCGGCACGCCCTGGTCGGCGGCGGCCTGGGCGGCGCCGCTCGAGGCGCGCCCGATGTTGGTGGCTCCGTCGGACAGCAGGACGATGGCCCCCGGGGCCGGATCGTCCGGGTGTTTCGGGTCGGGCGGGGCCATGCTCAGCGCCTGGAGCGAGGTGTAGATCGCTTCGCCGATGGCCGTGGACGGTCCGAGCTGCAGCGCCGCGATGGCGCGTTTGGCCGCCCCGCGGTCGGTCGACGGCGGCATCACGATGCTGGGGGTTCCCGAGAAGCTGACGACCGCCAGGTTGAAGCTGGCCGGAATCATGTCGACGAAGCTCTCGGCCGCCTGCTTGGCCGCTGTCACCCGGTCGGGCGACACGTCGGTGGCCTCCATGGACCGCGAGACGTCGATCGTCAGCACGACGGTCGCGCGGTCGCGGGGCACGTCGATGTAGGCCGACGGCTGGGCGTACGCGACGACGAGCGAGGCCAGGGACAGCAGCGCCGCCACCACGGAGAAGTGGCGCTTCCACGGCGACTCCAGCGGCAGCA
>JGI20166J26741_11534586_pt1 | contig 12331 bp, 8 predicted proteins | sample TergutCu122P5_FD_26741 | JGI IMG/M metagenome (IMG submission 26741) | reverse complement strand
TTTTTTTTTGGGGTTTTTGGGGTGGGGGGGGGGGGGGGGCACCTAAACATCTGTCGCTATGTATAGTACTATAATACTGTTGCGTCTCCCTGTGAATCCGTTCTTGTTGTCAGAAAAACACGTCAAAGCGTTGTTTGTTTAGATACTTCTTGTTTGTCTGACAGCTTTCGCTAGTCACTTCCCGTCGGCTCGCTTATAAACTCAGACACAATTCACCGTGCAGTGAACCACGTGTCTGTCAGACAGGACGCACGCGTGCAAGCCGAAGCGAGGCGCATGCATCACCTCGCAATATGGCCGCTGAAGCCATACTGTATTGCTGTACATTCAGCTGAAACGTGTGGACCCCGTCTCAGGCATTCTGGTCGCTGCGCTACCTGCCGTCACGCGAAACCGTGTAAGAGATGCGAGTTGTTAGATAAAGTAATGTCCCTGTACAGCTGCGTCATAGTATTAAGGAACCGCTAGTTCAGTTCGGAATGCAGTATAGCTGACATCTACGACATTATGTACAGAGACCTGGTGAAGCAGACGGCTACATCACGAGCAGCTTAACGGTCTGTACTCCCACCAAATGTTGTAGGGGTGATCAAATTGAGAAGAACGAAGTGGGCGGGGCTTGTAGCACGTATGGGGAGGGGAGAGGTGTGTACAGGGTTTTGGTGACGAGACCTGAGGGAAAGAGACCACTTGGAAGACCCAGGCTTAGATGGGAGGATAATATTAAGATGGATCTTCAGGAAGTGGGATGTGGACGTGGACTGGATTGATCTGGCTCAGAATAGGGACAGATGGCGAGCACTTGTGAATGCGGTAATGAACCTTCGGGTTCCATAAAATGCGGGGAATTTCTTGATTAGCTGAGAACCGGTCAGCTTCTCAAAAAGGACCCTGCCAGTGGAGTGAGTGAGTAAGTAATTAAAGTAAGCAAGTAAGCATGCAAGTGCAGCAGACGATTTCTATTCGTGCCCAGTAATGTACAATCGGACCTACATTCGATCTCATATCGGCAGTAGTGATGTGTGGTGTACAGTGTCGTTCCGATGACACAGTGACCAAAAAAAGTGTGTTTCTCTGTCAGTGTCATTCCACCAATGATATACACCGAACTTTACAGTTATACTCCTTTTGTCAGAAGGACGAGCGGGCGAAGCCTTGGAGCTTTCAAATAGGCAGTGGGCTTTTGGATCTCAGGGAGCGCTGGATAGCAGAATGCTTGCACGATGTTGTTGTTGGTGTTATCTCCTTATTTATGACGGGAATATCATTTGTGATTTACGCCTGCTGTGTTTTAGGAACGTGCCGCACACATACATCAGGGACTTGTGTAGTGGTGTAATGGTAGGACTGCAGTAATGTGCCTTCAGTCTGACAACAGAAAAGCAGTTATCGCGGTCTTTGTTCAAATGAATGGCATTATGGCCGCTAAACATTGTCTGACGGCGATCAGGTGACTTCAGACCAAGTCAATGTTCGTCTTACAGGAAACAGGTGTTGCTTACCGATGGGTGGAGGGAGGTTCCGAGGTAACCGCTAGCAAAATTGCAGTTCGACAGCTATTTCTGTGCAAATGTGAAAAATTTCACGGTTGGTCGCATCGCGAAGCCTCACGTAGGCACGGCTCATGTGGCCGGTCATGCGGGTACCGTTGCTTGGAGCACCGAAAGTCTGTGGGGAAGTGCGGTCACGTGATCGGTGCGTTCGTATCTTCGGCGAAGAGGTTGTCATATGGAGGGTGGGATTGTCAATTACAGTAAGACTCCAGCTTGTCCGAAATGTTCCGCAGTGTGACGAGCCGACAAAGGCTGACAACAGCAGATCGGAGTCTGTTAAGCCTTTCTTAAAACCACATTCGATTGAACTGATACGTTACGACTTAGTCTTCAGTTTTCATAATCTGCAGGCTCCGTGCTGATCTTAGTATGTAGGCCTTTTTCCTTCCTTTCTGTCTTTCTTTATTCCTTATGAATTATCAGTCACTTTTATTTCTTTAATTTGAATGTTTTAGGTTAAGCGACTGTTAGCTTCGTTACGGCTGTCCGTCCGTCCGCATGGAACAACTCCGCTCCCACTAGACGGATTTTCATGAAAATTGATATTTAAACATTTTTCGAAAATCTATCGAGGAAATTCAAGTTTTATTAATATCTGACAAGAATAGCGGGTACTTTACATGAAGACCGATACACATTTTTGATCATATCTCGCTCAGTTCTTCTTAGAATGAGAAACATTTCAGACAAAAGTTGTAGAGAAAATCATAAGACACATTTTGTGTTCAGTAACTTTTTTTCCGAAAATCGTACCGTTTATGAGAAAATGTGGAAAAATATTGTAGAGCGGGGCAGGCCACAGATGACAATACGGCACATGCGCCTTGCATGCTGATTACCTAAGCTACAGACATACGCTCACAATATGTAACACTAACTGCTATTCCATTACAACAATGGTACGACGCCCCTCGATGTTACGTTATACGTACATTGCCATTTTCTTTAATACCGTAATTTTCGCGATTGTATATTGGGATAGCGACAAGAAGAGCAGCCATATCCCGACGGCGTTGCAACTTGAACTGCTGAATAAATGACCGTTAAAAGAGACAAATCTTTGGCATAGCTTCCAGACCGGACTAGCTCAAGCCACGGTGCCAGTGGAAACATTTGAAATGAGTGAACGTCGTTTAACCCTTTCCGTGGCGAAGTCGATGGAGAACACCGAAACAATTTTGAAAACTTTTGAGCTGTTTGGGGTTTTATAGGGGAGCGGATTACGTTTCTAGTTCGTGTCTTTAGAAGTGTTACAGCTAGCGACATTCTTGCGTGCTGCTTAGTGAATTGCGCTTTGAATCAGTTTTTCCTGTTATCATCACCACATTTTATTGCACTGGATGTACAGACGGATACACAGATAATGTTATACATGTAATTATAGGTATATTTGTGTATTCTTCGTTCTGCGCTGTGAATTCCATTTTGCCGGTTCGCTGCTCAAATTTTGCCACAGTTGCCCGCTCCACACTCAAAGTTTTGGCAGGGCGGGTCTAGATTTTAAGTTTTATGCCCCGTGACATTAAGATTTATCGTGGTTTGTGCTTGTATGGTTTTTATAAAATACGCAGAGACCGCCAGATTCCTGTTGTTTTCCTTATTTTTTGCTCGTTTTCATTCACTGTTTTATTTACTGCAGTCATTCTCGACACCTTAAATGTGCAATATGACGATTGCACACGTCCCATGTTCCCAATCCCACACAAAATATGTGCAATAATACATAAAACTGTGTTACCTTTAACTTAACAATCATAAACTCGCCTTCATCCGTTAACAGATGAATATCTGAGCATAATTTGCGGATTTCCAAACACCGTGCACTACCTGGTGGTTATATCGAGCTGCTTCGGGCTCCTTATCCAAACTTGCCACCTTTCCTGCCCACACGAGTGTTCCTTGCTCTTTTGTGTCGCAGTTCCTTACGTACGCACTGCGTAGCGTTTCGAAGTGCGTGTGAAGTACGTGCACAACAACCCTGAAGCCCCCTTACAAAGAACTGAGTGAAGAAACCGTTTGCTTTTGATTTGCTTTTGATTTCGTCCCCTTGCTTGAAGCCCTTTCCAGTTTCGGTTTACATGATCGGTCGATTCGCGTTGCTGGCGGTTCCCCTACCGCCGGACGCAAGACACTTGCGAACAAAAAGCCGTCTTCGTCGCTGCGTCTGCCCGAAACACCATTTTGTCGATTTTGTACAACTTCCCCGATATTGTTGCGGTGATAGATCAGTACTTATGAGATTGGCTGGACACGTGGCGTACGTAGAAATAAATGTGCAAGTGTTAACTTTATATGGCACAACTAGCATGGAAAAGACGTCTTGGGAGATACAAAAATAGATGGAAGGGTGTTACTGAAATTTTAGAGAAATAGACTGGTTTAAACTGGCTCAGGATGGGGCATTGTGGCTTGGCCTTTCTCTGAACCAGACTTCCGTGGACATATTTGCAATTTGGCGTCGTAATGAAACGCCTTTTCCCAGTTGCAGTCTATCCATTATTTGAAATGGCTGAATCGTGGACTGAATGCTTATAATTTATGGGCAACCTTCACCCGTATATTTCCCTCCAGACACAGTTTATCTCAAATAATAAATCACTCCATCATATTTCTGTCCAGACTACCCACAGATTGTATTTATGTGTTCCGCAGTATTGTGGCTGCAGACAGCCAACATTGCGCTGTATAACGTTCACCTGTTGGCTTTTGTAGTGTTCTCTGTACGGTACGAACTGAATTCCCAAGTAAGGTGAACTTGAGGCTTCAGATGCTGAAGTAGTCGTGAGGAGGGCGGCAGCTGTCGGTGTGACTGAGCTACCGAGACCCTATATGGAGCCGACGGAGACGTCAGACGCACTTGTGCCTGCATGTTAATTTTAGCTGGATTCCGACTGAAGTGCGATAATTAGTTTCTCTAGCTTCCACCAAAAGTAAGATTTATGACGACCGTTTAATGAACACATTGTGGAAGTTGGGCAAGGAGTTGGTTGTAGTGGGTTTTGATTGTTAGGCAGCGGGAAACTGCGATAATTGTCCCTTTGAAGCCTGAAATTTAACAAAATGCTTCTCTTTTTAATTCGCTTTCAAGTGCACAGAAGTCAGACCCGTCCTTAAAAAGACCAGCCGGTTAGGCCCATTGTTCAGGGCAATAAACTGTAGCTTTCGATCGTACGATCATTCGAACACGTGAATACACACGTGGAGCGATGTGCAGACAATCCGATCAGCCGTGTGAAAGCGATATGTAAAACAGCTACAGAATATTGTAAAGAAAAGTAAAGAAACGGTAGGAATTGATTGCTAGTAGTACAGTGCAAATCAACACGTCTTCTGCGACGGTGAAAGATATGAGATCGCAAGAGAAAACCGGGGGGGGGGATTAGAATACGAAACTTACGAATATTACAACAGCTTACAACGGTGTTGAATTTTAAAGCTTCTGTTTTTAAGGTCTGATAGGGAAATCCAAAATATTTGGAAGGTCAGACATTGCAGCAGTTCCATTAGCAGATCCAATGACAAAGTAAAGCTTCGGGAGAAAAAAAAAACTAATACGGTCAGCAGAATTCTACACAATTTATGTAAAGGTAAAGTTACAATAGTATTAAAACCCATTTTGTTTAAGCCTGGAAATGGCCTTTTTGGACTGCGGTACGTAGCTTCTAAACAAGTCATGATACGATTGTGTTTGCTTGTGTTTAGTGGCCAGTAGGTATATACAAAACAACCTCAGACTGTCGCCATTAATCAAACTCAGAGTTAGTTCAAGTCAGTGAGTAGAGTGAACTGGTGTGTAGTCTAAGTGGTTGTGATCAGACACAATGACATTGCCCAAGGTGCGTGGTGGGAGCCTGCGGGTTATGGGGTGGTGGAGAGAGGTTTGTAGAACGATTGACTGCAGGTGGGCGTGCTGAGTTGCAGCGTAAAACTGCTGTTTGCAGGATCCACAATGCAGGGGCTAGTTACAAGTTGCCCGGTAATGGGACTGGTTACAAGTTGCGTAGTAATGGGACTGGTTACAAGTTGCACAGTAATGGGACTGGTTACAAGGTGCAAAGTAATGGGACTTTACAAGTTGCACAGTAATGGGACTGGTTACAAGTTGCGCAGTAATGGGACTGGGTACAAGTTGCACAGTAATGGAACTGGTTACAAGTTACACAGTAATGGGACTGGTTACAAGTTGCGTAATAATGGGACTGGTTACAACTTCCACAGTCGAGTACTAGTTACAGTTTGCGCGTTGTTAGGGCTACATACCCAGTTTCTTTAAAATTCTGAAGCCCGTAAGGAATGTAAAAATGTTCTTGCGCGCCTTTGACCTGTGAAAAGTAATAATGGTGCAGAAATTCTGAAATGTCTCAACAAATGTATCTCAGTGGGCTAAGTCCTCCAGCAGGTGAAGACATCTTCTGCATAGTATGGGACCTCAGTGCATATTGCAGCTATCCTACATATGTCTTGCTTCCTACTCAGACCAGAAAAGTAGCGCCTGTCAGTGCGGGTGTGCAAATGCTGTGGTGCAATTTTTGGACAACGTGTGTTTCGGATCTTCATGACAGCAGTAAGGTTTACTGCCACTATTTCATTGATATTCTTCGTTTAAAGTATTTTCTACCATGTATTGTGATACTGACAAGGAAGACAGACATCTTGGTGCGACAAACGAATGCTGCACATGTTAAGCTTATGTGTGATTTGTAACTGTATCACTTTATTAATATTGACATTAACATTTGTATTTTGTGAAACGTAAACTGCTGTTAACACAATAACATAACGTTCATAAGGCTTTTCTATATCCACAAACAACTTTCTGATCTCCCAAATTAGAATTCCTTTCTTGTAATTGGTGAGCAGAAAGTAGTGTTACCTGTGCTGAACAAAGTACGCTACTTGTTGAGAAGCTAATGGTGGCTCAGCTGGTCAGTCGGTTTTCCCACCTGTATGAAATCCCAAAATGCATGGCCGTGTTCGCAAGCCCCCCCACCCCCGCTGTACCTCACTGTCTCGCACAGTTTATGCATCTCAGTTTCCTTCCGTCAGCGCCTAAGTGTCTCGAGATCTGCTCTTTCAGGTTTATCGTGCAGATTTTTTTCTGTAATGAAAGAAAACGTCTTTCGGTTTCCGGTCGTTCCTTGAGAGTATTTGGTCCGATGGCGTCGCGGCGACAGTCCGTTGCCGCTGTAACGTGTTGCAGGCCATCTGTCTCTCTACCACAAGAACGATGGGAATCCCCGGATGTACCCACGTGCTGTTTCCCATTTAAAGGGGACGCTCTACGCCGCCTAAACGTAGCGTCGTGTTCTGTACTGAAGTGCTGCCATCGTGCTTCGGTCTGCCGGCGGGCGGTCGAGCAGTGCCGTGACGGTTGTGGTACTGTACATCACTTACATTGTGACTGCGGGCGGTACACGTGGCATGCCGGGACAGCCCATGAACTGTAGGAGCAGTGTCACTGTACTTGTGTGTGTACCGATTGACTGATACAACAGCACGAACGGAGGAAACTGTGTACCAGAAAAAGAAGATAGGTAAATGAACTGTAATATGACTGTTTATGTGACGGATGTAAATGACGCACAGTAAAATGTGGAGAGCTAAGAACTGCCATCCACAAAGACGTAGGCTAGTACTGTTCGGTGTGTGTAGCGCTGCACTGAGTTGTCAGGGATTTTGAGACATCAGACCTTGGTTACAGCCGGACTGTGGACATGTGTGTGTGTGTGTTACTTGTTTTATTTTAAGTGGGTTTCTTCAGGTATATTAAGATACGGTCGTGATGTTGACCTATACATCAGATCGACAATGACCTGTTCCATGCAGGAAGTTAGTTCTGTTCGGAACAGCTTTGTCCTGCCTGGTGATGGACCAGTGGGGCTTGAACATATGGCAGGTGGTGTTTTGTAATACTGTTGCAGTTTTAATGGGATTGTGTGCAGTTGGTCATGTGAATTATAATAAGTAAACCAGAAGTTAGTTGTATTGACAGTAAACCGGAAGTTAGTCGTGTTGACAGCAAACTAGTAGTTAGTTGTGTTGACAGTAAACCGGAAGTTAGTCGTGTTGACAGCAAACTAGTAGTTAGTTGTGTTGACAGTAAACCAGAAGTTAGTCATGTTGACAGTAAACCAGTAGTTAGTCGTGTTGACAGTAAAACAGAAGTTAGTCGTGTTGACAGTAAAACAGAAGTTAGTCATGTTGACAGTAAACCACAAGTTATTCGTGTTGGCTGTAAAGCAGAAGTTAGTCGTGTTGACTGTAAAGCAGAAGTTAGTCGTGTTGACAGTAAACCGGAAGTCTGATAACATACTGCACATACATCTGCATGCTTGCCATACCCCAAGGCTCTATATCCTTCCCGATCCGTGGCTATTCTTGTACAGCTGGAACTCAATTCTTCTCCAACCTGCCCGGCCTCATCCATTGTATACCGGAGGCTCCTTTCTGGGGTCAAAGCGGCCATAGCGTGAAACTGATTATTGTCCACCATGCAGTGTTGATTCATTTGTGGACTTGTGTGTTGAGTGATTTGAGACGCCTGTCGCTTGCATCTGTTGAGCCTCCAGTATTTTTCATTGGATGGAGGGGGGGTGCTGACCCTCAGGCGACATGTAAATTGTGTTTGATTTTAAAAATTATATATATTATATATATAATGTTCCGTGACTCAATGAGCTAATTTAAATCCCGATGTCTGATATTCTTGTTTTTTTAAAACTTCATCTATGACTTTTTTATAGTCTGTTGACCGTGCATCTCGATATATCTGTGTAATAAAAACCAACTTGATGCACTATTTATCCTCAGTTTATTTCGCCAATCAACCTCTACATGTTTCGGGCATATTTGTAGCCCATCATCAGGAGGTATACTGTATATACACATCACGTACCAATTGTTGTATATATGCAGTATACCTCCTGTTGATGGGCTAAAATATGCCTGAAACATGTAGAGGTTGATTGACGAAATAAACTGAGGATAAATAGTGCATCAAGTTGGTTTTTATTACACAGATTCACCTACGACGTCTGAAGTTCCATATTTTACTTTTCAGCATGATCACCCGATTTCATTGGCTGATTTCGGTTGAAGGGTGAATCACCTAAAGTGTTTAATATCACCGTGTCTACAAAAGCTGTGTTTAAATTCCGATCTGGGGGGCCCGCAGCCCGTTAGCCCCGCTCCACCCCCACACCGAGCCTCATCACTCAGCACGCACATCTAACCCTCTTGCCCATTCAGTTTTGTATGCATTTCGGGCGGTCGGTCGGTTCATTTTGCCGTTGCTAGGCAACCGGTCAAGGAATGTGCAGTCGGCTTGCTACCGAGCTACAGCCGGCAGGACCGAGGAATCGAGGTTCCTTTCCGAGAAGGGGCAATGACAAGCAGCCACACCGGCGCTGGGACCCACCCAGTGCACGGACATGAAGCTGTGGTGCCGAGATTAAGAATTCGTGGAGCTAAACCTCCACTGCCCTACATTTCGTGGCATGATGAAGCACATGGGCACCTTTCCATATGAAGCGAGCAGGTGGTGTGCGCCGACCTGATGCGACGGTCCCTGGGAAGACGAAGTAAGTGATGGTGATGTTCAGTGTCTTGCAAAGGGAGGAGAAAAATAATTGGAGTGTCTGCGTTGCTGCTGGTTAGCAAGGGTGCACAGAATAGTAGTAATGCCAGTTATGTACACGATCGGTGTAGTTAGTGTGACGCAAGAACATGCAGTGTTTGCACTATCGTACTTGAATGTCGGAATTTGAGTGACGCTGTTTAAACAGGGTTTTAAAAGTCGGTTTCTGCCTCCAAGAAGACACTGGATCTGTGTTACATATACGGTATTAGTTGTTACCCAAATCAATTGAGATACTTAATTGCTGGCCTTACAGGGATTAAGTGAGCCACAGTGTGGACATGCGGACAGGCCACTTCACTGGCACAGTGGTTATGACGCCGTGCGGTTTGGTACGAACATGGGAGTGACGTCATGTGAGGAGAATCACACTGTAGAGTTAGGCACGATGGGTTGGGCATGTGGATAGGTTGGGGGGGGATAGAATATTTATATACAGAATGTGAGTGGAAAAGACCGCTTGGGAACCCGATGAGGGTGTGTTGGTAATCGGAAGGTGGGTCTTGAAGAAGTGGGCTGTAGGTGGCGGAGTGCAGTTCCGATTTTGACGTTACCGGCGTTGATTGGTCGAATTTTGCGCGCCTGGTGAGGAGTCTTCATGGGGGTTACTGCGAACTTCGTCTTCTGGCTTGTGAAACTGGCTGTTATTTAGTACGTGCACACAGGGCCGCTGAGGGCGGGTTTGGGCCCCCACAAGGGCAAACCGGCTAAAAATCTTTACACTACATCAGCAAGACTGACTGTCAGCTGCAGAGTGACTGGGGTTTGGTCTGAGAGGGTTAATTGGTACAGTCGGCAGATAATGAAACTGCCGAGAGAGACAAAAACATATGCAACATAGTGTGGGCCGGGACCCCTTCCGGCCCCCCAGGCCCCAGTAATTCGTACCGGCTTCCCCCAGTCCTCCCCGGCACTACATGTATACCGACGTTTCAGAGCAACTTGCTGCCTCAGTCTTTAAAAACATCGCCCTGACGATGGAGGCAGCAGGTTTTAAATGTTGATGTACTTCTACTAGACTAGACAGCTTTACTTCTCTGGGTTCTTTATTGTGCACTTTCCCTTCCTTCTGTTTGTTCTTCCCCGTATAGTCCAGCTGTTCGGGGCACCCTGTGTCACAGGCTGTGTCCCCAGCGAAGCTGAGCTGTTGCAAAACTGTTACTCGTGTGCATCACGTGACTTGTGGTGCAGCCTGTGGTTGCTACTGTCTGACAGATACTGACAGCCTGAAACATAAGATGCAGTGACTGTGCTGGTTGCCAGTACGTTACTGTGCAGTGTTAGGCCCTACAGTTGACAGTTTTCTGAATTGGGACTGTAAACCGAGAGATTATTAGCCTTACGTATGTCTAAATATTCAGTTCCTACTGATCACTAAACACACATCGTCTCGGTTACATTTCTGAGATCCACACACAAAACACACACGGTTACTCCGTGAGCAGAAGGGAGAATTTTTGAACGTGGAAACAGGCGGTACATGCAGTGACCATTGTGCCAATGTTTCCCAAACTTATTTCCATGGAGAAAATACAAAAATAGTATTTAGTATACAACTGAAAACGAAAGCCAAACAAATGGTTGGTAGCTCACGGAGATTGTTCCAGTGTAGGCAATTGCGGAACAAAACCGCTGTATTTCGAGGGATATTTGGATTTTCTTTTTCGGTATTTCAAAATTTCTATTTATCCCACGATTTCTGGCGGACCTCGTAACGATATTTCGCGGGCCCCTGGTTGGGAAACACTGTACTAGGCTCAGCAGCACCAGTGCAAACCTCGCTAGGCTCTAGGCTCAACGATACAGCAGATTCCCAGCGCGGACAAAGAACGTGGTATTGTGCAGTATATACAGAAGTACGGACAGACCGACACTCGGCCCCACCCAGCGTCTCCTGCAGTAGTACCGGTAGCTGCTTCCTGGAGGCGAAGAGGCCGGCCTGAACTCGATGGTTCAGGTCCATCTGGTGCCGAGATTAATGCGTTGCTCTACTTCCACTGCCCCATAACGTCTTCATGGCGTGATGTTCAAATACGCACAGGTGCACCTTTGTCTTTCATTGCGCAGGCGACAGTATATTCTGCCGCCATGACGAATGTATACATCAATGGGCCGGAATTTATATCTGTCGCTCTTCGGTGTGGAAGAAAAGTAGAGCAGATTGCTTCGCAACGTCTGTTCCTGTGCACTAAATTACACGGCGTCACATTACGAAGACTGTATTTTAGTAGTGAATGTCTGCACATACCTTTCCTCATGGATATCCTTGTCGGTTGATACACAGTCGTTTAATATCATAGTGTGCACAATGCAACGCCGAGCGACCAGTAATGTCGGGACGGCCACGCAGTTTGCCAAACAGAATAGATAAAGGAGGAAGATACAAAACTGGCCCTGGAGCCCCAGTGGAGAAAGAAAGGACTGAAATTGCTTTTTTGTGGCTTTGCACATAATAAGGAGGGTCCGTCGTCGTGGAGACGGCTGGACGCACTACCCTTGCTGCTAACATCGCGTCCGGGAATGCCCGTCAGGTTTAGTCTGCTTTAATCCGTGAGCTGCTGCTTTGTGCACCAGATGTCTGTGTTGTTTGTCCGCTTTCCCGGATCACGTGATAATGGCGGGTCGCGCTGTTGTCTTGTGCCTTCGGTAGGTTTACACATTTTGAGAGTTGCCAAAACACAAGGGAACGTGTTTGTGCTTGTGTCCTGCTTCTTTCCTGATTCCTGCCTCCCACCTAATAGACAACCCAAAGTTATTAATATTCTTAATTTAAAGCTGTGAGCAACTAGTGCGTTAGAGTGGTTCGATCCGATCCCATCCGATTTCTCACTACAAGCCCTGTGTGGCCTGCTTCACTGTCTTAGAGAATAAGGTAGACCACGATATCGCCATACCGTCTGTCTGTGTTTCCCCATTTCGATCGTTGGTTCAGTTGAATTTTCGTGGAACTTGTTAAAACAGTACATCTTTCGAGCACATACTATCACTACGTACTGGGGTTTAAAAAGTGGTTTGTGGTAAGAGCGTGGAGGAATATGGAGTAAGAACATGAAGTAAGAACGAGGAGTAAGAACATGAAGTAAGAACGTGGATTAAGAACATGGAGTAAGAACATGAAGTAAGAACGTGGAGTAAGAACATG
>JGI20166J26741_11534362_pt1 | contig 12332 bp, 10 predicted proteins | sample TergutCu122P5_FD_26741 | JGI IMG/M metagenome (IMG submission 26741) | reverse complement strand
GATAAACGCCACGCCCATCGCGATGCCGATGAGGCTCATCAGCATGGAGCGTTTTTTCGCGAGCAGGAAACGCAGGGCGATTTTGAGGTTGGTTTTCATGGGGTTTGAAAAACGGCGAAGCCGTTTCCTCTTATAGCCCAAGGTTGCCCGAGTCCGCGAGGGCTACCTTGGGAGGCAGGATAAAAAAACACACAACCTCGAAGAGGTTGCCTCACCTCATGATTTTCAAACCGAGGCAACCTCTTCGAGGTTGTGGTGTTTGTGGATTGGAAACCCAAGGTAGCCCTCGCAGACTCGGGCAACCTTGGGCTATATGAGGCAACGGCTTCGCCGTAATCATTGGCTTCGCCGTAATCGTTGAAATCGTCGCTCCCCACGTTCAATTCCCCCCCACCCTTCCCGCGCCCGCGCTCGCGCCCGGTTGCGCCACGCGCACTCTCTCGCCGTCGCGAAATGTCGCGGGGCTTTCCAAAATAACCTGGTCGCCCTCGCTCAAGCCGCTGAGGATTTCCGCCTGGTCGAGACTCGTGTAGCCGACCGTCACCGGCACGAGCGCCGCGCGGCCGTTGCGCACCACAAACACGGAATTGCCCAGCAACGCGCGCTTCGCAATGACCAGCGCGTTCTCGCGCCTGTCCACGATGATGCTCGCCTCGCCACTCAACCCCGGCACCAGTTGCTCCTCGGGAATGTCGACTATCAGGTAGGCGATGTAACGCTTCGTCTGCTCGTCGGCGTTTGGCAGCACGCGCTCGACGGTGCCCTTGAACTGCCGCGAGCCGTAGCCGAGCAACTGCAACGTCACCGGCAGCCCCGGTCGCACGCCCGCGAAATTTTCCTCGCTGATCAACGCCTGCACCAGCCGCTCGCGCGATTTCACCTGGGCGAGTATCGAGCCGTAGCCGACCAAGTCGCCAGCACGCGCGAAAATATCCGAGACCGAGCCGTCGTTGGCCACGGTGATGACCGTTTTTTCGAGCGCGCGACGTTTCAATTTCAGCGCGTTTTCCGCATTATCAATCTGCTGCTGGTTGTTGATTTTCTCCTTGGAGAGATTGTAATTCGACTCCTCAAGCGCGCGCTTGGCCTGATCAAGCTGCTGTTGCGCCGCGCGCCCCTGCTCGACCAGGCGGGTTATGTTGCGAAGGTTCTCCTCCCTCTCGGCAATCTGGAAACGCAACGTCGAGCCGAGCGCGATGCTATCCTTCAAATTTTTGTAATCGGCCTCCATCTTCTCGATTTCCAACTCCAGATCCTTCGGGTCGATTTTATACAAAACCTCGCCCGCCTTCACGACCTGCCCCATGCGCACATTGCTGGCCAGGATGCGCCCGCCCGCCTCGCTCTTGATGTCCATGACGAACGACTCCGTCACCTTTATGTTCGCGGGCGAGACCCGCTCCGCCGCGCCGCGTTTCACGGCGCCGGTGATGGCGACCGGCGTTGAAAACCACATCCACGCAAACACGCCGCCGGCGCCGAGCGCCGCGAGCACCAGGATGATTATGAGAAATTTTATCAGTTTCATGTGTGTGTGATTTTGAAATGATTATTGGTTATTGGTTATTGTTGCACCGCCATGATGACCGGGTCCTGCCCGCGATTCGACAGGCAGGAGACGAGCGCGATATAAAAATTTGCCCGCGCCGCCTGCGCGCCATACGGGTTTTGAAGCGCGCTGAGATAAGCCATGCGCGCGTCCTCCGCCTGACGCGCCGAGGCGGTGCCGTTCTTGAAATCCTGCTCGGTGACTATCATGCCGGCGCGCGTGCGGGCGAGGTCGCGCTCGGTGTTCTGCAACTGCTCCCATTGCACCAGCAGGCGCGCAACCTCCATGCGCCGCTCCGCGCCCTCCTGCTTCTCCGCCTGCGAACGGCCCGCCTCGGCGATTTTCATGCGTTCAATCGACGCGCGTTTCGCCGCCTGCGTCGCAAGGCCGTCAAAAAGCGTCCAGTTCACCGTGGCATACGCGCCCCACGTCGTATACAGGTAGCGCGGCCCCACCGAGGTGTTGTTTGCCGTCCGGTTTTGCTGGTCCACGGACAAGGCGACGCCCAGCCTGGGATACAGGCGCTTTTTGGTGATGGCGTAATTGAGCCTCTCAATGCTGGCGGCGGCGGCCAGGTTTTGAAGCTGCGTGGAAGGCGGCGGTTTTTCGCCCGCCGACAATGCCTGCAACGCCTCATGCAAGTCGGGCAGCGCGGGAATCTCCGCCGGTATTTTGTCAATCACCGCCTCCGGCAAGCCGGTAAGCTGCGCCAGGCCCTGCCTGAGGGCCGCAAGCTCGTTTTCGAGCCGCATGATTTCGGGCTTTGCAATTTGTATACTGCGATTCGGGCCGTCAATCGCCCCCGCCGCCTGCGTGCCGTCCGCGATTGCCTGCTCCGTTTCCTTGCGGTCGCGCTCAAGCCGCTCCAGGTTTTTGCGGGCAAGATCAAGCACGCCGGCCATGAGCACGATGTCGAAGTAGCGCCTCCTTATGTCAATTGCCAGCCCGCGGCGCACCTCGCCGATATTGCGCTCCGCCACCGCCTGCTGCAATTTCCTGATCTGGTAACTATTGGTCAATGAGTCCCACGCATACACAGGCTGGCTAAGACCCAGGTTATACAACACCGCCGTCATCGAGTTATTGCTTGAAACCCCGCCGCTTCGATACTGCTCGTAAGTCTGCCCCACGCTGGCGCCGCCGCCGAGGCTGGGCAGCAAGGACGCCCGCCCGCCCGCCCCCCTCGCGTCCTGCGCGGCGGCGGCGGCGTTCCACTGGCTGATCAAAACCGAAGGCCCGTTGACAAGCCCCTGGCGCAAAATTTCCTGCAATTCGGGAAACTTGCGCTCCGGAAACTCCGCCTGCAACGCCAGCACGCCGCCCGGCGCCGGAGCATCCGCCGCCGCCGCTGCACGCGCCCCGCACGCGCCCGCGGCAAACGCCGCCACGGCAAGTAATCGGACGATGTTGGCGAAACGCGGATTCATGGATTAAAAATACGGGCGCGAAGCGTCGCACGACATCCAAACCCAAGACGAGAGCAAAAAAGTTCCTTGTCACATTTCTTCACTTTAGAGCATGACAAAGCGGCAAAATTCACCCAACCTTGCCCGCCTTCGATAAATTCAGCACAATTCACGCAACTCTTTTTCCACATGACCACGCTCAAACACATCCTTGTCACCGCGCTACTTGCCGCGGGTCTCTCCTTTGCCGCCGGCTGCCAGCACATCATTCTCGACAGCACGGGAAAAAACATCGGCGCGTATAACTACGGCGAGTTCTCAGGCCTGTTCAACACGACCGCGCCCGTCGTGTCCGCCGCCACGCACAACGCCACCAAGCAACTCGGCCTGGTCGAAGTCGCCGTCACCACCAGCCCCCAGAAATTTGACAGCACCATCATCGCCCGCGACCAGGACGACCTCGAAGTCACAATCCGCATCGAGGAAGTGAACAGCCGCCAGACCCAGTTGCGCATCCGCTGGGGCAAAGGCGGCGACCTCGAACGCTCGCGCCAGCTCTACGACATAGTCGACAAAGCCACCGCCAGCAGCCAGACAACGGCTGTGCGCGTCGTCCGCTGATGTCGCCGCTGCCGTCCTCAGTGCAATTGCAAACTCACGCGCGCGCCGGTCGCGGCGGTGTCTTTGCCCACGTCAACCTGGCCGGCGGGCACGCGGCCTTGGGTGGTTAAATAATTCTTCACGGCTTGCGCGCGCGCGGTCGCGAGCTGGCGCAATTGCTCATCGCTCACGGGCTCCGGCGGCGGAGCCGCCGGAGCCGGAGGCGCCGATTCAGGCGTTCCGTCTTGCGAGGGCGCGGGAGGCGCAGCGGGCGCGGGGAGCGTCTGCTGGGCGCGGCTTTGCAACGCGGCCTTGTCGGAGGGCGCGTCGTAGCCGCCCGTTAAACCGAGATGCAGTTCGGGGCGCGCGGCCAGGCCTTGCGCGATGGTCGCAAGTTTTTGCAGCGCGGCGGCGTTCAATGTGCTCGCGCCGGCGTCAAATTCCACAAGCGAGTAATCCGGCTCCGCCGCGCTGTCCGCGCCCGCGGGTTTCGGCCCGCCGGCGCCGGCGCCGACGGCGGAGGCGAGCAGCCTGAAGGGCGCGGTGGCGGTTTTCACGAGGATGTTGCCGATGGCGCGCCAGACGGCGCGGCCGTATTTGAAATCGGGGTCGTCGAGGCTGCCTTTCACGGGCACGTCGAGCACGATCCGGCCTTTGGTGTCGCGCAGGAGCGTCGCGGCGAGGCCGACGGGCAGCGTGGTGGCGTCGGGGCTGTCGACTTTCTCGCCAAAATAAAAGTTGTCGAGGGTGATGACGTTGGCGCTGTCGAGGAAGCGGACGTTGAGTTTGGCGGTGACGTCGACGGTGAGCGCGCCGCTGGCGAGTTTGCGGCCCGCGTATTTTTCGATGTAGGGGGCGAGGGGCGCGAGGTCGGCGCCGCCCAGGTTGAATTTGAGGCTGGTGGTTCTTTCGCCGGTGAGGGCGTTGAGGCGGCCGGCGAGCGTGACGGGCGCGGTGTTGTTGATTTTTGCGCCGAGGTTCAGCTTGGCGTGGGCGAGGTTCGCGGTGGAGAGGCTGGAAACCGTGCCGGTGATGGCGGTGAGCGCCAGCGTCACGTTGGGTTTGATGGACTGGTCGCGAAACTCGGCGCGCCCGCCGGCGAGGACGACGTTTTTGATTTCAACAAGAAACGCGCCACCGCTGCCGGTGCCGCTGGCGGCGGTGCCGGTTGTTGCTGTCGTGCCTGTGGTCGCGGTGGTGCCGCCGGCGGTGAGCGCGGCCCAGTTCAGCGCGCCGTCAGGCTGGATGGTGACTTGGGTTTGCGGGGATTGGAGCGCGATTTCGGCGATGGTGAGTTGCGTTTTCGGCGTGGTCGCAAGGGTCGCGCTCGTCACGGTGAGTTGTTTCCAGGATTGGAGCGGGGCCGCGGTGTTGGCGTCGACGAGGGCGAAATCCGAAATGGCGGCGTCGCCCGCCGCGATGATGTCGCCGGCGGGGGTGATGTTCACCGTGGCGGAGCCGGAGAAGGCGCCTTGGGTGACGCGGATGGGGAAGAGTTGCCCGACGTAGAGGCTGCCGGTGTCGAGGCGCAGGCCGGCCCAGTCGGCGGCGTAGCGGCCCGCGAAGGGCGAGATGCTCATGGTGCCGCTGGCGGCCAGGTGTCCGCCGTCCTCGGTTTTGAGCGTGGCGGCGACGGCGAGCGGCTGGTCGAGGTGGTTGAGCGAAAAATTTTTCGCGCTCACGCTCGCGAGCGTGAGGTTTTTGCGCAGGGGTTGCGCGCCGAGCGTGGTGTCCTCAAACGCGACAGCGAGGTTTTGCACGTTGAGTTCGTCGAGTATCACGTCAACCGGGGGCGAGGTTGGTGTTGGTTGTGACGTGGTGGCGGGCGCGGGTGGCGGGGTTGTTCCGCTTGTGTCCGAAGTCCCCGTGAAAAGCGCCACGAGCGCGAGGCCGCCCGCGTCGCGCCTGAGGGCGACCGCGCCGCCGTCGAGCGCGGCGCGCGCGACGTGGATGGTCTGGCGGCTTTTCGCGGGGTCGTCGTCGTTGATGCTTTCAACGGAGAGTTGTTCGAGCGCGATGGAATTGATGTCGACCATCGGCTGCGTGGTGCCGCGCGGGGCGAGTTTGAGGGAGCGCAGCGTGGCGCCGCTCTGGCTGGCGCGCATCGTGAGCGCGTGGGCGCTCGTGGAGAGTTCGTAGTGGACAATGATGTCGAGCGTGCCGTCGAGCACGTCGAAGCCGACATAGCGCGTGTAGTAGGGCGCGTATTTTTTCATCGGGATGCCGCCGAGCCGCACTTCGCCGCGCGAGAAGAGCGGCGTGATGGAGATGTTGCCTTTCCACGAGAGGGATTCGCCGGTGTCGGTGGTTGCGGCGAACGTGCCCGGCGCGCGCCCGGGGCCGCCGGTTTGAAAATCCGCGACGGTGAAACTCATCGGCCCGATGGATGTCGCGAACGGCTCCGGCAGCGTGGCATCGGAATAGTCGAGGTGCGAATCGGTGACGACGAGGGTGTTGATGTGAAGGGTGGCTGCGGAGCCGCCGCCGGAGTTTTCGGTTGCTGGCGCCGCCGCGCCGGTGGTGGCGGCGCCGCCGCTCCCGAACAAATCGCCGAAGTTGAGCTGGCTGTCCTTGAGCACGGCGATGCGGCCGGCGAAGCCGTCGAGCGCGATTTTTCTGAAGCGCCACTCGTGCGAGAAGAGCGTGCGCAAATCGAGGCTCGCATACAGGCTGCGCCACGCGACGGGTGTCTCGTTGCGCGCCGGCTCGTTGATGGAAAATCCCTCGATGGCGACGGAAAGTTCGAGCGGGTTGATGCGCACCCGGTCGACGCGCGCCTCGCGGGTCACGGCCTTGGTGGAGAGCGCGGAGGTGAGTTGTTTTTGGAGCATGGATTTCGCGATTGGCGGGGCGGCGAAGAAGAGCGCGAGAATCAAAACGACCGCGACGATGACCACGGCGCGGATGATGCGCGCCCAAAGCGGCCAGCGTTTTTTCGCGGGGCTATTCGCGGCGCGCGGGGTGGGTGAGGCGGGTGATGTGTTGCTTTCGCTGTCTTCGGGAGTGCTCATGGAAAATGCGCAGCGTAGGTCGGTATCGACAGCACGCAAGCGCGCGGGGTTCCGTTTCCGCTTTCCGCTTTTTTCAATTTCGCCGCCGCGCCGCTACGCGAGCGGGCGTGGGGCGCGCTTCAACAACAGCGCGGCGTGCGCGCCGCCGAAGGCGTTGCTGGCGCAGACGGCGGCGTCGTAACGAGTGGTGTTGATTGGCGAGAGGGCGATGGTGGGGGTGAAGGTGGGCGCGGTCGTGCCGATGGTGGCGGGGGCGAGGCCGGCGCGCAGGGAGGCGGCGGCGAGGGCGAGTTCGACGAGGCCGCAACTGCCGAGAGTGTGGCCAAGCGCGCCTTTCCAGCCGGTGAGGGGCGCGCCGGGAAACGCAGCGGCGGTGGCGGTGGCTTCGAGGCGTCCGGCGTCGAGGGTGCCGGTGCCGTGGCCTTTCACCCAGACACGGAGGTTGGCGGTGGCGGCGGCGCGGGCGATGGGGGCGAGCGCGGCGGCGAAGCCGGTGGCGTCGGGGTGGTTGGCGGTGGGGTGGTGCATTTCGTTGTGGAGGGTTTGGGCGGCGATTTCGTAGTCGCCGCGGTCGCGCGAGAGGATTGCGTAGGCGGCGCCGTCGCCGAGGGCGATGGATCCGGCGGGGCGGTCGGCATAGGGGGCGGGGAATTCGGTGTTGAGGATTTTCAAGGAGTGGAAGCCGCCCGCGACAAAGGGAGTGACGAAATCGTAGGTGACGTGAAGGATGGAGTCGATGGTCTCGGCAGGGGTGGCGTCGAGGAGGCGCGCGGCGTGGATGAGGCCGAGGTGCGCGGAGACACAAGCGTGGGAAAAGATGGTGATGTTGTCACCCCAGCCGCAGGCGGCGCGGAGCATGGCAACGGAGCCGTGGATGGAGCCGTGGGTGGCGGCTTCGCCGTCGGAGTTTTCAGTTTTCAGTTTACAGTTTTCAGTTGGGGTGGCGTGGGTGGCGCGGCGGTGGGCGTAGAGGCTGCCGACGCCGAAGTTGCTGCTGGTGACAATGACGGGGCGGCGCGCAGTGCCCCACGCGGGGCCGGAGACGGGGGCGAGAAATACGCGAAGGGGGGCGAGCCAGGCGGGCGGGGTTTGTTCGTCGAGGAGGCCGGCGCGTTCGGGGAGAAGCGCGAGGGGAACGGGATCGCCGCCTTCGCGTCCGAGGGCGGGGATGGAGCGCAGGGCGGTTTCACCGCGCAGGAGCGCGGCGTGGGTGGCGCGGGTGTCGCCGAGGGCGGTGAGACATTCGCAGGCGGCGAGGCGGACGGGAGCGATGGGAGTGGGTGAGCGCATTTCCTCAAATATTCTTGCCTGCGTGATTATGGGTGTTTGGACACTTTTTCAATCGTGACTTCTCCGGCGCGGATTTTGCGCTCGCTGGCACCGGGCATTTTCAGGATGAGGCTGCCTTCGGCGTCGATGCCGGAGGCGGTGCCGGTGATGCGGTCGTTGCCGGAGAGGGCGGTGATGGTTTTGCCGCGCAAGTGATCGTATTTTTGCCAGAGCGCGGCGAGCGCGGCGGCGGTGGCGGCGGGGGCGGCGAGGAGTTGGTCGTAAGCGTCGAGGACGCGCGCGATGAGTGCGGCGGTAAAGGTGTTTGTGTCGGTGGCGGTGGTGTCGGCGAAAATGTATCTGTTTAGCGGCGAGGGGCGTGGTTTGCACGCCAACGGCGTGCCACAAGTCAGCCCAGGGTCGAGTCCGCGAGGCCCTGGGTATTCATCGTGCGGGGAGCCGCGCCCTGAAGGGGCGCCACAAACCTCCGGCAAGTTGTCGCGCCCCTTCAGGGCGCATGGTTTTCCTGCATCATTACCCAGGGTCTCGCGGACTCGACCCTGGGCTGACTTGTCTGGCGCCGTTGGCGCCAATACCGGCTTTTCCTCGTCGCTAAATGGATACGCGAAAATTTCGCCGCCGGGTTGCTCGGCGAGCGAGGTGGCGGTGGCGGCGAGTTCGGGAGGCCAGCCGGCAGCGGGGGGCCTGAGGTTGAGGCCGAGGCCGAGGACGAGGGTGTCGATGTTGCCGGAGGCGGCGCGCGCCTCGGTCAGGAGGCCGGCGACTTTGCGCTCGCCGAAAAAAATGTCGTTGGGCCATTTGATGGCGGGCGCGGCACTCCCCTTCCCTTCCCTTCCTCCCATAATGCGCGCGGCGAGAAAATCGCACAGGGTCACGCCGGCCCAGAGCGTGAGGGTTTGCAGGCGCGGGGGCGCGACGCGGGGACGGAAGCCGAAACTGATGTAGAGGTTGCCGTTGGGTTCACTGAGCCAGGGGCGGCCGAGGCGGCCGCGGCCCTTGGTTTGCTGGCGGGCGATGACGACGAGGGGCGCGGCGACGGCGGGGTCGGCGAGCAGGCGGGCGGCTTCGTCGTTGGTGCTGTCGAGGGTGTCGTGGATGAAGTAGCGAGTAGCGGGTAGCGAGTAGCGCGCAGGGGCCGCCTGCGGCGGCGGGTCCGCGCGCTGGCGCGCGCATTGGTTTGGGGAGGTGTGGTCGGGTTGATTCATGTTTTGTTGGGCGAGCGGAGCGAGCGGTGTTGTTGCCGCAGGCGGTCATGCTCGCTACCCGCTACTCGCTACTTTTCCAATCCAGTCCGATGTCGACCCAGACGCTTTGGTGGACGAGGGCGCCGGTGGAAATGAAATCGAGGCCGAGGGGGGCGAGTTTGGGGAGCGTTTTTAGCGTGATGCCGCCGCTGGCCTCGGTGCAGGCGCGGCCGGCGATGAGCGCGACGGCGCGGCGGAGGGCGGTGGGAGAAAAGTTGTCGAGGAGGATGACGTCGGCGCCGGCGGCGAGCACGGGGGGGATTTGGTCGAGGCGGTCGACTTCGACTTCGACGGGGAGCGCGGGGGCGGCGCGTTTGGCGCGGGCGACGGCGGCGGCGAGGTTGTCGGCGGAGCCGAGGAGGGCGAGGTGGTTGTCCTTGAGCATGACGCGGTCGAAGAGGCCGAGTCGGTGGTTCCAGCCGCCGCCGCGGGCGACGGCGTATTTTTCGAGCATGCGGTAGGCGGGGGTGGTTTTGCGGGTGTCGAGGAGGCGGGGGGGATTTTGGATTTTGGATTTTGGATTTTGGATTGGGGGGGCTGAAGTCCCCGAGTCTGCGCCGCGAAGCGGTGCGGTGTTGGGCGCGCAAGCGCCCTTAATCGAAAATCCCTTGGCGAGGGCGTCGGCGTAGCGGCGGGTTTGGGTGGCGATGCCGGAGAGGCGTTGGAGGAAGTTGAGGATGACGCGTTCGGCGGCGAGGATTATGCGGGGGTCGCCGGTGAGCGTGGCGAGCGTGGCGCCGGGGGGGATGCGCGCGCCGTCCGTGGCGCGAGGTTGCACGGTGACGGCGGGGCGGCGGGAGGGGCGGAGGGCGTAGGCGGCGAGAATGATGGGGAGCAGGGGGAGACCGCAGGCGATGAGGGGTTCGCGGGCGACGAGGTGCGCGGTGGCGGCGCGGGGGGCGGCGGCGATGCTGGCGGTGGAGCGGTCGCCGGTGAGGCGGGGGCGGCGGCGCAGGCCGAGGCCGGCGAGGTCTTCGTCGCGGGCGATTTCGACGAGGCGGCGCAGGTAGGCGGGGTCGAGGTCGTCCCAGGCGAGTTGCTTGATGAGCGAGTGCTTGGCGGGCGAATCGGCTGCGGGTGTTGGCGTGGATTTTGGCACAGGGGAATAAAAGGCTGAAAGGCCGAAGGGCTGAAAGGCTGAAATGGGGGTAATTGCGAGCGATGGCGTGTAATTTTTGCCTGACTAAAAAGTATTGACACTCGCTCATTCGCTAATGAATGGCGCAGGCGTTATTCCAGCCCGCGCGCTTCCAAGTCGGCCTCGTCCCAGCCTAGGTAGTGGCCGAGTTCGTGCAGGTAGGTGATGCGCACTTCGTCGCGGTAGATGCGCATGTCGCCTTCCGCGTAATCATAGATGCTTTCGAGGAAGAGCAGGATTTGCGCGGGGGCGACGTTGTCGAGACCGGGTTCCACGCCGAGCGGGTCGCCGACGAAGAGGCCCAGGATGTCCGGCTCGAAGTCGTCGTCCAAAATTTCCTCGGTGGGCCAGTCGTGATAGACGACGGGCAGGGCGTCGGCGTGTTTGGCGACGGCGGCGGGGAGTTTGCGCTTCGCCTTGGCGACGATTTTTTCGGCCTCGGATACGAGTTGTGAGAACGTCATGTGTTGTGAAACTATGAAACTGTGCCGAAAAGGGAGACACGAATTGCGCGAATTGGCACGAATTAAGAAAAAGTTTTCCCCGTCAAATGCCTTGATTCGCGCCCGTTCGCGCAATTCGCACCTCCTGTTGGTTACGTTTCCAACATGCGTTATATCATGTTTTTATGGTGAAATTTTTTTGCCGGAATCCCCGCCCTGACGGGTTTTTTGAAACCGCCCTTGGAAACAGGCGTCTGATTTCGGGCAAACAGTTAGTCCGTTAGTCTCTCAAAAAATCAAACACACAACACAATGAAAACTCTCAAATACGCTATCGTATCTGCAATTCTCGCCCTCGGCATCGCTGCCCCCATGGTCAGCGCCGCGGACGATTCGGCTCCCCCCGCCAAGTCCAAACGCGGCGGCAGTGGCTATGACATGACCACCTCCATGCTCAAGGGCATCACCTTGACCGCCGACCAACAGAAGAAAGTCGACGCCATCAAGGCCGCCGCTCAAAAACAACTACAAGGTGTCTCCGCGGAAGAGCGCAGGACCAAAAGCGCTGAAATCAGGAAAGACCTCGTGACGCAAATCCGCGCCCTCCTGACCGACGACCAGAAAAAGACCTTTGATGAAAACACCAAGTCCACCCACGGCAGCAAGGGCGGCGACAGCAGCAAGGGCAAGGGCGGCGACAAGAGCAGCAAAAAAGGCGGCGGCAAAAAGCCCAAGGCCTCCGAAGGCGGCGACGAATAAGCCAGCCTGAACAAACCACAGATATCACATATCACATAAAACACAATGAAAGCTCTCAAATACATCATCGTTACCGCAACCCTCGCCCTCGGTCTTGCCGCCTCCGCGGCCAGCACCCAGGACTCCGCTCCCGGCAAAGGCCGGCAACACCAAGGCCCGCAAGGCCCGCGTGGCGGCTTCGACATGACCATTCCCTTGCTCAAAGGCATCACACTGACCGACGAGCAGCAGAAGAAAGTCGACGCCATCAAAGCCGACATCCAAAAACAAAGGGAATCCCTGGCCTCCCTCGCCCCCGAGGAAAGAATGACCAAAGGCCGCGAACTCATGCAAAGCACCCAGGGCAAAGTCCGCGCCGTCCTCACCGAGGAGCAGCAAAAGACCTTCGACCAAAACGTGAAGGACATGCAAAGCCGGCTCCAAGGCAAAGGCGGCCCCGGCGGCCCCGGTGGCAAAGGCGGACCCGGCGGCAGGAGCGGCAGAGGTGGCAAAGGCGGCGGCGCGCCCAAGTCCGACGACGCCGGGGAATAATCGAATAATCCAACCCGCGGATAACAACACCACGCATAAAACAAGGCGGCGAACCGCCTTTTAAGAAAATCCGCCAGCGCGCGTTTCAAAACGCCGCCGGCGGATTTTTTTTGCGCGCGCATGTTTTTCGTCTGTTTATCACGCGCACACGAACACATGAACACATGAACCGGGTCTTCATCAAAACCTACGGATGCCAGATGAACGAGCGCGACAGCGAGGCCGTCGCGGCCATGCTCCGCGCCCGCGGCTACCGCATCGTCGGCAGCGAGGACGATTGCGACATCATGCTCCTCAACACATGCAGCGTGCGCGACGCCGCCGAGCAGAAAGCCATCAGCAAGGCCAGCCACGTCGCCCG
>JGI20166J26741_11534251_pt1 | contig 12333 bp, 8 predicted proteins | sample TergutCu122P5_FD_26741 | JGI IMG/M metagenome (IMG submission 26741) | reverse complement strand
TATATATATATATATATATATATATATATATATATATATATATATATATATATATATATGAGGTAAAATAGCATGGGTTAATAGAGCCATATAAAGTAGAAATTTTGATTATGATAGAAATCTTATATGTTGGCAGTCATGTAGGAGTTGTAACTGTTGCAATATTATTTAAGATCCACTTCACTCAGAAGATGGGAAGTCTTTGTCATGGGACTCCTTTTATGGTGAATGTGGAGCACTCCTTATATATTGAGTAGAAGTGTAGTATTATTTTCATAGGAGATCTCTTAGATGAAATTGTGATGCAGGATTTTTGGTGCGTATATTTATCGATGTCTTGTTTCTTGTGTAGTTGATGTCATTCATGCAGATGTGGAAATAGTTTTTGAATTTTCTGTATAGTCACGTGGAATTTTATGTTTTTTTGTTTGACACTGATCACTTTTTACGTAAGGCAGTTGAAGTTTTGTATAATTATGTAGATTTTTATTTTTATTGGTTAGAATACTGATTTTGGTCCCTGACTGTTCTGCATAGTATGAATGCTGAAAGACTCTATTGCATTTAGACATTATTGGTCACTGGCAGATGAGTGGGTAGGAGACTAGCATTGTTGCAGTAATTAAATGTGCCAGTTTGAATCGTCGTGTTGGAATAAGTTTTTTTTTTACTACATTGTATTTGTGCAGATACACAACATTAAGCAGTTATTAGTGATGAATTTGATTTTGAAAGGATACATTTTTTCTTGGTTTTAAATTATAAACATTTGAACATGATCAATCCAGCACTGCTGCTCATGTGCAGACATGATACATTGCAACATTAGAAACTTTCATCAACATTAGTGCCAGCTTCTGTCATTTACGTGATTAATCCTTTTGACACCAGACTTATATGCCAGATGTATTATACCTAAACCCCAAATTTACATTAAGGAACATAGTCTTTTCATGTGTACTGTTGCAAAAAAAAAATGTTTCTTAAGATTTTGCCTTAAAATTTAACAAAATAAATTGTAGCAGTCTGTTTATTAATTAAGGTGGACAAAATTATGCACATATTTTATAATACATTCAGGCCTCTGAATTGTGTGCATTATCTAAAGTGTGGTGTGAGTATTTATATAACATACTCGAATTGCTGCCAAAGATACTTGGCACCTTCAATGACTATTTCATAACTAACTTACATATTAAATTACTATGTACAGTTTTGGTCCCTTTTCTTGCAAGTTCATTGTGGTGTGTCATTGTTCCAGTTTGTGATTCATCTTCTTCCACTTGTTCTCCATTTTGTTTTTGTAATTGCTGCTCCTGTTTGTTTGTTTAGCTGCATTTGTACCTATTGTCTTTCTAATATTTCATTGTCTTCTTTGTTGCTTTATACACTCTTCATTTATGGTTTCATCTTCAATTTTTCTCCATTTTTGAGATTCCACAGTTGAAAGTCAACTATTTATTGTACTTTTTGTCCTGTGTACCAGTAAAGTTATTGTCCACTTGTATGGCAAGAACAAAACAGATACACATAAGCAAGGTTTTGATTGCTCTGTCAGCTTTGGTGCAAGTCAGTGGTGAACCTAGGAAGTTTAGAGGGATTGAGGACTGTATGTTGCACTTCACTCCTCAGGACCCTTCGCACAGTGCCTCAGGAACTGTCTTGAAGCTATAACCTCAATTTATGTTTTAATCAAGTTTATTTATACATATTTAAACACACACACATGTACATATACATATATACATACTGCAGTCTGATCATTACATATTCATTACGCCACCAAACACATGTGACAGTGTAAGGGAACATTGCATTCCTTAAATATTTGTATTCTCTTGACATTGGATGCCAGTGTAAGCAGTAAGAACCTCATGTCCCAAGAAACTAGCCATGCCATCAGAGGCAGTAGTCGGACTGCTTCATAAATTTGTGTAACCTGATTGTTTCAGGAGTCAGAGTGGTTGGAGAGGGGAGGGGGGATGTTACATTCTAAATAAAGAAACTTGTCTTCCCACTTGAGAGGACAGCTTTATATATCATAGTGCATAGCAGCTGAGGGTTGTACAAGAACGTGCCTAATTGGCATGATCTTGGCGACAACTTCAGCTAACCTATGGCATTTTCAGCAGCCCACTGCAGGTCAGCTAAAGCTGGCATTTGGCTCCGAAGGGTTACAAAAATTTTATGCTTATAAAATAATTGAGAACAGGCATATGTGATGTTTTAATGTAGCTTTATATGATGAGTGTGTCTTGACAGTAGTTGTAATATTTGTGATTGAAACTGAATATTCAAACCCAGAATTGTACATGTTAATAGTCTGGGAACAGTTCAAATTTCAAACTGTTTGCACATACCTGCTCATATTATTGCTATTATATAATACATTTTGTACATTATACAGTGCTAGATGGCTTGGTCTGCTGTTTTTGTAAATTTCTTCTGAAGGAACCCTCACCAATTTGTGGTCATCATTATTTGTAGATGTTAGACATTAACACCACTATGGTCTGTCTTACAAGAGAAATGTCCATCTTCTCTGTTATCCAACAAGAGGTTTCCTTTTAGCTGTGAGATCAGTTTGGATCTTCCTGACATTTGCAAATTCCAAATGATATGTTTAGTAGTGTGGTAAAATTCCCAGCATTGTAGACTTTTCTTTGTAATTTCTAGCAAGTTAGAGGAATCTGTAGCAGTGTGAAGTAAATTGGGACTGTAGCTCTTAGCACCAGTTATGAGACTGGAATTGTAGAGAAGATGGCTAAAGGGGCTCCAGTGTTGTGTCAGGCTCAGCATACCAATGGTAGATGTGGTGTTGCTCTAAATAGTAAGAAGCCTCTTCTGTGTTGGTGCAAAAACAGAAGCTATATTTTGGAATTTCCATGTATGGTTTCTTAATGTAAAGCTTTCGCTTATTTAGTTTGCCATTCCTATGTGCCCTTTCTATTTGCCCATATCTCAGTTTCATGTTTTGTGTAGTCAAGGATTTCCTCCTGTAAATGTTAAAGTCCATGGTATATGTGACGATAGTAAACAATAAAATTCAGTAATACAGGTTTTGAAAAATAATATAAACACTTTGATGCCAAGAACTTTGTTGTGACTGATGATATGTATCACATGGATAGCAGGTGGTACATGTAATACTGCCACATAGTCATTACTGACATTTAAGCATTTGTCTCTTCATGGTACCAAGGCATGTATCCCAGCATAGAGGCAGTCATCTTTTCATTTAATTCAATGCTGTATAAGATCAGTAGTTCTGACAGCTTTGTTAAGTAATCTGGGGAAGATCCAGGTTTTCTGAATTTTGGTGCTGTGTTATTGGGTAAGTAATTCTTAACGTTCATCTGCAGGCTTAAACAGTCACATCCCAGAAGACTTTTCAGCAACTGCTGTGAGAACCGCAAACCTTCCAGCATAGGAAGTAGCAAAAGTATGGTGAAATATAGTAATTAAACATTGAATAAGAATAACTGGAACATTTGGGATGGGTAGAATTAGCTCTTATCCACTGTGCCTCATGTTAGTGAGCTCACAGTCTGTGGTCTAGTTGATTGTGCATCACATTATTGTGTAGTTATTTGGAGTGAGCACATAGCAGTTATGGCAACAGGTCTTTGCTTTCCTGGGTTGTTATGCAGTGGTACAACCCAGAAGAGCAAAGACCTCATCTGCACCATGGCAGAAGCCTGAAATTTTGCAAAATTATGTTTCTAATTCTCTGCACTGCTGTATACAGATTTTTGTTATGCTTTCCTCTGTTTCTTACAAAGACGAACCCTATCAGTCTCCTTGTTACCATGAAAGGATCAGGTTTCAGTTATATTATCCATGTGACCATTTGGTTGATTTGCATTGTTGCTGTGTTCCTAAACACTTAAATAGGAGTTTCTGAGTGAATCAGAAGGAAGACAAAACTAAATAAATGTCATGTGTTTGTAATTAGTGGAGGAGTGTCAGAGAGAGTGGGGGTAGACCACCATTACAAATTTGGAAGTCGGGCACTGAACCTGCAGATCTTCTGGTAATAGTGGTAAAGTGTCCAGAATGGGCGAAAGTTTTTGTCACATTGTTACAGTTGATGGATAATAAGGGAAAATAAGTAGATTGTAAACCATGAACTGCTACTCTTATTGTGCTGGTGATAATGTAATAGAAATGAATGTTCTGTTATGTGTGTTTAGGTGGTCAGAGAAGTGAGGGTAGGGGACAAACGTATAACATTATTGGCTGGATTGCTTACCCTTGGAATTAAAGGCATCATAGTCCTTTGAAATGCTAGCAGCCTTACCCAGTGACACAGCATTGCATTTGAATCATCAGCCACACTGCTGGATGAATCTCAAATGTTGCATGACTAGTTACATGTACAGTAGGAGTTTATACCTGGGGAAAGGACGGGTAAAATGCAGCATAGATAATGATGACTACACCTATCTGTGAAAGGTCTTATGAATATGGAGAAGATAGAGTCAGCACTTGTGTTATGCTGATGGAGAGAACATAATGGCTGTCATATACTGTTATTTTAATTTGAGAACAGCAATGTTGACAAAATTTATTTACCCGCCAGATCTAAGCATATTCATTAGCTGCATTATTGAATGATGCAGGAGAGTGGGTAGTGCCCCTGTTTTTATATTTAGGAGGTCCTGGTTTTGAATCTTGGCTCAGACCTTGAGTATCACAGTTTCAGTGTTTGAGTTTGTACTCAGTCCTAGGGCAAATGCTGGGATTGTGTCAGTTTAGGCTATGACACCTTCCACATCCTTTCCAATTCATTACACACTCACAATTATCATTTGTTGAAACATAGTGTGAGTTAAAAATCATGCTATAATGGCATAGTAATAAATAACTAGAGGGACCTTAGTTAATACTACATAAATTACGTACCAGGGTGCTGATAAGTCCTTAGCCCGACCAGGAAGGAAACATGATTTTGATTTTCATATATCCTATTTATAACCATAATTGGAGGAATATTAGTACTATTTATGTATATAACAAGACTAGCATCAAATGAAATATTCTCACCATCAAACAAAACACATCGGGAAGTAGGTCGGGCTAAGGACTTACCAGCACCCCTGTATCAATGGACATTTCGTATGACAATCCAAGATGAAAACTCTGTTCCCTCAACCATTATAGCCATCCAAAGTTGGACAGTTGTAAAAATGCAACAATGAAAGTTCAAATGATTCATCCCCAAGCACTGCAGATGGTACATAGCACATTACCCTCAAGTGGATATCGACTTCTATCCCAGCTCGGTTCCTTACCCATGTGTCATTCTTGCCCCAGCACTTGGATGCTAATCTGACAAACTTTTAAACAGTTCCATGACAGAGCACGGAGAACCATGACACCTTGCGAATGGAACTGGTGGAGAAATATAGCCTATTTATTGAGCATACAACTTCAAAACTTCCACTGTGAAGTGAGAGCATTTTAGCCATGTATCAGGGAAAGGTACTATATATGCAGGGGTAACTTTGGTTCATGTAATCCTTCCTTCTAGCTGTCACCAAGTATGTCTCAAGAGTAATTAGTACCTGTAAGTTCCTCTCAAGAATGTTAAATTCCATGTTCATAAGGACCTGCCATAGAACATCCAGTGCATCTTCTGAAGAAATTGCTCTCTGACTGACCATCTCGTAACCGTGGTGGCACAGATCTGACAAAATTTCAACCAAGCAGCATCTAGTGTTTTGTGTTTGTGTGTGTGGTTGTGTGTTATGGAGTAGAAATATTCAGAGTCTGGCTTTGTACAGTTTTCCCCCCTCACATATTGGAGGACAGCACTCCTTGCAGGGTTAGTCCTTGGTGTCACCCTTTCTCTGTCCCCATCAATGATACTATGATTGGGGTTCATCACCTGTTTATGGATCCTGTCTCTCCCACTCTCTCCCTCTCATCCACTAAACCATGTTTATTATCCACTTCCAGGCAGTTGCTGTGGAGTCAGAAGGTCAGTTGTTAATTCTCGATCACAAAGGCAACACGTGGCCACTTCAATTGGCTGAAGTCCACATTTTCAAAAATCCAGTCTTTTTATGGAAAACATTTGTGTGTCCTTTTGAGAGGATCTTGGCTATTCTATAACATTAGATTTGTAGGATTAGATTCCATGCAGTAGGACAATAGTGTTTGTGAATTTCTTTTATACACACAACATGTTTCAGAGAGTTTGAAGTATACCAATGATCAAACAATTGACCAAGGTTTTGATATTCTGAACACTAATCTTCAGTCTTCCAAATTGACATTTTCTTTAATTCATTTACTTGTAATTCCTTACAGGTGTGCACCTAGAATATCTCAATGGGGGAGGGAGAGAGGTGGCTGACCCTTAGGCTATACATAATTCATGCTTGATTTTAAAAATCATGTTACAAAAGTCGTATTTTAAGTGTAAATAATGTAACGCTGTTGGCAACTGCATTGATATGTATACAAATATAGTTACATGTTCCATGACTCACCCTATTTAAATCACAAATTCTAATATTCTTGGTTTTTCAATTTCATAAGAGACATTTTAAGTTTTTTATTTTATATTTAACAATTCTAACATACTAGTCATCAACCAATTTCAGTGGCTGATTTCGGCTGAGGGTTAAATCACGTAAAACTTTTGATATCATTGTGTCTACAATTTTTTTTTTTTTAATTTCGATTTGGGGGGCTGTAGCCCGGCAGCATCCCCCCCTCCTTTTAAATGCGCTCCCCGATTCTTTATATCGGCATTCTTCAGTAGTCCGAGTCATGTGTTACAAAATGTTAATCAGGGAGTGACGTGTATTGCAACGCACAAAACGGTCCCGTTTTTTCAGTTGGTTATCCAACATGCAGATATGTCGGCAGCCAGGCGAGTTGGTGCACTTGCACCATTTAATAGTTTATTAAATCAAAAATAAAAATTCTACAATGACAAAACATTGCATTCAGTTCCTACAGTTTTAGTCTAAATATTTTAATTGAACGATAGCTGTGTTACTTTCTTGCACAGCATTGATCATTAAAAAGTCTGGTCACTTGACACGTAATATGAACGAACATGCCAAGAATCCTGCCACCGCTGATGCCACGATTTTACATGCCCATAACCTATGTACGTACTCTGCGCCAAAACGGTAAAACAGGGAAATTTGTATGTGGTAAGAGAGAAATAGTTTCCTCCTGATCAACATTGCTTACAATGCACAGAACGTGTGTATGTGTGCGTGTGTGTGTGTGTGTCTGCCATATACAATTGATTATTTAGTTGGTGCACTATCTTGAATTTCATCTGGAAACTGTACGACTTGGAATAAAACGAGAAATATGTCGAACGATGTGGACGAGAGGTACAGTATGTATTTCGTAACGACAGACGATACTAGTGAATTGGCTGTATCCTACTCTCCATTTGGACAGACATACATTCTGTCAATTCTTATTTTCATTTGGCAGGGTGGTCGACGAGGTAGGAGCGTTGAAAGCTATTCTGATGGACGAGTTAATAGTGCGAAGTAATGAAAGGTTAGTTTTGATATTTAGTAGTATGTTTAAAGTGTTAACCAGATTTCATTTAGTTCTAATGGTTAACATCGGCAACGGAAATGCTTGTGTACCTTCAGAAAATCTCTCTAGTACTTTTTGTTGTAATTATGTATATAACAGAATATAATTCAATTTATTTACGTTCCATAGAGCCTTCTTTGGACAAAGTCGAGGATGTAGAACATGTATGTATGTAAAACGTCCGTCAAATATCAAATGCAGCATCTATTTGCCACCGCACTGTAAATCTAAATATATGTACATATACTGTCTTTTTACAGACACTGCATAACATGACACAGATGCAGTTATAAAAGTCGTATCATACACAGAACACTATTGAGACTAGATGTACAGTATTATGTAGGTCTAAATATGTGACAGGCCAAAAGTTCTGTTATGTATATCTTTATATAGTTTAAGAATTTTCATTTGAGATAAATTCATCCACATTTCTGTTGTGTATGTGATAATAAATGTATGTTATACTGTCACTTCTTTACAACATTATGTATTAATCATAAATAATATTTATTACAACAGCTTCACTTTATTCTTTTGAGCATTCTTGTTTTGACTGTTCAGGAGCCATCATCATGTTTCTGCTCATTCATATGCAAGTTGATACCCATTTTTGATAACAAATAACAGTGTTAAAAGTTTAAAATTAATAAGATTAAAAATAATTAATTTGCATATTTTGGTGTAAACTGTGCTGTACAGCAATTCCATTAAGTTTATTTTCCATTATGTTGTCTCATCATTAAATTGTTCTATTTGTATATTGTTTGTTAGTTTTGTCATGCTGAGAGTTAAATTAGGACTGTGCCAAACAAATAATGACAAAACAGCCAACAGAAAAGGAATGCATGGAAGAAACTGTACATTTTAATTTCAATTCCATTTTTACCTTGTTCATCTTATAGATCAACATACAGTAGGTATGGGATATGTCACAGTAATAACAGTACTTGAAATTCTACAATATGAAGGAGGTTTTTCCACCAGTGACCTGTGATGTTTTTTGAAGGATATATATTGACTATACAAATTTAAGATATATGGTAACGTAGAGTCTAATTTTACGCTTTTAATACTAAGCTATTTTTTGTAAGAGATATGTAGCAACTTCTGTGCAGAAGACAAAGAAAAAACCCATGTAACATTTGAAACATGTTTATCTAATAGAATGTTCAAGTGAATGGTGTATGTTGTAATAAGTAAGTGATTAAGTGTTGCCATTTACTACTGTAAGTTGTTCACTAAATAATTTTGCAGCTTTCTGAGGTTTTATTCCATCTCTGAAATCTTTGGACGTCCTAGGTATAATGCATAACTTTGGCTTTTGGTCATTAGGTTATTCTTGGAACGTGAGGAAGAATAAACTATACGAAACTTTACATTTTAGACTTAGTTGATATGCTTTATTTCATGGTGTGCTGACTATTGTAGTGTGAAAATCTTTCATTATTCAGTAATGTCAGTAAAAGAGTATGGTTTTTGGTCTGGTAAGAAGGTAGCAGGAAGATCTTGGGTCATACTGAAAACATTCTGTATTTTATCCTGCATATTTCACCCCCCACCCCCTCATAGCACTGAATATAGTGTAATGATATAGTTTATAATTGCTGTGTATTTGGTTATTTGTAGGTTTTTAGTGATGCTGTCAGTAGCTCAGACCCTAGTGCCAAAATATCTTTGTGGAACAATATTTTCCCATGTGTGCAACATAACACTCAATGTTTCAAGCTTAAATTAATATTTTAAAATACTACAGAGATCACATGTGTTCATAAAATGTATTTTCTTCCTTATTCCTCATGTGGTTGTGCTGTTGTTTGCCAGAATGAATTTGGGTGTCATTCCACTTTTTTTAATGATGAATATTCTTAATTTTGTAGTGGTTACCCAGTTGCTGTTGAGACAGTGATATTCCCTTCTACTGCGGATGATACATTACAGCAGTATGTCTGCCTCACATTGGTGGTTGAGTTACCTCCTGGCTATCCAGATGTAGCACCAGTTGTTTCACTACGTAATCCTCGTGGCCTGGATGATTCAGTGCTTGGCAGGATAGATAGGGAAGTAAAAGAAAAGTGTGAAAGTTATTGTGGTCAAGCTGTCATCTATGAGCTTATTGAGGTATGTTTGCAGAAAGACAGACACAACCTTAAGCGCCAACATGGATTTATTTATTTCATGATTTGTCTACATTTTACAGCTATTCTCATTTGTGTACATTGTATGGAATAAGTATTATCATGAAATAAAATTCAGTCTGGACATTTCACATATGAATGCCTTTTACAGTCCATGAACTGAAGATGTTCAGCCATTCCACATGTTTATACTGTCCTTAACCAACAGAGTGACTTTATTAAAGGGGTTATTTCCTACTCTGAAGGTTCCAGGTTTCATTCTAGCCCTAGAGTCTGGCTATCATAATGTAGTTATTCATGAATCCACAGTTCTCCAGGCTGTTGTTGGAATAGTATCTTAAAATTGGCCACAGTCACATAATTTCAATAGATTTATCACATTCACTTATCAGTTATGTGCTGTAAGCTTGATGAGGACGTGTCATTCAATATACAAACAACTTGATTATTAAGCTGTTCAGTTGGTATTGTTTAGCTACTGTACTGAACATACTTTTTGAATACCTTGCGTTTATAATTTTATTTATTATGAGATGTTATTTTTAACTTTTCCTACTACCAAACTTCTGTACATTTGTTAGACTTGATGTAGAACTTGTATGATCATGTATTAGTAGCCAATTTTATATTTATCTCTTAAATCTGCTGAGTGAGTGGAGGGTGGTTTCCTATAAGCAGTTTTTCTTACTGAATTGGTAGGCATTTAGGCTTATCTCCATACCACATTTTACATGCCTTACTCCAGTGGTTCATAGGTATTGCCACCATTACAAGAGCTCAGTATGGATATCATGCAGTCACCATGTTATTGTTTTACAGATTATTGGACTTACACAGGAATACTGCTTTGACAGTTAGTCGACCTTAAAGTTACCTCAACAGTCATTGGCTGTTGTTGATGATCTGTTGCTATATATTATTTGAAGACCCTTTTACTGAAGTTGACTGAGCTGCAGCTGCTGTTGCTACAGGTTGCTGCACAGTGCTTCTTTGAAGGATTTCCTAGGGGTAAAGTACTTAAAGAGAAACATCCTTCCTGTTGACTTCTTGGTGAAAGACCTCAGGAGTTTCCTTCATTGCATTTTCTTTTTTTGTGTGACTCTGAACTCGGTAGTTGGCAGAATGGGGTCTCTGTTTCTGTTTTAAGCTGCAGTTTGTGCAGCTGGGTGTAGGTTTCCTACATCTCAGCTTTACAGCAATCTTGGTGAAGGTAACTGCTTCTTCTGCAACACAGACATTGAGGTGGTTGCCTATAGTGTGTCCAAATATGGCCGAATTTTTTACATTTATGATTGTGTTAACCTTTAAGTGGGGTGGCATAGTGGTTAAGGCACTGTGCTACTAGTCGGATGGTCCCGGGATCAATTCCCGGTGGTGTCACTGGGGATTTTTTCTGTGGCTCCACCCGGCGGAACCATGTGCCCTGAGGTCAACTCAGCCTCTGAAAGTGAGTACCAGGGATTTCTCCTGGGGTAAAGGCGGGCAGTGCGTATGGCTGACGACCTACCATCCTTGTAGTGCTGAAACGTCAAGAAAATCCGGGGACTTAACCTACCCGGAACCCCTTGGGCCACCTCGGCCTGTTGCGGGAGACCTTTACTTTACTGTTAACCTTTAAGTGACCTGCATTTACATCTGTCACATCTGTGTTTGTGTTGTGCAAGCACTCATAAAAAAAACCCCTAGAAACTCATGTATTTCTACAACAAGGAAATTTACTACATCTTTAAGGCATGCTGCATAATCTCTGTTTTATTTTCCAGAAAATGCCATTTATTTCATAATTTTATCCTTTTCTTTTCAAATAATATTCACATTTTTCTTAAACCATATGCTAAAATTTAAATGCGAACCTGATCACTGAAAGGTTACAACATTTTGAGCCCTGGATTTCTCCACCCTAATTAATATGCAGTCCAGGCTGGTCAGTTTGAAAAGTTCTTTTTGTTTTTGGTCCTTGGGTAAGGTTACAGTGAACAGAAAGAGGTTGACTCAGCAGTTCTCATTACAGCCTTTATGGATTTCCCTGACTTTGGTTGGAAGGTGAAGTAATACAGTTCATAGTGTCAAACAACTAATATGGGAGAAAAGTCAGACCATTTCTGAGGTCACCATTGGAGCTGTGTGTATGCTTAGAACTCAAAATTTCTGTACAATGTAGATTTTAATATTTTCTGGAGGTGATTTAGCTTTGCTGCTGACATCAGCACCAAGGAGGCAGCCTATCTATCTTGGTTGAGGGCTCCTGCTGTTGTTTTTTTGTGGTTGCATTGTGTTCTGGATCATCTCTGGAGTTTTTATTACTGACCTCAATGATGTCAGTGGGGCAGGTAGTTGATGTCTTCTGTGGAGTAGCTTTCTTGCTGCTTCTCACTTGATGTTTGTCAGATGAACTGCTGTGGTTTCTCCTCCATTGTCCATGGCTGCCTTCATCAGGTCCTTCCATTTGGAATGGTTCTTCTGTGGTTTTTGTTTTGGTGGGGCTAGTTTTACTGTTAGTCTTTCACAAGATGGTCCTTAACCCTTAGGCTACTAATGTCATATATATATGGAGCTCCTAGTAAAGCCAGAAATGCTAACGTCGCATATATATATGGACCTACGTTTGGCAACGCTG
>JGI20166J26741_11534140_pt1 | contig 12335 bp, 7 predicted proteins | sample TergutCu122P5_FD_26741 | JGI IMG/M metagenome (IMG submission 26741) | reverse complement strand
CTCCTGGAATGGCCCGACCGTTCATGTTTGCTGCTTTATGTTAGCGTGCGCATCCACTAAAACATTCGTTAGCCGAGTCCGAAAAACAGCAAAAAAAATCTTCGTTAGCCGAAAAATTCGTTAGCAGGGTCACTCGTTAGCCCAGGTATCACTGTATTTACAATGACCATACTCCAAAAGTCAGTTTTACATGAAAGAACTCTTCTTCATCTCAATCTACTGTCATTAAAATAATATGTGTGATCCATACCTATGCAGATCATGGAGTAGGAAAAAAAGGAAAAAAGTGTTTGTGTTCTTATGCCCAACAAGCTGACAGTAGGATTGTACTGTAAGGTAGAATTACAGGGCAGGAGCATACCACAAAACTGAACACACACCTTAACAACTATCTGATCCTGTCAACAACGCATGTATCTGTGTAACAACACACCAATCTCAAAATAAAATGTTTTCATTACTAGGTGGACTGGTTTCATAACAAGGTTCAAAATTAAGAACTCAAAACTGCCATGTCTAACTGGCCTTATATATAAATTGCAGTTTCAAACTTATGTTGAAAGCCAATTTTCCTGACACATCTACTTCCCCCAGTCTGGCACATCCATAAATAATTATTACTGTTGTCACAATTAATTTTTATGTTGAACTTATAACTGAAGTGCAGATTTTGTGAACACTTATTCTGCTGGACATAAATTCAGTTTCCCACCCTCACCTTGTCAAAGTTTCAACTTCCCTAAATTCATAAATAGTATATGGATATATTTTATGATCTCCATACAAAATAATTGGTACTTGGATTCTGGTTTTGTACAGAAACAATTCTGTTACATATGTCATACCAATAACGACAAACATCTACATGAAATATACAGAAAACAAATGGTTGTACACATGGTTTCAACAGGATTCAATAACACCACATCCCAGATGATACTTGGCTTTGAAAGTCTTTCATGACAAAATGGAAATTAGTCATGGTTTACGGCCAGCACATCCTCCTGATCTTGGAGGAATAACTTGAAGGGCATGTAGGCCTACACAGCAACACACCACACAGGCCAGTTAAAAGAAACCACCTAACAAAAATCTTTAAGTTCCACACCAAGAATTTGTCAGGTGAATTTCAACTCCATAAACTGTACAGAGAGAGAGATAAGAGTGCAAGTCTGTAAGTGCATGGGTCAGTGAGCAAGTGAGCAAGCAGGCAAGCGAGTGTGTGGGTGGGTGAGTGAATGAGTGAGTGACTGCAGGGCAAGGGATATTCCTACAACTAAACACATTCTCTGGCTGAGCTAGTGGACTGATTTCAACAGTCCATCCACCCACCCAAATACACATGACTACTACGCAGTATGTGCAGAGTATGAGACAACAGCTCAATAATCAGTTCCTTGCATTGCACTGTTGTTAAACTCCAATACACGATGGCACAAGAACACAGAATTCTCAATAATATTAAATATAAGATCAATGATGATGATGATGATGATGATTCACCATAAACAACTTTTTTGTTGTTGGGACAAAATGAAAGCCTACTTCCAAATAAAAAACAAAACCAACATCCAGTATAAAAAGATACGTATGATAAAAATTCATATGCAAAAAGAACTGATGCTCTGTACATCAGTAACAAACAGGTGTGACTGAACTGTTGAAATGAAAGCCACACACACTTTCCTCCTAATGGCAGTCTTAACCAAGTCATCGGTATGCCTTGGAATATATTACGCATTATATTACATCACAAAATGACAAGATAACTCTTTCCAAAAGTCCTTCCTGCATACCTGTCACTCAGTAAAGAAATTTCATGCCAAAGCCTTATTACCATGTCCACAACAGTCCACCAGCAACTCCTAAAATGTATCAAATAAACAGACAATCACTATATCATTTGGATGCCACAGCTATCCTTCACAAGTCACATTCAAATGAAAAATGCAACATCTTGCAGAAAATGAGCTTCCCTCAGACATACTGCTTTGCGGAAGTTAAGTAACTCAGCCAAAGACTCTGATCCACTTTTGCAGCACACAGTCTTGCATAGCCATCAACTAACCAGTGTACCAACAGAACAAAATATATATATAAATGTATATGGCCAGCCAAAAGAAAGCCAGAATTTCACTGCCACCTACTCACCATGTCTAATACTTCATTATTTCAAAGAGAAAGGGAAATGAATTTCTGACACAGTCACTCTCAGCAATCAAAACCACGAATCATTCCCATAAATTACATTCATCTCAACATTAATTCCAGCTCCTTCCATGGATCCACACAGTAGGAACACTTTATTATGACAACCGATCACCAACAGGACCCAACTGCTATACAAATAAAAATACCAAATTTCTAGCAAGTTTACGACAAGTTGGGAAATGTGCTAAAACCATTCTGGTGATACTAGAATAAGTCATTCTAGATCAAAATGTACAGGAAGCCACAAAATATCTCACTGTATTAAAACAACCAAATAAAAAATTTTAAAGAAAAATAAAGTAACGAGATACACAGTAATTACATGTGCCTATTAAGGCTGTAAACCCAGTTAAATGTAGGAATTTACATACAGGACCAAAAAAGATATGATGACTGTTGTGAAAAAGTAGCATTGGGACACGCTTTTCTAACAGTATTTTGGTTTTCCAGAAGAATGAGTCCATCAAGGTCCATAATAATTAAATCATCTATCACTGACACCACATTGACACTATATAACCTTCGCCACTGGCACCATTAAATAACATGCTCAAATATGTAATAATGGTCACAAATGTGGCACAAGGATGCCGTCTATGCACTGAACTGAGAAAATATAAAATTTAATCACAGATGTTTGCAGAGCTGGATTTTGACTTCCAACCCCTCCACTCCACATGCCACCGCAAAAGTAGCCTGTTTCATGTACAGCATTAAAAATGGCTAATGTAACTGGCTATTCAGTCTCCAGCTTCGCTTAAAAAATGCATTCACAATTCACTTAGCGTGATAACCAAATTCTACATGTCATGGGCTTTGTGATGGACTTTCAATAAAGTTTTTGTAACAAAGCCCTTACTGCACAATGAACACACATACGGACGTTCCCCAGTGTGGTAACGTCTATGAACATTCAGTGTTGAACGCTGGGTGAATGACCTCCCACACTGGTCACACACGTGTGGTTTCTCACCAGTATGAGATCGTATATGTATCTTCATCAAGCCCCGTGAACTGAATGCCTTACCACATGTGTCACAAACGAATGGTTTCTCACCAGTGTGTGTTCGAAGATGAAGCTTCAGACTCTGACGACTTCCCACCTTCTTCCCACAGATATCACAAGACACTATATTTGTTCCCATATGAACTTTCCTATGTGATGTTAATATACTACGTTTTATAAAAGTCTTCCCACACATTTCGCACTGGTGACTTTCTAATGGTTTAAAATTAGGATCATGTTTGTTTTTCATGTGTTGTGCCAGGCTGCCCTTGTAAGTGAAGTATAAGCCACAAATTTTGCACTGATACGGTTTCATATCCCCATGAACAGCAGTGTGCTCTTGCAATTCTATTCTTGTGTAGTAACCTTTATCGCATGTACTACACTTGAAGTCATACTGTTTCAAATGTCTTTTACGATGTATTTTTAAAGCATGCTTTTGTACTGCAGAATACCCACATAAGTCACATATATTTTCAGGTTCTTGAGAATGAATCTTTTTGTGCAACCGTAACTCAGCAGCTCGCTTGAACTTCTTCTTACAAATATCACATGGAAAAGGGCGTACATCACTATGCTTTATCATGTGATAATCATAGCCAGATTTATACTCAAAAGCTTTTCCACAGACTTCACACCTGAAGGGCATATTTTTTTCCCTTTCCCTCGATACTTTGCTGATTTCTTTCCATGTCTTCTCTTTAACTGACTGACCAATACATTCCTGTGTCACACTAACTCTGTTCTTCAATAACACTGAACAATCTTCCAAATTTCCAAAAATCTGACAAGGGTACCTGTAAAAGAAGATAGTGAAATAAATCACAGAAATTGCCTACTACACTACATAGCAGCCTACACTATAGACTTCTCCAGTCAACATCTCCATATTTGCATGCTACAGTACTTGTGGAACTACACCAGCAAAACATTTCCCTCCATAACCACTGAATAGCATCCCTGAAGATTAGGTTTCCCATATAGTTATGCACCCTCTGGCACAAAAACTGTAAAGAGAATGAGATTTGGAAGAAATCCCTACAGCACGTCAGTTTCCTTCATTCTACAAATGACAAACAAGGTCCCAATATGAACACTATGTACAGCTGCTAACTTTTGATTCAGATACACAATGGCAACAAATTATGTTACTACTATATCACAAATTTATGTTGTTATTAAACTGGTATCAACATCCATCAATGTGATGCAATAAACATGTATGTGAGGTACAGCCTGCTAACATTCACATATTACTCAGGTATGATATAACAACTGTGTTGCAGAGTCAAAATATGTAATCGTAAGTGTACACCACATAATATTTTCTAGATTACAGTGTGACACACAGCATTCACATCTGTTGATTATAAGGTGCTCTGTAGTCCCACTTCCTAAGCGTATTATCATTTCATTAACATTGGTAGACTACTTCACCTTCATTCTCAGACCCACTTCTTGTTTTCCCAGCAAAAATAATTTCATCTTCAATAGGTGCTTCCTCACTGGAGCCTCCATATCTGCCTCAAGCCAGGCTGACATGACAATTCCTCCTGGAGTACACCAGAGTACATCTCACGTTTTCATTCCTTCCTCAAGAAATCCTGCTACCACTGCACATTCTGTGCCATTATATTTTCCAACATATTTTATCTAGTAGTTTTCAGCTGCTATTGCCAAACCAACTGAATGTATGTAGCACTTTTAATGAAGTCTTCAGAGATTTTGCAAATTACAATGAATCCACTGCTATAATAGGCTCTGCAGATTCAAACAGTGCCTTTAAGTAGTCATGCTATCTCTGGATACATATTCCTCAGCAGAAGCACAGCACTCATGAATAATGGCAAACACGAACAGATCAACACACATGAACAGAACTTTAACAAGTAAAGGTACAGAAAGATACATTCAGAGGATGCAACACTGCCAGACAAGTATTTTCGGCCATCATTCGACCTGCAGTGTTCAGCTAAACCAAAACAAATCTCATAAAATTCATAAATGCTCAATATCAAATTAGGACCATGTTCACTGCCAATCACTGCTCAACCACATGCAATGTTAGCCGCATGAATCCATGTGGCAGACCAGTCTTGTCACCTACCCCTCCCATTACCTTAATTCAGTGTACACAAGACTACCGGGGTGCTGATAAGTCCTTAGCCCAACCTACTTCCTGATGTATTTTGTTTGATGCTAGTCTTGTTATATATATATAAATAGTACTAATATTCCTCCAATTATGTTTATAAATAGGATATATGAAACTCAAAATCTTCTGTCACTGTAGCTTGTTTCCTTCCTGGTCAGGCTAAGGATTTATCAGAACCCCTGTACATTAAAACACACTTCCAACCCCAATTAATATCTCCCTCCTGTACCATTCAAATCTCTGATTCCAAACCAATAATCTCTGTGTTCCTGACAGTACCAGCTCAAATTTTCCAACAGTCAAGTTTTTCTTGGTTTGGTATTCTAATTAAATTTCTCCCAAAAGAAACCTTAAATACAGATTTCCTTACAGTAATTTGACAGCAACATTCAAATTATATGTTGAGGAATAAGGACAACAAAAAACTCCACCACAAACAGATAAAGTCACAGAACAAATGAATTTACAAGTAACAGTCACTTTATTACAATGAGGTACCCAGTACACATCAGAACACAAACATTAAGGTACAAAATCTGTGGTTCCCACAGCAGTCTGCAATGCTGATTAATATGGCACTGTGTAGTCTGACAGTCTTCTATCTTCAGGACACCTTCAAAATTTTCATCCAAATTTTTTGGCAAACATCATTTAGGCAACACGGTTGCACATACCAGAAGGTCTACTCTTACATACATTCCAAAATAAAACTGACAAAAATTAAAGCAATAATCACTATGAATGTCTTGTATCACATCTCAGAAAATAGTCTTATGGCTAAACTACCAAAACAAAAATTTCTCTCTAGAAAAAGGGAGCATCATGAATAAAGAATTTAGTGCAATGAATCTTCAACAGTATAATTTAATCTGACCAATACCATTTGTAACTCCCTCCGCATGCTGACAGATGCTGAGTTAGCTACATTTTATATGATAAGCAAGCCTACAGGAAGTGGCAATACTGCTCACACAAAATAATATCCATGCATTCAGAGGTAACACAAGGTATGGGTGATGACATTTCTGTACTGGGCTGCACAGTGGAATTTTAAAAACACATGGTGTCATGACTTGAAACAAAGTGCAAATTTAGTAAGTCCAGCAACACAGTATTTTAGGAGCCATTCCATAGTATTTGGTGGGGGATGAGGGCATCCAATTCAATCCAGGGAAAGGGACATTACATTCCAAATGAATGCTCGAAGATTCTTACACAGCAGCATGCTGCAAAGAAGCCCAAATGAACCAACAGTCTAATTAACACTCTGGAGTGAGCACAAGGTATCAATGTTGGAAACTAGAAATGATCAACCAAGTTACTAACAGCAAAATATATAACAATAACTGATGCTGACTTTGGTCACTACAAAACTTCTACAAGGCCCACAACCAAAACAGTTTTCACTCTTATTTCCTCAGCATTTCATCTCAACGATGAATGCACATGTCTCACTTTATCAAATATAGCATTTACACATCATGTAGCCAAAATTGTTCTCTTTAATATTCAGCACAGAACCATTTTCATCTACCCAAAGTTTGGTTACATGGGGTGTATCACTTCTGCAGCACTGTCTGCTATTACATAAAACAGCGTACTATATTCAAGAGAGATCTTGACAAATTATGCAAAGTCCTAACTACCAGATTAAAAATTAATTTCCTGCAGTAAACCCACTGACCTCTCAACAATCTGGAATATAACTATAAACTTCCACTGGGCATGAATCAAGTTACCTACCTAAATAAAACAATGTAACTACAAAATCAAAACAGAAATTGTATTAATTTACAGAAATACTGCTTATTCATCTTCATAAACACATCAAAATGTTAGCACTTCCCTTAACACAGTGACTCTAAACCTGACAAACAATAACACAACTGGAGGTACTACTAACACACTAACAGTAATTAAAAAAACACGAAGACTGAAATAATTTCCACCTATTATGTTACTCTCCCTTAACCCTCTGCACAACTGACCCATTTCAAGCAAGTATATGCAGACAAGTAGATTTACCATGCTCCTGAGGGTACAAAAATTAAAAATGTGATGTGGCCTTATGTGGGTGCATTAGCACACACTATGGCTGCTGTCACTTCAGGCACATGCGAAGCTAATGTTGGTTATGAATGGGTATGGCTTTGACTTTGGCAGAATAGGTGTCAGAACATTACATGTTTACAACCAGCAACTAAATATCCTCCAGTTACAATTACTTATGCAGGTTGGAAGTGATCATCACGAGGCAGTCAAAAGATACCTACACTTCAGTCTGCATTGTAGCATAAATACTCTACTGATAACATCTACTAAGCCCTCTTCAGAACTTTTCTTATTCATGGCATGAACATGAAGTGAACTTCTATGAAACGATACGGCATTCAAGAGGTTAACATGCTTTAGTCGCATTGCATCATACCTTGCCAATAAAACATATCCATCCAACACTCTAATACCTCTTCAAATTCATGGCATAAATATTCAGTTAAAATGTATTACAATACATAGCACTCAAGCATACCCATGCTTCAGTCAGAAGTGTAACATCATACTTTGCCAAAAAAATCAGGCTGCCTCTCAACAGTTTTCCAAATTCAAGGCATAAATGCCAAGAACTGTAATATGACAGCACCCCTCAAGCTGTAATACACACAGATGTATCAGTTATCTGTAGAAATTGTAGCTACATATGGGACTAATCAGAACTCAACACTGAAACTTCAATGGACTTTATACTAGTAAATATCAAGCATCAATGCAACAGCAGCATTACTTCAGTACCAGCACCTGACAAATACAAAACATGTGATCAGTAACTCTGAGATACACACTCACTATGTCCAAAACATGCACATGAGAAGAATGCTGAAGAAAACCTGTGATATTAACGTCTGAATACGGAAGACAGTATCAAGCACCCTTGTTATAATCGATGACTTCCACTATTGTGGCAAACCACTCTTATTCAAAATAATAAGTTCATGAAATCAAAACATAAAGTTGACAAGTCAGAAAATGCAGGATAATGAATATAATGTTATATTAATGCAGCACAACAGAATCTACATTTCACTTAATTTGCCAGAAAAGTCAATCATTAGCAGAATGTCTCTCTGAGAGAGCATTAACCTTTTAAAGCCTATGTGATGCACCAACAGGTTTAACATTCAATAACTGTACTTTCTGCCCACACTGTATTTTATGTGTTCTGTATTTATCTCAGAATAAACAGCAACTTCTGCCCCATACAACATAACTGATTGGTTTTTACAACCGAGATGAAGAGTGTTTACTGCGAAGTACGAACTGGGTCTTTAAATAAAGCAGTCTGTGCTTCGTCTTTAAAGGGTTAATCAATTCTGCCAACAATTATCCTCGACCTCTACAAATTCAACTATTTAATGTTTTGAATTCAATTTTATAACTACATAATATAATAGAATATAACAAAAGTAGCCATGACACAATTTCCAATAAAGACAATCAAGAAAATGAATAATTTTAAGTGAAGTTCTCAGTCCATACATCACTCTTCCTAGGTCAAGACATTTCCTACTGCTAAGGATTACAGTTTCAACAGAAAACCACACTTACTTTTGCAAGCTTATTTAAGTGCAGGTATGCTGTTGCCAAAAACACACACCAAATTCCATAAATTCCAGCCATTAAATATTTGGAATCAGTGAATTGTGTTTTTCAGATCCACCAATCAGTTCCACAGATCTCATGTATTCTTCCAGAACAGCAAGATCTTCATATATTTTTCTCAGGTCATACAGTCAGCCAATAACTGTCACAGTTACCAGGAAAAGAGCAAGGTAGCAACTATCATTCAGAAACAAGACCTAAAGCTTCTAGAGGGACTCCCAATGGAAAGCCACAGGTTTGGCTCATAACTCACAGGTAGAGTTCTTTAATTTTCACAGTAGTACAGATGAGGTATCTGGGATGTGACACAGCATCACTGGATACTTGGTTCCTGGCATTGCAAGATCATTATGCTGACATGAAATGTCAGAACACAACCAGTGATCCTGCATCACATCCCCAAAGAACAGATACCTCAAATTATGACTTGAAGCTATAATGATGGTTTGGTAACAGAATATTTCAAGAACAGCCTACTGAAATTAGACAGCAACCCACACACTAATACTGACCAGCCAATGTAAAATATGAATACTTTATCATGTACCACTAATCCAGACTTGTTAGAACTGAGCACTGTTGGTGAAAACTTGCAGGATCACTCCTTTACCATGGCATACATTCACATAAAGAAAAAATTGGCACAACACAATCATGTACATACTACACAAAAACTTCCACAGACCTTCAAGCAAACGGATTTTGACAGATCGTAAGCTTCAGCTGTGGTAATGACAGTGACAAAATCTTCAAAATTTTGCAGTAATATGCATTTCTTCTCTTAATAAGTACCACCAGTTGAGGAAGGATCCTGTTACCATGCAGTTAGTTACACTGCAGTATCAACTGAAAGTAATGAAGCTCAAAAAACATATAGACTTGTAGGCCAAATTACACATTCTACGAAATTTTTAATCAGTAAGATACTTGTTTTAAATCTTACTAAGATTATAGGAGTTTCTGATATGGCCCATGGCCTCATTTTCAAAGACACACCCCTATACATGCTCTGTAAACTACATGAGCAGTATAGTCAGGGGAATTTTGACTGATATATGAAGCTTCTGCAGAACACATAGGCCAGCAATGTACTGGACAATGACAAAGACAGATGTTCCTCAAAACATCTAGCAAAGACAGATACATACATGCCTTAAACGACCTCTCCATCTCTTTCAATTCTGAATGGAATAAGCTTAAAGAGGAGCACTATGGGGATATATCCGTATATTAAACTTGGACAAACAGTCCTTCTTCAAAGAATAAGAAATTTTAAATCTGGCATTACAGCACTGGAGGCAATAGTCTGAATCAGAGGCAATGATACAAGTATTAAAAATGTTAATGCTGGTCCAGCTGAACCAACCACATTTCCATTGCAGTAATGTAATAAATACACAGCTGATAAACATTTAAAAGAACGCACCTATACTCGGTGTGTCACATATATGTAAGCCTGAGCAACATCATGTGGAAGGTGGAGTTTGGAAGCAAGACATGGCACTCAAACCTCGTGTTAAACAAATTACCTGTTTACCTGTCAACCAAAGTAGTTATGCAGCTAAACTATTTACTTAATCACACAATTTTAAAAGTTACTAAATCTATTAAGACACTGTACTCAAAAATAAGTCAGACATGCTTCACTGTCTCTCAATACAGCCAATATGGGGATGCACATAAATTACAAAACATGATTTTGGCATAAAACTGACCCCTAATCCCCCCCCCCAACACTTTCTGTTGCAAAAATCTCTCCCACCCTTTTCCAAAATGGTGTCACAAACTTATGCCCCCCCCCGCGAATTAACAAAAAAAATAATTGCCTATAGAAAGTAACTGCCACTGTTTAAAGCCAAAACACCAATTCATACTATTTTAACAATGCAAAACATCAAAAAACAATGTGCGTACTTTAGGTCTACTGGAAACAACAGGTTGTCTTCTACCCATTCATCAACAGCCTGCAAATTGCCTAACTTGAGTAAGAGAAGTCTAGCCAGCTCTGCTCTGCACAGAATCATACTGCTTAAATTACGACTTGTAATGACACAATATTTCAAACCTCCCTCCCCTGTCATCACAAAATGTCACAACAGTGACAGACGACCCCTATCCGCAAAACAGGTTAACAAAAGGTAAAGTCATCCTGTTAAAGACCCAGTGTGGCCCAGAGGGTTCCAGGAGTTTTAGGCTCCCAGATTTTCATGACATTCCGCACATGAAGGTGGTGAGGTCAGCCTCACGCACAGGCCGCCTTTACCTCCAGGAATGTTCCTGATACTCATTTTCACTAGGGGTTGAGTCAACCCCATGACCATGGTGCGGTCAGAAGGAATATGTAACTCAAAAATCCAGTGACACTACCGGGTATCGATCCCAGGACTGTCCAACTAGTAGCGCAGCGCCGTAACCACTACGCCACCCCAGGCCCCCAAAACAGGTTAGTAAAAGGTATGAAATGTCCTGGGAAAAGGTGCAATTGTTCAGTCTGGCTCCTCACAAGCTAGAAAGTTCCATGAAACTTACGATTTTTTTTTAAATAAACCTGGAAGTGTTTATTAATAAAAATTTAACACTCACAAGTTTCACTTGAAAAATATTCATTCTGCAAAATTACTAGCAGCCAAATATTTGGCACTACCTCAAGCATGTGTTTCACAGAAATGCCACTCCAAACGTTACATGAATCCACTAACACAGTGTTTCTCAACCTTTGTGAGACCGCAGCCCGGTAAATCCTCTTTTTATAAGACGAGGGCCAGGTCCCAACAAATATACTTGTAAATACCTTTCCAATTTTTTTTTAAGTTCATACATTAAACTAACATAACTATTCATAATTAATTATGGTATAATCATAAAGAGTATCAGTATACTTGTGTATACCATGTGGCATGTTGACAAATATAAAATTACATTTAAATTAGTTATTAACGGGACTAATGAAATCTTGTAGCATATAATTGGTAACTGATGCCAGGGCCCGGTACCGGGCCGCGGCCCGGCGGTTGAGAAACACTGCACTAACAGAAAAGGCTAGTGTATGTACACGTTTAAAAAACAGTTGCATTCATCACTATTTGTAAAATAACACTTCCCAAAGTCAGATAAAAAGTATGCTCCTAGACCACAGACTGTTTCACATTCCAGAAGGAAAGCCAAATAAGCTAACATTTTTATTTGAATATTTTCTCACTTCAAAAATAAGGTGACAATAATACTTCATGAAATATTCAAGACAGCACAAAGAAATTCGTATGAATGCCCCCCCCCCCAAATAAATAAATAAATAGAATTCATCAC
>JGI20166J26741_11534029_pt1 | contig 12337 bp, 11 predicted proteins | sample TergutCu122P5_FD_26741 | JGI IMG/M metagenome (IMG submission 26741) | reverse complement strand
GCGAGCCCCACGCCCTCCCAGCCGATGAACACCATCACGTAGTTGCCGCCGAGGACGAGCGTGAGCATCGCGGCGGCGAACAGGTTGAGGAAACCGAAGAAACGCCGGCGGCCCTCGTCGTGGGCCATGTAGCCGATCGAGTAGATGAAGATCACGCTGCCGACCCCGCTGACCAGCAGCGCGAACAGGATCGACAACGGATCGACGAGCAGCTTCACGTCGATCGTCCACGTCCCGGCGGCGAGCCACCGGTACACGGGCACGGAGACGGCCCGGTCCGCGGCGTCCGTCCCGAGCAGCTGCGCGAACAGCGTCCCGGCGACGACCAGGGACACGAGCGGGCCGGCGATGCCGAGCAGGTGCCCCCACGCGTCGGCGCGTCGGCCGAGCACCAGCAGCACGAGCGCAACCAGCAGCGGCGCGGCGATCATGATCCAGGCGTAGCTGAACAGTCCCGTGGCGGCCACGGGGGTGAGTTCCAGAAGCGTCGTCATCGTTGCCCCCTCACCGGCTCAGCAGGTTGGATTCGTCCACGCTGCCGGTGTGGCGGCTGCGGAAGATTGTGATCACGATGGCCAGTCCGACCACCACTTCGGCGGCGGCCACGACCATCACGAAGAAGGAGGCGACCTGGCCGGACAGGTCACCGTGCTGTTTCGCGGCGGTGACCAGCATGAGATTCGCGGCGTTCAGCATCAGCTCGATCGACATGAAGACGACGAGCGCGTTCCGGCGGATCAGCACCCCCGTCAGGCCGATCGAGAACAGAACGGCGGACAGGATCAGGTAGTCGTTGAGGTTCATCGCGCCTCTCCCCCCTCAGACGTCTCACCGGCCGGGGTGCCGATGGCGGCGGGCATCTCGCCCGGCGGTGGGGGCAGTTCGATGGCGTCATACGCCTCGCCGGTGAGTTCCGCGCGCGCCTCCATCAGCTCGTTGTGCGCCTCGATCACGGGCCGGGACAGCTGGCGCGGGTCAAGCACCGACTGGCCGCGCTGCTGCAGCGCCGGCGAGACGGAGGCCGGGGCCACCGTGCCGTCGGGGAGCAGGCCCGGATAGTCGACGGAGTTGTGGCGGGCGTACACGCCGGACCCGGGCAACGGGCCGAGCGAGGTGCCGCGGGTCGCGTAGGCCCGCATGCGCGCATCGGCGTACGTCTTCTGCGTCGTCTTGGGGGCCAGTCGCTCGCGGTGGGCCAGCACCATCGCGCCGAGGGCGGCGGTGATGACCAGGGCCGCGGTCGCCTCGAACGCCAGCACATACCGGCTGAACAGCAGGATGGCGACGCCCTGGGCGTTGCCCCCCTGGGCGGTATTCGCACCGGCCAGCCCGACCGGCGATCCGCTGAACCCCTGCGCGACGGCCACGACGAGTACCGCCGCGAGGCATACGGCGATGGTCACGGACAGGATGCGATGGCCCTTGATCGTCTCGCGCAGATCCTCGGTGGTGTCGATGCCGATCAGCATCATCGCGAACACGAACACCATCATCACGGAACCGAGGTAGACGATCAGCTGGGCCACGAACAGGAACGGCGCGTCCAGCGTGGCGTACAGGACGCCGAGCCCGATCATCAGGGCGGCCAGGCTCAACGCCGCGTGGACGATGCGGCGTGCCAGGATGACGCCCAGGCCCGCCACGGCCGAGATCGGCGCGACGACCCAGAACGTGATCTGGGCCCCGGTGATCAGCGGTATCACTTCGCACCTCCTGCATGCGCCGGATCGAGCGCCCCGGGGACGCGCCGGTCGGGCTCGCCGCTGGCGGGCAGGCCCGTGTAGTAGTCGTGCTCGTCGGCGCCGAGCATCCGGGGATGCGGCGGGGCCGCCATCCCGGCCGACAGCGGGGCGAGCAGCCGGTCCTTCTCGTAGATCAGCGATGCCCGACTGCGATCGGCCAGCTCGAAGTCGCCGGTCATCGTCAGCGCCCGTGTGGGGCACGCCTCGATGCACAGACCGCAGAAGATGCATCGCGTGTAGTTGATCTGGTACACGCGGCCGTAGCGCTCGCCGGGCGAGTAGCGCTCCGCGTCTGTGTTCTCCCCCGCCTCGACATAGATCGCATCGGCCGGGCATGCCCAGGCGCACAGCTCGCAGCCGACGCACTTCTCGAGGCCGTCCGGCCAGCGGTTCAGCTGGTGACGGCCGTGGAAGCGCGGCGCCTGCACCTTCTTCTGCCCCTTCTGGGGGTAGCGCTGCGTGAACGCACGCCGGAAGAACGTGCGCAACGTGATCCGGAAACCACTCACGGCACTCACGGGGCCACCCCCTGTTCTGCCCCGATCTGGCGTCGTGGCGCCGGGGCCGTCTCGGACGTTGGATCCGGATCGTAGGTGTCCGCGAAGCGCGGCACCTTGTCACCCAGCGGTGGCGGCACCGGATAGCCCCCCGCGAACGCGTCGAACGGCACCAAGGCGGCCGCGGCGGCCGCCGCTTTCGCCTCCGCCGTCGCGCGTTTGTCGCGCTGGTCCAAGCGCCACATGGTCAGCAGCAACAAGACGAGGATCGCGCCGACCACGACACCCACGACCGGAAGGGTGAACCAGCCCGCGCGCTGCCCGCCGCGGAACACGGACAGGACGAGCACCCACACCAGGTTGAACGGGATGAGGATCTTCCAGCCGAGGTTCATGAACTGGTCGTAGCGGAAACGCGGTATCGCGGCGCGCACCCACACGAACACGGTGATGAGGAGTTGCACCTTGATCACGAACCAGATGATCGTGAACCACCCCTGGTCGAGCCGGCCGTCCAGGAGGACGTTGAACGGCCAGGGCGCCCGGTAGCCGCCGAGGAACAGCGTCGTCGCCACCGCGGAGACCGTGCCCATGTTGATGTACTCGGCGAGGAAGAACACGGCGTAGCGGAAACCGGAGTAGTCGGTGATGTGGCCGCTGACCAGCTCCGTCTCGCACTCGGCCAGGTCGAACGGCAACCGGTTCGTCTCGCCGAACGCGCTGATCACGTACGTCAGGAAGCTTGGGATCAGCAGCGCCGCATACCATCCGGGCAGCTGCGTGTGCCACCGCCAGAACCCGATGTAGGTCGACTGTGCGTCCACGATCTGGTTCGTCGACATCGACCCGGCGTACATGAACACCGCGACGAGCGACAGGCCCATCGCCACCTCGTAGCTGATCATCTGCGCCGTCGCGCGCATCGAGCCGAGCAGCGAGTACGTGCCGTTCGAGGCCCAGCCGGCGAGCACGATACCGTAGATGCCGAGGCTCGCGATCGCGATGATGAACAGCACCGCCACCGGCAGGTCCGACACCTGCAGGCGTGTCACATGCCCGAACATGGAGACCTGCCCGCCCAGCGGGATCACGCCCCACATCGTGAACGCCGCCAGGCCCGTGAGGAACGGCGCCAGGTTGAACACGAGCGGGTCGGTGCGGGCCGGGCGGAAGTCCTCCTTGAGCAGCAGCTTCATGCCGTCGCCGAGCGCCTGGCCGAGCCCGTTGGGGCCGTTCATGATCGGGCCGTGGCGCTGCTGCATCTTGCCGAGCACCCGGCGTTCGTACCAGACGTTGAAGATCGTCCACGTCAACAGGATGACGACGACGCCGACCACCTTGATGACGACGATCCACCACGGGTCGTTCATGCCGCACCTCCCGCGCCAAGCCGCACCCGGTCACCCGGTTGGGCATCCAGTCGTCCGCACTCCGACACGCTGCGAAGCGGGATCCACACCACGTCGTCCACCATCGAGGTGATCTCGACCGGGCCGGTCCACGTGCTGTCGCCGGCGGACAGCGTCGCCACCGCGCCGGCCGACAGGCCGACCTTCGCCGCCGTCACCGCGGACAGCCGCATCACTGGCGCCGGGGCAGTCGCCACCAGCGCGTCCGCGCCGTCCAAGCACCGCGAGCCGTCCAGCAGCTGCCGCCAGCCGGCGAGCGTGACCTCGATCACGTCCTTGTCCAGCACGAGCCGCGGCACGTCGGCCGGGCCCGGCCGCACGGAGGGACGGGGCGCCGGGATACCGCGGCGCACGTCCAATTCCGCGTAGATGGCCCGCGCCTGAGCGGGGTTGCGCATGTTGCGCATCGCCACCTGCTTGCCCATGGCCCGGGCGAGCGCGCTCAGGACGCGCACATCCGGCATCGGCGCGACCGCCTGTGGGTTGACCAGGCCGACGGAGCGCGCCTCGGCCGTCCAGTTCACGAACGTGCCCTCCTGCTCCTCCAGCAGGGCCACCGGGAACACGACGTCCGCCAGCTGGGTCACCTCGGAGACCCGCTGCTCCAGGCTGATCGTGTACGCCTTGCCGAACGCCCGGTGCGCCAGCGCCGGATCCCGCAGGTCCGCCGGCTCGACCCCGCCGACGAGCAGCGCCGACAGGCTGCCCGCCGCCGCCGCCTCCAACATCGCCTGCGTGTCCAGGCCGGGCGAGTCGGGAATCGGCATGTGCCACATCGCGGCCAGCTCGATCTTCGCCTTGTCGTCGGCCACGGAATGCCCGGCCGGCAGCAGGCCCGGCAGGCAGCCGGCCTGCAACGCGCCCATCTCGCCCGCCCGGCGCGGCACCCACGCGAACCGCAGGCCCGCGTCGTCGGCCAGTCGCGCCACCTCGCTCAACAGCCCCGGCGCGAGCGCCGCCCGCTCACCGAGCAGCACGATCGTGCCCGCGTCGAGCTGGCCCGCGTCGGCCATGCCCCGCAGCACCGACGCCTCCGTGCCCGGCCGCGTCGCCCGCAGGCGGGCGCCCATCTTGTGGGAACCCCGGCTGGCGTACGCGGCGATCGTCGTCACCGGCAGGCCGCGGCGCCGCCACGCCTTCCGCAGACGCAGGAAGATCATCGGACACTCGTCCTCGGGCTCCAGGCACACGAGCACGACCTGCTTGGCCGCATCCAGCGCCCGGTAGTCGACCCAATCAGGGTTCTTCCGCGTGGCGAGCCACGTCAGGAACGTCGTCTCCTCCTCGGAGATCGCCCGCGCCCGGAAGTCGATGTTGTTGTTGCCGACGACGGCCCGCGCGAACCGGGAGTACGCCAGCGCGTTCTCGTGCGTCAGGCGCCCGCCCGGCAGCACGCCGACGGACCGGCGTGCCTTCATCAGCCCCTGCGCGGCGGCGTCCAGCGCCTCGGGCCAACTCGCCGGTTCCAGGCGCGTGCCCCGCCGGATCAGCGGGGTCGTGAGCCGGTCGTCGAGGTGTCCACTGCGGAACGCGAAACGCCCCTTGTCGCAGTTCCAGTCGTCGTTGACGGACGGGTCGGGCGCGGCGAGGCGCCGCTTCACCGCGTAGTGGCGGGCGTCGGTACGCAGGGCGCAGCCGGCGGCGCAGTTCTCGCACGTCGTCGGGGTGCTCGCCAGGTCGACCGGGCGCGCCTGGAAGCGGTAATCGGCGCTGGTCAGCGCCCCCACCGGACAGATCTGCACGACGTTGCCGCTGAAGTAGCTGTCGTAGGCGCAGCCGGGCCCGGCGCCGATCTGGCTCTTCGCGCCGCGCTCGACCAGCGCGAGCAGCGGATCACCGGAGATCTGCTCGGAGAACCGGGTGCAGCGCTGGCACAGGACGCACCGCTCCCGGTCGAGCAGCACGAGCGCCGACAGAGGTAACGACTTGGGGAAACGTCGCTTGGCGCCGTCGTAGCGGGACTCCAGGGGGCCGTGCGAGACCGCCTGGTTCTGCAGCGGGCACTCACCGGCCTTGTCGCACATCGGGCAGTCCAGCGGGTGGTTGATCAGCAGGAACTCCAGGATGCCGGACTGCATGTCCCGCGCCACCTGGCTGGAGGCGGCGGTCGCGATCTTCATGCCGGGCGCCACCTCGAGGGCGCACGCCGGCTGCGGCTTCATCGGACGGCCGTTGCCGGCGTCCAGCACGTCCACCAGGCACGCCCGGCAGGCCGCCACGGGATCCAGCAGCGGGTGGTCGCAGAACCGCGGAACCGCGACGCCCAACTGCTCCGCCGCCCGGATGACCATCTCCCCCTTCGGCACGGACACGTCGGTGCCGTCGATGGTGAGCGTCACCAGGTCGGTTGCTTCCACGCTCGGCTCGCTCATGCCGCATCCCCCTTCCCGCGGCGACGTCCCAGGCGCCTCGGCTTGGCCGGTTCGGGTGCCGGCGCCGGGGCAACCTCCACGATCGCCGGCGCGATGACCGGCGCGGGTTCGGGTACGGCGACGGTGAACTTCGCGCTGCGCTCGTACGGCAGCAGCTCCCAGGCGGGCGTGTGGTAGCCCGCCTCGAACTCGGGACGGAAATGCTCGATGGCGCTCGTCACGCACGCCACGAACCCGTCGGCCAGCGTGCAGAAGCTCCTCCCGCCCACCTGGTGGCAGATGTCGAGGATCTTCTCGATGTCGCCCTCCTGGCCCTGGCCGGCCTCCAGCCGCTTCAGCAGCTGGACGAGCCAGTACGAACCCTCGCGGCACGGGGTGCACTTGCCGCACGACTCGTGCTGATAGAACTGCACCCACCGCAGCGTCGTCCGCACCACCGAGACCGTGTCGTCGAACACCTGCATCGCCTTCGTGCCGAGCATCGACCCGGCGGCCGCTACGGATTCGTAGTCGAGCGGCACATCCAGGTGCTCGGCGGTGAGGATCGGCGTGGACGAACCGCCGGGCGTGAAGAACTTCAGCTGATGCCCGGTCCGTACGCCCCCGGCAAGCTCCAGCAGGGTACGGAACGTGATGCCGAGCGGCGCCTCGAACTGGCCGGGTGTCACCACGTGCCCGCTCACCGAGTAGATCGTCGCACCGGGCGACTTCTCCGTCCCCATCGACGTGTACCAGGCGGCCCCGTTCTTCAGGATCGACGGCACCGAGGCGAGCGATTCGACGTTGTTCACGACCGTCGGGCAGGCGTACAGGCCGGCGACAGCCGGGAACGGCGGCCGCAGGCGCGGCTGGCCGCGCCGGCCTTCCAGCGAGTCGAGCAGCGCCGTCTCCTCGCCGCAGATGTACGCACCGGCCCCCACGTGCACCGTGATGTCGCACGAGAAGCCGCTTCCCAGGATGTCCTTGCCGAGCAGGCCCGCCTTGTACGCCTCGTCGACGGCGGCCCGCACCCGGCGGATCACATGCACGACCTCGCCCCGCACGTACAGGAACGCCCGGTGGGCGCCGACCGCGTAGCAGGCGATGATCGCGCCCTCGACGACCGCGTGCGGGCACGCCATGAGCAGCGGTATGTCCTTGCACGTACCCGGCTCGGACTCATCGCCGTTCACGACGACGTACTTCGGGTTCGGGTTGTCCTGCGGGATGAAGCTCCACTTCAGGCCGGTCGGGAAACCGGCGCCGCCGCGGCCGCGCAGGCCCGAGGCCTTCACCTCGTCGATCACGGCGCCCGGCCGCATCGCCAGCGCCCGCCGCAGGCCCGTGTACCCGCCGTGGTTGCGGTACGTCGCCAGACGCCACGACTGGGGCAGGTCCCAGGTCTCGGTGAGGATGGGGGTCAGCGTGTCGGTCACTTCGCCGCACCCCCCTTCGGCATCGGCGCCTGCCAGCCGTGCCACTTGGCGACGCGCAGTCCGATCACGCTCGCCTCGCCCGCCGGCGGGCCCTCGTCGGCCCGACCGTCGGAGAACCCGGCCAGCACGCGCTCGGAGTTGCGCCAGCTCGTGATCACCGCGCCGCGGTCCGCGTTCACCGGACGGTCGGCGGCCAGGTCGTCCAGAATCTTGTCGGCCTTCTCCGGCGTCATGTTGTCCATGAACTCCCAGTCGACCATCATCACCGGCGCGTAGTCGCAGGCCGCGTTGCACTCGACCGCCTCGACCGAGAACTGGCCGTCGGGCGTCGTCTCGCCCTCGTCCACCCCGAGCTTGTGGCACACGTGGTCGAGGATCAGGTCGCCGCCCATCACGGCGCACAGCGCCGTGGTGCACACCCCGATGTGGTGGACGCCCGCCGGGCGGCGCTTGAACATCGAGTAGAACGTCGCCACGCCGAGCACCTGGGCGGGCGTCAGCCCGACGATGTCGGCGCAGGCCCGCACGCCGGCCGGGCTCACCCGCCCGTCCACGGACTGCACCAGGTGCAGCATCGGCACGAGCGCCGAGCGGGGCTGCGGATACCGGGCCGCCAGCTCGCGCATCTCGGCGAGCGTCGTCTCGGTGATGTGGGTCGACTGGTCGGACTCGTCGATCCCACCTGTGCCCGCATAGTCGGACACGAACGGGTGACGGTCCTCGCTGGTCCCGCTCATCGATCCACACCTCCCATCACCGGGTCGATCGACCCGAGTGCCACGATCACATCGGAGAGCATCCCGCCCTCGCACATCATCGGCATCGTCTGCGCGTGGTGGAACCCGGGGTCGCGCAGGTGCACGCGGTACGGCTTCAGGCCGCCGTCGCTGACCAGGTGGCACCCGATCTCCCCACCGGGGGCCTCGACCGCCGTGTACACCTGGCCCGGCGGCACGGTGAACCCCGCGGTCACCTTCTTGAAGTGGCGAATCAGCGCCTCCATCGACTGCCCCATGAGCAGCTTCACGTGCTCGTTGCTCGCCCCCTGGCCGTCGGCGCCCACCGTCATGGTGGCGGCCGGCCCGATGCGCGGGTCGTCGATGACGAACGGCTGGCCGATGGTCCGTTCCAGCTTCTCGATGCACTGCTTGAGGATCTTCACGGACTCGTCCATCTCGGCAAGGCGGATCTTCCAGCGCGCGAACGAGTCCATGCCCGTGTCGATGCACACGTCGAAGTCGTATGTGTCGTAGCCGCAGTACGGCTGCATCTTGCGCAGGTCCCACCCGTAGCCGGTGGCCCGCAACGTCGGCCCCGTGGCGCCGAGCGCCATGCACTGCGCCAGGTCGAGCGTGCCCACGTGCTCCATCCGCAGCTTGATGATCGGCTGTTCGAGGGTGAACTCGGCGATCGCCGGCAGGTTCGACTCCAGCAGGCGCACCAGTTCGCGCAGGCGGTCCAGGCCGTCGGACGGCAGGTCGGAGGCGACTCCGCCGGGACGGATGTAGCCGTGGTTCATGCGCAGCCCGCAGTACGAGTCGGTGAACTCCAGGCAGTGCTCACGCTCCTGCAGGCACACCATCGTGACGGACGTCGCGCCGAGCTCCAGAGCGCCTGACCCGATCGCGATCAGGTGCGATGCGATCCGGTTCACCTCCATCGCCATGACGCGCAGCACGTTGGCGCGCTCCGGGATGTCGTCGGTGATGCCGAGCAGCTTGTCGACGGCCAGACAGTACACCGCCTCGTTCGCCGTGGACGCCACGTAGTTGCAGCGGGAAATCAGCGGCGAGCCCTGCACCCACGTGCGGTACTCCATCTGCTTCTCGATGCCCGTGTGCAAGTAACCGATTCCGGGGCGCAGCGACAGCACGGTCTCGCCGTCCATCTCCAGCACCAACCGCATCACGCCGTGCGTCGACGGGTGCGTCGGCCCCATGTTCACCACGATCACCGAGTCGGTGCGTTCGGCCTGTTCGGCGACGATGTCGTCCCAGTCGGCGCCGCTCGCCAGATAGGAGGTTGCCCCGTCCGGGTCGCCGTCCTCGGCGAACACCGACGGATCCGGGACGAAGACGTCGTCCGTGTCCGCCTCGTCCGGTGACTCCTCGGGCTCCTCCCCCGGTGCCGCGTCCGGCGCGATCATGTCCGGCGCATCCTCCGGCGTACCCACGTCGTCGCGCGGCTCCTCGTCCAGCGGCGTCGGGTCGGTGTCCTGCGTCATGGCCGCCTCCCTCCACGCTCGTCCACCGGGGGCACGACGGCGCCCTTGAATTCGACCGGGATGCCGCCCAGCGGGTAGTCCTTGCGCTGCGGATGGCCCACCCAGTCGTCGGGCATCAGGATGCGCGTGAGACCGGGGTGGCCGTCGAAAATCACGCCGAACATGTCCCACACCTCGCGTTCGTCGTAGTTGGCCATCGGGTATGTCGGGGTGACGCTCGGCACGTGGGGATCGGCCGCCGGGCAGGTCGTCTCCAGGCGGATGCGGCGGTTGTGCGTCATCGACAGCAGGTCGTAAACGACGTGGAACTCGTGCCCGGTCTGAGCCGGATAGTGCACACCGGACACGCTCATCAGCGCCTCGAAGCGCAGCGTGTCGTCGTCGCGGAGCTCCCTGACGAGGTCCGGCAGCGCGCGGCGCTCCACGTAGAACGTGATCTCGCCGCGGTACACGACCACCTGGGTCACCGCGGACGGGAACAGCTGGCGCAGGCGGCGCGCCACCAGGTCGAACCAGCCGCCGTACGGCGGGGCGGACGCCGGCGGGGCGTAGACCACCTCGTCGATCACACCGAAACCCGACACCTCCGCCGAGCCGTGATCGTCGCCGAACAGGCCCGACCGTGTGCCGACGACGCCGGGGATGCCCTCGTCGCGGGCCGGGACGACGCCGCGCGCCGTGGACGGAGTCGACTCGCTCATCGCATCAGCCCCTTGAGTTCGTGGAGCGCCGGCGCGTCGATCGCGGCCTGTTCGGCCGTCTCGCGCGCCGCGACGGCGTGCGCCCCCAGCGGCTGGCGCCGCACCTCGTTCTCCTTCAGCTTGAACATCGCGTCGATCAGCTGGTCGGGCCGCGGGGGGCAGCCGGGCACGTAGATGTCGACGGGCACGATGTGGTCGACCCCCTGGACGATCGCGTAGTTGTTGAACACGCCACCGCTGGACGCGCAGGCCCCCAGGGAGATCACCCACTTCGGTTCGGGCATCTGGTCGTACAGGCGGCGCACCACCGGCGCCATCTTCTGGCTGAGCCGCCCGGACACGATCATGAGGTCGGCCTGGCGGGGGGACGCCCGGAACACCTCCTGGCCCCAGCGGGCCGCGTCGTAGCGGGGGGCGCCGCCGTAGCTGATCATCTCGATCGAGCAGCACGCCAAACCCATCGTCAGGGGCCAGAACGACGTCTTCCGCATCCATCCGATGACGGCCTCAAGGCTCGTCAGCATGACGCCCGACGGCACACGCTCCTCAATGCCCATGCTGGTGCGCCACCCCTTTCCTAGTCCCAGTCGAGTCCGCCGCGCCGCAGCACATACAGGTAGACGGCGAAGACCACCACGATGAAGATGCCCATCTCGACGACCGCGAACGTCCCCAACTTGTCGAACGCGACCGCCCACGGGAACAGGAACACGACCTCGATGTCGAAGACGATGAACAGCATCGCGGTGACGTAGTACTTCACGTCGAACCGCCCACCGCCGACCGGGGCCGGGGTCGCTTCGACGCCGCACTCGAACGAGTCGTACTTGCTGCGGTTGTAGCGCTGCGGACCGATGTGGCCGCTGGCGACGATCGCGCCCACCATGAAAACTGCCGCCAACGCCATGAGACCCAGCAGGGGCACGTAAGGACTCACCGTGTTCACGCCCTCTCGTCACTCGAACCCAACATCACCCTACCCGTGCGCCGGGGGGAATGGGCGAGAACCCAACCGTCCAGGCGCCACGGCGCGCGGGCGCACAGGCCCCGAAGGCCTGATCATACCGCCCCGGACAGCCGGACCGCCAAGCGAAGGGTCCGGTCGCCCACGCCGCCGCCACGCGGGGGGATCAGGTTCGCCATCACCTTGTTGACCGGGTCCATCGGGGCCTGGTGAGGCAAAACGTGCGCCAGACCGGCCTCGACGACGCCGGGATGCGCGATGAGACGGGCGAACAGACGCCCAAGGCGGAAGTACGGGTCCACTTCCGCCTTCAGCGCGTGGTGGTAGCCCTGCAGCGCGGCCTCCGCGGCGGGCGAACCGACGCCGCCCGGGGTGCGGAACGCGTCGACGATCGCCTCGCCCGCCAACTGGCCGGAACGCAGGGCGTAGCTCACGCCCTCGCCGTTGAACGGGTTCACGAGTCCGGCGGCGTCGCCGGTCAGCAGCAACCCCCGCCGGTAGGCGACGACGCGGTCGAAACCCATGGGTAAACCGGCACCGTGGATCTGGGGACGATCCACGTCCGGGGCCTCCAGCGCACCCCCGGCGGAGCGCACCGGCTCCCCGACGAACCGCAGGTCCCAGTCCGCCGGGAGGCCCGCGACGAAGTCGCGCAGCAACGCCCGGTAGTCGGTGTGCCGGAAACTCGGCGACGTCGACAGCTGGCCGACGCCGACGTTGAACAGGCCGTCACCGAGCGGGAACAGCCACCCGTAGCCCGTCAGCCGCGCCCCGGCCGCGTCGTGCGGGGCGAGCCACGAGTGGATCCGGCCCACCGCGGGCGCCCCGGCGGTGCCCCGCACGTACGCCCGGACGGCCACGCCCATCGGCCGGTCCGGGCGGCGGGGCAGGCCCATCTGGTCGGCAAGACGCGAGGCCGCCCCGGCGGCGTCCACGACCACGCGTCCGGCGATGGTCCGCCCATCCGTCGTGACGACGCCACGCACGTGCCCGCGCTCGTCGAGGTCGAGCCG
>JGI20166J26741_11533918_pt1 | contig 12338 bp, 11 predicted proteins | sample TergutCu122P5_FD_26741 | JGI IMG/M metagenome (IMG submission 26741) | reverse complement strand
ATATGCCGGATCGATCCGGGATTTCCGGCGACCGCGGACGCGGCGTATAACCACGCCAACATATCATCGCGTTCTTCCGCCTCGGACAGGCAGACGTTTGGCATACGCATGTCACCGATATTATACTCTGTGCCCCAATCGACCAATTCTTTGACGTTCTTTGGATCCGCATTTCCCACAACCGCGATCGTTCCATGCCCGCCCATTTTCATAATTTCAAGCGTCAGCTTGTCATCGCCGGACAAAACGCGGAAATTTTTATCCGTGATCTTTTTCGACAAATTGATCATGCCCATGATTTGATACAAATCGCCGGACGCCTCTTTGATCGCGACGACATTCGGTATTTTGGCCAATTCGGTCATCTCGGCAACCGTGATATTTTTGCCGGACCGCCCGGCATTATTATAGACAATGATCGGCAACCCGAAATCCGACAACGCGCCGTAAAAATTCATCAACCCGTCCAGCCCGGGTTTCACCCCCAACAACGGCATGGTCAGCATCCCGTCGACCTTGTATTTCTGACCCATGTGGTAAGTGGCCTTTACAATCTCTTCGTCTTCCGAACTGGCGCCCAGAATCACGCGTTTGTCCTTTTCATGCGCCACGTCGGTTGCGATTTTCAACATTTCCCGTTTCGCGGCCAGCTCGCCGATCGAATTGGGTTCCCCCGTCGATCCCAACACGACAACCCCGTCCATATTGTAATAAAATTGGAAATTCAACAGTTGCCGCCACAATTCCATATTCGGCGTTTCGATAAGCGAGGTTGGGGTAACAGTCCGCGGCGTGATCATCGCGGTATACGCGCCCCGGAAATCAATCTTGTTTTGTTGCATGTTGCGGCCTTTCGGTTTTCTCTCCGCCCCCGGATGTTGGGATTATAGGCCCATGGTTTCAAATGTTCAATAAGTTTTTCAACGACTACCCCGGAAAGCTAGGGCAATAAATTGCCAAGCTTTCCGGCCCTTCTAAGAAGGGTATCTACGGAATCGAACATCAGAAAAAAATTCGAAATGATGGGGAGTAAATACCCTTCCCAGAAGGGTCGGAATTCGTTAACGAGCGCGTAGCGCGAGTTTAAGAATTCCGGGGTAGTCAATCGAACGAATTATTTCTTTTTTGCAACGGACTTTTTGGCGGCGACTTTGGCCGATTTCTTTTTATAGTCCCGAATGCTGTCCATGATGACCTTTTGCGCGGTGCGGGCATCGCCCCAACCCGTTACCTTGCTCCAGCTGCCGTATTCCAGGTCTTTGTAATGTTTGAAAAAATATTCGATTTTGGCCTTCAGCGATAACGGCAAATCGGATAGCGCCGTCGTGTTTTTATGAAACGGATCGACGGAATTGATCGGGACACAGATGATTTTCTCGTCCCGGCCCATCTGATCCGTCATTTTTAAAACGCCGATCGGCCGAACGGAAATCATGACCCCGGGGCGCAGCGCGGCGTTGCAGACCACGACGGCGTCCAGCGGATCGCCGTCGTCGCCCAACGTTCCCGGAAAGTATCCATAGTTCGCGGGGTACGCCAACGGCGTATGCAGAATCCGGTCCACCCGCAAGAGCCCCGTTTCCTTGTCGATTTCGTACTTCACATGGCCGTCTTCGGGCACCTCGATAATCGCGGTCATTTGCATCGGCGGATTTTCACCGGGTTTGATATCTTTGATATTCATGGGCATTTCCTTTAATTCCCCTCCTTTGGAGGGGTGGATTTTTTGTGCGCCGTTATTGCGCACAAAAAAGACGGGGAGGGTTTTCCCTTATAAATAAGAAAGGAACCCTCCCCACCTCGCATTCGCTCGGCACCCCTCCTATGGAGGGGAATTTAAATCCGCATCGGCATCAGGATGAAGAGGCAATCCGTCTTTTTCTCGGTCGATTGCATGACGGTCGGGCTTAACGGATCCTGCATCGCCAGTTGGAATTTGTCGCCTTCGATTTGGTTGGCGTTGTCCAGCAAGAATTTCACATTGAACGCGATCGTGAACGTATCGTCGCCGTTGTATTCGATGTCCAATTCCTGGGTCGCCGTGCCGGCGTCCGGCGATGACGCATTGATCACCAATTTGTTCATCGAGAAAGTCAGTTGCACGGATTTGGTTTTATCCTGACTTGCGACCGAGACCAGGTCGACGGCCGAAATAAACTGTTTCCGATTCATGACCGCAATCTTGTCATTCCCCTTGGGAATCACGACGCGGTAATTCGGATATTGCGCGTCGACCAGTTTGGATGTCAATGTCGCGGCGCCGACGGTAAAGCGCGCCTTGGTATCCGACAGCTCGATCGTCGCGTCGTCGACGTTCGCATCCTCTAACAATTTCGACAGCTCGCCAATCACGCGGCGGGGCAGGATGACGGACGGCATTTCCTTTGCCTCGGTGGGCGCGGCCATCGCGCATAGCGCCAGACGTTGCGAATCGGTCGCGACGGCGGTCAGCATCTTTGACTTGCCCTCTTCGGTGATATGGAAATAGATCCCGCACAGATGGTACCGCACGTCGTCGGTCGGGATCGCGAATTTCGTCTGATTGATCAGATGCGCCAGATCGCCCGTCGTTTGCGCGAATTTCGTGGTCAGATGCGCGCCCGCCATCATCGGGAAATTTTCGGCCGGCAGCGTCGGCAACCGGAAAATCGCGCGACCGCTTGACACCACCAATTGATCGCCCGTCTGTTTGAATTTGATTTCCGAATCGTCGGGCAGACGCCGCACGATTTCGTACAGCATGTGTACCGGCACCGTCGTTTTGCCCGGCAAAGTGATATCCGCCGCCACATGTTCGACCAATTCCAAATCCACATTCGTCGCCGACAGGATCAGGTCCTCTTTGACCTCTAGCTTTACATTCATCAAAATCGGCAGCGTCGCGCGGCGTTCCACGATGGATTGCATATGCCCCAACGCGCGAATTAAAACTTGTCTGAATACTGAAAATTCCATAATAACACTCCATTAATTAAATCATAAGGGCGGCTGGGCAGCCACCCGGGCGCGTCACGACGCGCCCCTACATCTCTCTATGTATTCGGATTTTACAAAAAAGGCCGATTCGGGGCAAGTGGAAAGTTTAAGTTCTCCTCCTGTGGAGGGGAATATATACTTGACAAATTATAGTAATAGTGTATTATAGTCCCAATGAAACATTCTATTCGGATTTTTTGCGGATTTGCCGCCGTTGGGACGGCGGTTTTGTGCGGCATATCACCGGCGGCGGCCGAATTCCCGCTAAATTTTTACATCGGCACGAATTGGTCGGCCTTTTATTATCGCGAACCGGATATCCATGTGGCGCACACCGGGTCTTATTTCCCGGGATTGGTCGCGCGAATCGATTTCGACGACCCCAAATCTTACCGGTTTTATGCGTCCGCGGCATACCGGTATTTGCACGGGACATACGATTACGACGGATATTTTCAGACGATGGACGGCGCGCGGCATCCTTATTCCGATGCCGCCCTGCCCCAATCCAAACAAAATGCCGACGGATTGATCGGCCTGTTCATCGGCAATCTGAAGCGCGATATTTTGATCAAGTTAACGGCCGGTGCATCGTACGAAATCACGACGGACAACGGGTACGAAGTGGATCCGTATTTTTACAAACGAACCCGCGAAACGATTTTCGGCGTGATCGGGATGTCGCTGCGCAAAACATGGGAACCGTATCGATCGTTGGAAATCAATCTGGCGGCAAAGCCGGTTCTATCGTCGATCCAGGCCAGCCGGTTTTCGGACGTCGGCGGCATCTGGGCCGCCGCGCCAGAGGTTCATCAACGCGAACACGGATGGGGCGCGGAATTGTCCGCGACATATAAATATATGAATCTATGGTTTCGGCCGTATGTATCGGTTGTCGCCCTGGGCGCGTCAAGCGACGCGCATTTCAGAATCGGAACGAAAAACGAAATATCCGTCACCGCGAACGAGCCCGCGAACCGGACGATCGAATTCGGAATGGATCTGGGCGCATGGTTTTAAATCCCAAATATCTTACCCAACTCTGTCCTTAATTTTTTCGCGGTGTCGTATTTCTTGATCGCGCCGTTGTACGCGATAGAGATGTCGCCGGTTTCCTCGCTGACCACCAGGACATGCGCGTTGGAATTTTCCGACATGCCGATCGCCGCCCGGTGCCGCGTCCCGTACCGCCAATTCAGATCCTTATTCTCGGTCAATGGCAAAATCGTTCCGGCCGATACGATTCGGTTCCCCGAAATTACCACCGCGCCGTCGTGCAGCGGCGTCTTGTTGAAGAAAATGGTCAGCAATAATTCCGACGTAATGTCGGCATTGATTTTAACGCCGGCCTTTTCGAACCCGCCGCCGAATTCCGAACTGAATACCATCAATGCCCCGGTATGCGCGCGGGACATGTATTCCGTGGCCTTTAGGATTTCGTCAACGGATTTTTTTGATTTTTCGGCCGTGCTCGCATCCGTCGCAAAGTGCGGCGAAAACAGCGTCCGCATAAAATTCACATGCCCCATCATGCCCAAAAATTGCCGCAATTCCGGTTGGAAAATCACAACCAGTCCGATCGACAAAAACATCGCGACCCAGCGCATGAACACGCCCAAAATGTTCAGCCCCAGCCATTCGAAGATCCAGCTGGCCATCCACATCCCGGCCAGCCCGATCAGGCCGTGCACGAATTTTTCGGAACTTGTTTTATAAATGAACCGGCGATAGAATAAAAATACCACCGCGACGATGATGACGATTTCCGCCGCATTGACCAGAAACGGCACGGAAACGAAATAGTTAATCCAATGATTCATAATAAACTCCGTTTTTTATGGATGAAGGATGATGGAAGATGGATGATGTTTGGTGTCGCGGCGTTGCCGCGACGGTCAAATTTTTAATATCCGTGAATTTTAAAACGAACGAATACTAAAAATTTGGCGTTCGCGTAGCGAACACATTCCTTCATCCATCGTTAATCCACCATCTCGCCGACCAGATCCGACAGCGGGCGGTTCATGAATTCCGGATCGCCGGGTTTTGCGGGCGCGCCGGATGTCAACGCGGTTTTGCACGGCGTGTCGTCGGCCAGCCAGTTCGCCAACAAATCGCCGGTCAAAAACCCAAGCCCCGCCCCCGCGACCACGGACAGCCCGCCGGTAAACGGCGCCAATAAAATGCCCAGCCCCGTCGCGATCGCTTTGCCGATCAGCGGATTCGCGTTCATCTTTAACGACGGTTCCGCCAAACTGCCGGTGAATTCGATCGAATTCGCGACGTTCCCGGAAAAAGATATTTTCAACCCGTGCACCGGCGTGGTGACGAACGACGCCTGCATCTTTTCTTTGCCGAAATCGGCGAAACCGGTGGCGCGGATGTTCACCTCGCTGGTTTCCAGCGCGATGCCGCGCTCGGTTTCCACGCGACCGGATCGCACCTTGAAATTGGCCGCAAGGCATTTGATGCGCATGGTGTCGCCGGCGGGCTTGTTCATCAGAAACCCTTTGACGTTCTTCTGCAAACTGGTTAAAAAGTCGCGCCCGTAAAAATAGGTCGCCAGATCGGCCAGCGCGTATCCGCGGCCATTGGACGTCAGCGTCATCGGCCCGTCCAGATTCGCCATGAATTCGGATAAATCGCGCCCCCACGATTCGAAATAGAACATAAAGTCGGTCGGCAATCCGTCGATAAAGGTGGTCACCCCCTGGCTTTTCAGCACGTCGCCCATGACGATGCCACTACCCCGCCCGGCCAGGCGCGCGACCAACGTCCCGTTGTCGTCGCTGGCATGGACGGCGACGTCCAGTTTTCCGGACGCGACGCGCGTCGAAACATTCATCGCCAGATTTCCGTCCTGCATATCCAGATGCAGGCCCACGTCGGTCAGTTTCAGCGTGCCGTAACTGGCCAGGTTCCCGATATCGATGTCCACGTTCGCGTTAAACGCGCGCATCATTTCGGGATGCAGCGGGATGTCTTTGAACAGGTTCAGCGGCCGGTTCGGCCGCACCCATTTGGTCAAACGGGGCGCGAACCAATCCGGGAAAAGTTCGGGCAGATTGACATTTTTGGACTTGACCGCCGCATAGACGGCCGGAACCCGATCGCCCCAGTCGAACGTGCCGGACACGGTGAAATCGTGATTCCCCATTTTAATCGCAGATTTGTTGATCGTCACCGAATTGTATCCGTATCCGAATCCGCCGGACAAATTGACGTCGAATTTCGGCACCGCCGGCCAATCCTGATTCGCCAACGCGCCGATCGCGTGCAGATCCGCGATGGTTCCCCGCATATTGAAATCGATCGGGATATGGCTGGTCTGCTCCAACGCCGCGTTGATGACGACCGGGGCGATGGCACTGTCAATCTCGACCCGCACCGGAAAGACTTTGCGCGCTGGGTCCAATTTCGACAGGGTCGCGACAAAGGAATACGTCTGTTTATCTTTCTCGATATAACCGGTATATGTCACGCCGGCGTCGGTCGACGTGCGCGCGACCTTGGCATCGGCCAACGCCCATACGTTTTTCCCGTTCGGCGTGATGACCGTGATTTTCGGATTGATCACCTCGACGCTGGCCATGCCGAAATCGAAATCGTACGGAATCGCGTCGGGATCGGGCGCGGCGGCGTTCTCTGACGCCTTTGGCGCGATCGACCAGTCCCCTTTTGCATTCCGTTCCAAAAACACGCTGACATTGGTCAGCGTCATTTCCTGGATCGCCGGGCGATCGCTGAACAATGAAATCAGGTTCAGCCGCGCGGTCAGCGTATCGATTTTGACCCCGTTTTTGTTTTTCGCCCATGGCGCGTTTTGAATGCTGACATCGGAAAGAGTCACGCGCGGCCGCAACGAAAATTTCCACGAAACCTTGCCCGTGATCTGAACCGGCATGCCGGTCGCGGATTGCAGCACGTCCACGATGTCGGTGCGCAGCGTTTCCAAATTCACCTGGCTGAACGCGACAAAGACGGACACGATCAGCCCGCCGAAAAACATCACGATCGCGCGAAAAATAAAATCGAGGCGGCGTTTGCGTTTGCTGACGGGTTTCCGGCGATACAGGATAAAATCGAACCACCGCCGCTTTTTGACGGCGGGCTCTTTGGGTTCCTTAGAAAAACGTTTTTTAAACAACTTCATTCTTATTTACGATTTACGATTTACGATTTACGATTTACGATTTATAAATCAGCAATCGTAAATCCGAAATCGTAAATCCTTTTACGGTATTTTGAATTCCAAAAATTTCACCACGCCCTTCATAAAATCCGGCAGGTCGGCGGAGAGCGTCATAACCCGGCCCGTTCCAGGGTGCCGGAAAGTCAGCCGATATGCAAATAAAAATAAATGATTGCCGTCGACAAAAGACGAAAGACGAGAAACGAGAGACGCGTCATCGTCGTTTTTCGTCTTTCGTCTTTCGTTTTTCGGTTGATAAAGATCGTCCCCCACAATCGGGGCGAAGAGAGTTTCCGCCGCATGAAGGCGCAACTGATGCGTCCGGCCGGTCAATGGCATGAATTTCACCCATGTCGCGACATTCGGCAATTCGTTCAACACCGCGTATTCCGTCACCGCGCGCACCGGTTTGGCATCGTTTTCTTTTTTGAACTGATCGATCCGATCGGCCGGGACGACATGGCCCGCCGCGATAAAGTTATCGATCGTGCCGCTTTTCGGCGACACATTTCCGGACAATAACGCCAGATAAACTTTCCGGGCCGATTTATCCTGAAACTCGGCCGCCAATGCCTGGGCCGCGCGCTGATTCTTCGCCATGACGATCAGCCCCGACGTTTCCCGATCCAGCCGATGCACCAATAGCATGGTGTCGAACGGAAACAGCGCGGCCGCCATTTTATCCAAAGATTTCCGAACGCCCGTTCCCCCCTGGGTCGCCAGTCCCGCCGGTTTGTTGAACGCGACGATGTCGGCGTCGTTATGGATGATGCATTTGCGCAACTGTTCCAAATCCGACAGGGAAAACCGTTCCCCTGTTTCCGTTTTATGTGCTCTGTTATCTGTTGTCTGTGCTCTTCGTGCGGATTCCGCCGATGGCGGAATCCGCACCATGTCCCCCGCCTTTAAAATCTCGTTCCCGCGACACCGGCCGGAATTCAGGCGCACCTGGCCGGTGCGGCATAACTTGCGCAATTCGATTTGGGATAATTTTGGATAATGCCGCCCGAACCAGCGGTGCAGCCGGATTCCGTCTTCGGTCTGGGAAATCATGACTGGTTCGGACATATTTTATGGACGATGGATGATGGATGATGGATGATGGAAATATTGTCGTCCATCGTCCATCATCCATCGTCCATTATCAATTAAAAGTTATATTTATAACGTTCTTTCCGCTATCGGCGCCGCAATCCGCCGGATTCGCGACCGCGCCGCCGACCTTGCCATCCGATGTTTGGAATCCCACCGAATCGCCCCATGCTTTGGCTTTGAAATACTGACACTCGGATTGGTTCAGCCCGTCGATGGTCAAAACAAACTGTTGCGGATTCGCCGAATCAACGGCCAGCGTGTAATTGCCGTTGTACGGATTCTTGCTGGAAATTCCGATCGCCGCGAAAATTGTGTTGTTGTCGATGCCGGTGTAATCGTCGTATTGGCCCAATAAGCCGCGGACGCCGGTGACGATCTGGGCGACCTGATCCTGGACATTCGTGCGTTTTTGGCTGCGCATGGCGGCCGAAATCATCGCGACGGCGCCGACCGTAATCACGCCCATGATGGCCAGCACGCCCAACATTTCGATCATGCTGCGCCCCGATTGCTGACGATTCAAAAATTCGCGGATATTTTTCATAGACGATCCTTTTCTGCTTTAATCTTAATATATTTATATTATATTATCACAAAAGGCCCGTCGATGCAATTCATACAGATGATTGAAAATGTTCCCAAAACCCCCGGCGTGTATCAGATGTTCGATGCGGCGGGCGGCCTGTTGTATGTCGGAAAAGCAAAGAATTTGTGGAACCGTCTGCACCAATACGTCAATGCCGACAAACTGTCTTACCATATCAAACTGATGCGACGCCAAGTCGCGCGGGTCGAATTCATCACGACGGCGACCGAATCGGACGCGCTGATTTTGGAATCCGATCTGATTAAAAATAAAAAGCCGCGGTATAACATCGACCTGACGGATGACAAGATGTATCCGATGCTGGCTCTCTCTAATGATCCGTTTCCGCGTCTGGTCAAATTCCGGGGCAAAGCCAACCAAAAACGCGACGTGTTCGGGCCATATTCTTCGGTCGGCGCCCTGAACGACACAATCAAATTGATCCAGAAAGTCGCCCGGATCCGAACCTGTACCAATTCTTATATGCATAACCGCGCGCGGCCGTGTCTGCTGGCGCAGATTGGAAGATGTTCGGCACCTTGTATGCATATTAATTGTCCCCCCACCGACAGGCGCATCGCGCCAGTCGTTCCCGCCTTCGCTGGAATGACAAACCACCCCCAAGGGGGGAGCAGTTCCAGAGAACCAATTACTCCCCCCTTGGGGGGAGTCGAAACGCGAAGCGTTTCGGTGGGGGGACAAAATTTTGCGGAACAATATAAAAACTCGATAGTTCTCGCCCGCCAAATCTTATCCGGCGACACCGCACCGGTTATTTCAGAATTAACAAAACGGATGGATTCCATGTCGGACGCCCTTGATTTCGAAGGGGCGGCGCTTATCCGCGATCAGATCCGCGCCTTGTCCGAAACGGCGGGCCGCGGGAAAAAGGCCACCGCCTCGGCCGACTATTTCGCGATCAGCATGGACGGCGGCGGCCCCGCGATCGCGGTGGCGCGGGTGCGCAACGGCGCCTATCTGTCCCATCAGATCATTTATCCGAAACAGACCGACGACATGACGGATTCGGACATTTTGGAACAGACGATTTTGTGGTTCTATGGGGACGAAATATGTGATACGAAATATGTGATACGTGATATGAAAGCGGAGTCAAAGATACCGATTATCACGAATATTCCGACACCGTTATTATCGAAATCTCAACTCTTAACTCTAAACTCTAAACTCTCGGCGAAGCCGTCCGATCCCGAAATCCAAAAGCTGTTGCAACAAATCGCGGCCCAGCGGCGCGCATTCGGAAACAAAGAAATCAAATGGCGCGACGCGTTCGACGCGCTGGAAAAATGGCTGGGGATCCAAATCGACCGGGCGGATGTATTCGACAATTCGCATCTGTTCGGGACCAATCCGGTCGGCGCGATGATCGTGTTCACCCGCGATGGATTTGCGAAAAAAGAATACCGGCATTATAAATTGGAAGATAAAACCCTGGCCGGAAACGATATCGGGATGATGCATGAATTTTTGTTTCGAAGATATCGGGATGTAGGGGCGCGTCGCGACGCGCCCGGGGCGGCTCACGAGCCGCCCCTACACCAATTATTAATCGTCGATGGCGGGATGGCGCAATGGAACGTCGCGCAACAGGTATTGCATGACCTGGGCCTGAAAATCCCAGTGATCGGCATGGTCAAGGGGATGGTTCGCAACGGCGACGAACATTTTATTCTGCCGGACGGTCGAATCGATACGTCGGTTCCAAAAGATTCCGATCTGTTTTTATTGCTGCGCCGCGTCCGGGACGAAGCGCATCGGTTCGCGATCGAATTCCATAAAAAACGGCGCGGCGCGGGCGCAACGGCCAGCGCACTGGACGAGATCGAGGGCATCGGCGCCGCACGCCGACGCGCGTTGTTGCGCCATTTCGGTTCCGCCGCCGGCATCGCCGATGCGGATATCGGCGCATTGGCCCGCGTCCCCGGCATCTCAAAATCCGCCGCGGAAAAAATCTATTTTCATTTCCACCCGGATTTGGTAGAATAATAAGATAATTTACGATTTATGATTTCAGATTTATGATTTGAAAATCCTAAATCGTACATCGTAAATCATAAATATCATAAGGATACACTATGAAAACATTCGTAAACTCTCTGACCGCGTTCCGCATCATTGCGGCGTTCGCGCTGATTCCATGTCTGGCGTATCAATGGTTTTGGGTGATGTTCGCGCTGTTCACCATCGCCGGAATAACGGATTTCTTTGACGGCATTTTGGCCCATAAATACCATGTCGAAACCAAACTGGGCGGCGTGATGGACCATATCGCGGACAAACTTTTGGTCACCATCTCGTCCGTTTTGCTGGCCATGTTTTTGCAATACTGGATGGTGTTCATTCCCGTCATCCTGATGATCTGCCGCGAATTGTACGTGTCGGGCCTGCGCGAATTTTTGGGCACACAGCGAATCGAAATGCCGGTGCCGGCGACCGGATATTTCGCCTGGGGCCGGGTCAAGGCTTTTGCGCAAATGATGTCCATCGGCGCGCTTTTCCTGTTGATCGCGTTATTGCCGTATGCCAGCACCAGCAAGACGATGTACTATATCCTGTATTATTTTCAGATCGCGGGCATTTTGGGATTATGGATCGCGTTGCTGGCATCCGCCATCTCCGCCTGGCAATACACCCGCGACTTTCTGGCCAGGGTGAAAAAGATCAAAAAATAACTCACTTTATGATATTTCTAAGGAGGACAAAATGAGTCAGTTTGTGCTAGAAAAAAATCAGTATTTGAGGGTGGTAGACGAAAGTTTACTGAAACTTTCAGCCCAGAAGGGGCGTTTCAAATAAAATTGACGAATGCGATCAGAAATAAGCGCTTATCTAAATTCAAAGCGCTATTGCACGGAAAAAACAGCAAAGAATTTCTTGATCAATGGGAAGGGGCTAGCAAAACCAAGCCTGTGTTCGCCCGGGTTCTCGACGCCATCGACGAACTTTTTTTTGTATGGGATTATGAAGACGCGATTAAGTTTTATGACGAATGGCTTACATTTCTAATCGAATCAAAAAATAACCGCGTACTAAAAGAACTAGACTTTTTGACGTTCGCGGAAGGGCACCATATGTCCGGAAAAACATATGACAATGTCCGCCAAAAATATATTGATCTTTTCAAGAAATATTTGGATGCAAAAAAGCAAATTGGCGCTCTGGAGAGTGTTGGTGCCAAAAAATCACTATTTTTCCGTACGGGAATAAATGCAAATGAGGCGAAGATCCTAATGAAAGAATACAATACGGTTGCGCCGGTTGCACTAAGAATAACATTGAAAGCCGTTAAAGCAGCTTTAACAGCCACTGCCCAGACCAAAAAATATTGATTGATTTGTGAAACCCCATACCGATGGGATTTTTACTTACATTCATTGATCATCTGATCAATTTCCGCGCACAGCATCAGGTCGGTCTGTTTCTGTTTTTCGATTTGGTTCAGGCCGTACAGCACGGTCGCATGATCGC
>JGI20166J26741_11533807_pt1 | contig 12340 bp, 10 predicted proteins | sample TergutCu122P5_FD_26741 | JGI IMG/M metagenome (IMG submission 26741) | reverse complement strand
GATTATTACCTCAACCGAATTGTTCGCGATAAAGATAAAAAAGTGGAAGCGAATCTGCTTCGAATGATTCAACCGTTTATGTTGCGGCGGACAAAGGAAGAAGTCACCCCCGAATTACCGCCGCTCACGCAGGAAATCGTCTATTGCGATATGACTGAGGAGCAGGAAGACCTGTACGCTTCCGAGAAAAATGCTATCCGGAATAAAATGATGGAAAACAAAGAACTTTTCCTGAAAAACAATATTATCGCCCTGCAAAGCCTGTTGCGGTTACGCCTTTTGTCGATACATCCCCTGTTGACGTATCCTGAATATACAGGCGATTCGGGGAAATTCGACCAGATTCTTCTTTATTTTGAAAGCATCAAAACAGCCGGACATAAAGCGTTGATTTTCTCTTCTTTTGTAAAATGTCTGAATCTGCTGATAAAAACATTTGAAGAGCGCGGCTGGAAATATGCGCTGCTGACAGGGCAAACCGCCAATCGGGAAGAAGAAATCGCCCGTTTCAACGAGAATCCCGATATTAACGCATTTTTTATCTCGTTGAAAGCCGGCGGTACAGGTTTGAACCTGACTGCCGCCGATTATGTTTTTATTGTTGACCCATGGTGGAATCCCGCCGCCGAAATGCAAGCCCTGAGCCGTGCGCATCGCATCGGGCAGGATAAACCGGTGATGGTTTACCGCTTTATTGCAAGCGATTCGGTTGAAGAAAAAATCATCGACCTGCAAAACCGGAAAATTCAATTGTCGGAAACTTTCGTAGCATCCAACAATCCGTTAAAGCAATTGAATTACGGCGAAATCGAATCGTTGTTTGAATAAGGTCAACCGCTCTGTCATTGCGGACTTGACTCGCCATTCCCATCCTCTTTTTTTATTTCAGAAAAATATTCCGTTAACGCTTGAATAATGAAAACAATTTAATACTTTTGTTACAAAATATAACATAAAATATATGAGATAAAAAAACAGAGAGGCAACTCTCATCATTTCTGACATAACAAAAAGAAAGCGTTAGCTTTATTCTTGCGTCTGAGAACTTCGACAATTTTCAAATGTTATTACAAAGGGTAAGTGCCGAACGCTCACGCCTCGTCGGCGTGGGCTTATTTTATTTGTAATAACGGTAGTCGAAGACCTCAGATGCAGATAAAGTTATAGACCCGCGCTTTTTTTATGTTCATATACGAAATATTTCGGTGAACTAATAATAAATTATCAAAATGAGGAATTGTAATATCATTATTCAGCGCTTATCCATTTTTTGCCGTTCAAAGCGAAAGAATCCCGCTTTTGACGAAAAAATAATTCGAATCCTGTCTGAAAATCCAATCTATTTCAGGAAAACAGATTCGCTTCCCTTCTATGCTTCTACTATGTTTTTTGTTCAAGGCGGCAATAATAAAATATTGCTGCTGGAACCCAAAGAATTGGAAGAAATATACTATGAATCCCATTCTTTTCTAAATTACAAACGCTTTCTTAGAAAAGCGCTCAATCAGAAGTTGATAATAAAAGCCCAAGGTAAAGGGATAGCTTTTGAATTAGACAGGGAAGTTACCGATAATTATATGAAGCGGAGTTTTCCTGATTTTCTTAATTTCTATTGTGTAAACAGTTCGATAGATAACCGGCTTTGGCTGAAAGGCAATCTTGAAGAACGCCAACTGTTTTCCATATTTTATTACTTCTTTATCAATAATTACTTAACAGGGTTTGATGATGTTGTAGGAACTTATTATATATCACAGTTTGACAGTTATGGCGACCAACCCTAACAGGGTTTAAAACCCTGTTAGGGTCAGTTATTTATTCAGTGCATAATCTTATATACCAATTCTTTCAACAGGCTGCCATCGGTAGCTGAGGCATTGTTTACTCCTTTTGATTGAGCGTCGCATTCGCGGATAAGAGATACGATTTGCATGGTTTTCAAGGGTTTGTAGTTTCTAATTCCAACCATATAATCGGCGATTTGCATGGGAAAGCGAAATCCGAAAACAGCCATGAGATTCGATTCTGACTGATTCTTTTCGTAATGACAAATCATCAGGTTGGAAAAGAAAGTGAAAAGCGCCGCTAAAGTGAGTTGAATTGCAAAACTTTTCGGGTTTTGGTCGAAGTAATGAACAATCCGGTTGGCTTTAAGAATATCTTTGTTTGCCAAAGCTTTTTGCAGTTCAAAATTATTGTAATCCTTACTGATGCCGATATTTTGTTCAATCAGTTCCGAAGTGATTTGCGCCTTTTCTTTGGGAAGCAAAAGGATAAGTTTTTCCATCTCGTTAGTCAGTTTACTCAAATCAGTTCCCAGATAATCGGTCAGCATTTGAGCGGACTTTGAATCGATTTTTACCGTTCGTTTGCTAAGGTAATTGATGATAAAAGATGGGATTTGGTTTTCATACAGTCTTTTGGATTCAAAAACAATCCCTGTTTTAGCAATCTCGCCGGTTAATTTCTTCCGTCCGTCCAATTTACCATGCTTGTAATTGATCGCCAAAATGGTCGAAAGCAGCGGCTGTTTGGCGTAAATCGCCAGATCGTCTATGTTTTTCAGCGACTGCGCTTCCTTCACGACCACCAACTGCCGCTCCGACATCATCGGAAACCGCCTGCAAGTATTGATAATGGTTCCCACATCCGAATCCAGTCCATAAAAAATATACTGGTTGAAATCGCGTTCGGAATCGTCCAGCGCGTTTTCTATTAACAAATCGGTTAACTGGTCGATATAATACGCTTCTTCTCCTTGAAGCAGATAAACAGGATGAAAAATCCGTTGTTGAATATTGTCCCGCAGCTCTTCAAATTTCAATTCTTTTGCCATAATGTATTTATGCCGGTTTTTATGATTTCAAAGGTAGCGATTATTTTCAATAATAAAAATAATTATTCATACGGCTGCCTGATTCCGTCTATTACTCCTCTTATAATAGCGCTCAGTTTCTTTAATTTATCGTTTTCAATCAGTATGATTTTTATAAAACGGTAAACAGTGTAGGTTCTAAAAATGTAACTTTTTTCTTTCTTTGTCAGCTCCTTTTTATAATGACGATAGAGGATGATGTGATTTTTTACAATATAATAAGTTCGTGCAGCCGAATAATTGGCAGATGCAAGTCCCGGAATTTTGGATTTATAAGTATATCCATACTTTTGATTCATAACAGAATCGGGGAATAAAAGAATTTTGAATCCCTTTCGATTTATTCTTAAAGAATAATCTTCATCGACCGCATCCACAAACAGGGTTTCGTCAAAACTGCCGACCTTGTCAATCACAGCTATGGGCCACAAGGCTCCGGAAATAATAGCCGTATGAATCGCCTTCGGCTCATTGGAAGGCGAATAAAAATGCCGGTTGATATTGGGCGTAGCGATGCAGGGCGGATTGTTTTGAAAATAAGCGGCAACCGAAGTTAAATGTTCCTGAAAATTGACCCAAAAGCTATCCTGATCCATCGATAATATGCCGGTGCAATCATTTTCCTTTGCCCATCGGATACATTGATTTAACGGATAAGCAATCCCTTCATTTTTGCCTGTCGATTGATAACTTATTTTATGCGCATATTCGGGCAGGGATATGGTATATCTGCTTCGATCTTCCAAAGGCGTATTTTCCCAGATGATCAAATGCTCCACTCCGTCGATAAATTGTTTTATGTTGGCAATTGTTTCTTCAACATGAGGATAATATGTGATGACGATAGCTGCTAATTTGTCCATATTCATATATTGCACAAAAGTAATAATAATTTTGACAAAAAAAAATAACAACGTATATTTGTATTTTGTTTTGAGATTACTTGAAATGGATACAAATAGTAAAATACGTCCAATCGCTTTATACCTGCCTCAATTCCACCCTATTCCCGAAAATGACGAATGGTGGGGAAAGGGTTTCACCGAATGGACAAATGTAGCGAAAGCTAAACCGTTATTTAAAGGGCATCACCAGCCTAATTTACCCGGTGAACTGGGTTTCTATGATTTGCGGTTGAGCGAAGTAAGGGAGCAACAGGCGGCGCTGGCAAAAGAATACGGGATAGAGGGATTCATGTACTGGCGCTATTGGTTTGCTGGGAAACGACTGCTGGAGCGTCCGTTTCAAGAAGTATTGGAAAGTAAAAAACCGGATTTCCCCTTTTGTCTGGGATGGGCTAACGAAACTTGGAGCGGAATATGGCACGGATTGAAAGATAAAATTCTGATGGAACAAACCTACCCCGGAGAAAAAGATTATGAAGCGCATTTTTATGACGTATTGGAAGCTTTTAGAGATCCGCGCTATATCACCGTTGACGAAAAACCGATGTTTTGCGTATATAGCCCTACCCTGATTCCTGATATTCCTTTATTTATTTCTATCTGGCAAAAATTAGCCCAACGCGAAGGACTGAAAGGAATTTATTTTATAGGATTTACCGACAACTTGGAAAAAAATTCCCGCCCATTGTTGCAGGCAGGCTTTGACGGCATACAGTTTCAGCGTATTACGGAAGCTACCGAATACATTATCCGCCGGAATTTCTTTGCCCGTTTGCGAAGGAAGCTGTATAACATGGGGATATATAAACATTATACAACCAAAGGAATATATGAATACAGCGACTACATCCGCTATATAACGAAACCGACCGACACGGTCGAAAATACCTATCCTGCCATTATCCCCAATTGGGACAATTCGCCCCGTTCGGGTAGAAACAGTTTGATTGTCAAAAATTCCACTCCCGAACTTTTCAGGCAACATCTGAAAAATGTATTTCAATTATTAAAAAAGAAATCTGCAGAACAGCGGATTGTCTTTATCAAGTCGTGGAACGAGTGGGCGGAAGGCAATTATATGGAACCGGACAGCCAGTTCGGCAGAAAATATTTAGAAGTATTAAAAGAAGAAATAGATAATTTCAAAGCAGATGAATAATCCAGAAATATCCATTATAGCGCCGGTCTATAATGCTGAAAAATATTTACCGCAATGTTTAGACAGCATCCTGAATCAAACGTTCAATGATTGGGAACTGCTGCTGATTGACGATGGAAGCGCGGACAACAGTCCGGCAATCAGTGATGAATATGCCGAAAAAGATTCCCGAATTAGGGTTATTCATCAGGCAAACGCGGGGGCAAGCGCCGCCCGGAATGCAGGCTTGGACAGTGCGCAGGGAAAATGGATAACTTTTGTGGACAGCGACGACTGGATTGCACCCGATTATTTGGACAAGCTGTTGCAGACTGCCCGTAATCAAAATGCCGATGTCGTTTTTTGCAATTGTTATTTTGTTCAGGGAAGCGAAATCATTCCGCAACACATCTATACCGAAAAACAGGTTTTCGACAGGGAGGAAATTTTTAAGAAAATTCTGGTTCTCTCCAAGATACGTTCGGAATTGTGGGGAAAAATTTATAAACGGGAGCTGTTGGCTTCTGTGCGGTTGAAAACCAGCGTCAGAATAGGCGAAGACATGCTTTTTCTCATTGAACTCTATTATTCCAATCAATCGTTTAAGACAGCCATCATCACAGATTTTCTCTATTATTACCGGCAATTGGACAGTTCCGTGATGCGCACCGGCAATTTGGTGCAAAACATCAAGCAAACCACGCAGGAATATGAGAAATTCATCCATCACTACCCTGATGTGGTAGAGAAATATCTGGTGGAAAATGCGACTTTCATTGTCAGGTTACTGACCTATATCAGCAAACAGGACGTATTGACTCAATTTAAGGACAGACACGCAATGAAATTGTTGAAAGAGAACTTTGAGAAAGCTAAAGTCAATCTGGTTCCCAATGAAATACGGTTCATCCGATTGCTGTTTATACATCCGTGGATTGCTAAAATTGGATTTGAAATGAATAATCTGAAAAGACTTTTTAAAAAGAAAAATGATAAATAATCCGACTCCGGCGGACATATCCGTTATTCTTCCGGTATATAACGGCGAACGATATATAAGAGAGACCATAGATTCTATTTTGTCGCAGACTTTCCGCAATTTTGAATTAATTATCATCAACGATGCTTCAACCGATGCTACCGGCGCTATTATTAGGGAATACGCCGATTCGCGCATCCAAATCCACTGCAATGAAACCAACAGGGGATTGATTTACACCCTGAATCGCGGATTGACTCTATGCACCGGAAAATACATCGCCAGAATCGATGCAGACGACATTGCATTGCCTCGCAGACTGCAAACGCAATTCGATTTTATGGAAGCAAATCCGGAAATCGGCGTATGTGGCTGTTCTATCGAAATTTTCAACGATAAGAATACACGCAGGCAACGAGTGGATTTTGCGGGTTCCGACCTGGATATTCGCGCTTTTACTTTTTTTCAATCGCCTTTTAATCATCCGTCCAGTTTTATACGAAAATCGGTGTTTGACCGGCATCATTTGCAATATCCCGAACAGTATCTTCATGCGGAAGATTATGGTTTATGGATTGAAGTTCTGAAATATACGAAAGGCGCTAACATTCCCGAAGTGTTAACCCGCTACCGGAAACACGAAATGAGCATTACTGCCGTCGATGAGAAAACAAACAATAAACGGATTGAGGTACTAATGCAGCTTCATACCCTGTATCTGAATCAAAACGGAATCGTTTTATCGCCCGAGCAGATGAAGATTTACACGCCATTTACCGACCGTTCGTTTACTTACGTAATTAACGCCCAAAACCGGCAGGCAATAGAACAGGTCTTAAAAGATTTTCTGACGCAGCTATCGAAAAAACAGGCGGCGCTATACCCCGGAGTCCTGAATTTCTTATCCATCAATACATTTTATAAATTTTTCATCAACAGGCAAATTCCCAGAAGCGCCTTTTTGTTGAAATTATATGGCAGAGGAGCCATTCATTACCTGAAACGGTTTTTTTAATGACAAGCAATCCGGACTACCCCCAAACCCCCTGAAGGGGGCTAGCGTCTTCAAAATAAGAATTGGGAGCGAAAACGTGATTTATCTTGTCGGTTTGCATATCCCACCAATAACTTTTCAAGCGAAAGTAACTGATATGCCCCAAGTAGAAAGCCACCTTTTGTTCGTCTTTCATTAACATTCCCCGCGTTTTGAGCAACACGATTTGTTCTGCAATTGTTCTTGGAACTTTATTTATAGCCATTTAAAAAAATCAACCCGCCAGCAGTTCTAACGGGATGCGCAGCGGGTGTTGTTATCTTTAACAGGGCAATGCCCATTTGTTAGCAATTTTCTGACTGCAAAGATACAACTTGTTTTTCAAATAACAATGGGTAAATGAAAAAATATTAAAAAAAGGCAAACTTTTTTCAGATTTGCCTTTTTTTTACTATAAAAATGTCGCCCTTACTCCTTCACCACCTTGCTGACTGCTACGCCCTTGCCGGTATAAATCTTGAGCAAATAAACGCCTTTGGACAAAGCCGCAACGGATATTTTTTCGGAAACATTCTTTTCTTGCATCACCAACGTACCTGCTAATGAACAGACTTCTACTCTCTCAATTGGCAAATCAGACTTTATGTAAAGGTCGGATGCGACAGGGTTGGGGAAGATGGAAAAGGGTGTAGCGGAGACATTGTTTAATCCGGTTAGGGCGATAACTTCCAAACGCCCATTAATAAGCGTGTATTGATAATTGATGTCTGAACCGCCGGAAAGAACAATATCATAGGATCCAACAGGCGAATAGATATTTGCTGCGCACGAAATTGTCGGCAAAACATATAAAACATCTGCTGTTTCGTTATTTCTAAAACCATCGTAAACAAGCGTAAATTCAGGATTAGGTTGCCCTTGCATACGGGTTTTATCTTCGGCTGTAATTGTGAGCGGCGCTTTGGATATGGTGAGCATACCATTTTGATAGATAAAGCTATAATTTTGCGCCTTGGCATCCGATGGAATAATCGGATAATTACCTGCATTACTTGTCGAACTCGCACTGCAACTTATCGAAGGAAGAGAAGTTAAAACTGATGATGTTTCGCCGTTTACAAAACCTGAATATTGACAACTAAAAGCGGGCGAGGTATCGCCGTAGGTCATTGAAGCATCATTTGCATTTACTGTTACTACTGCTTTATTTATTGTCAATGTGCCATCTTGATAATTGAAATCGTAATTTGTTACATCGCCTCCTGAAACAACAATCGGGTAAGTACCAACATTGGCAGTGACAGTTGCGGTACAGGATAATTTCGGCAAAATATTGATAACCGATTGACTTTCTCCATTTTTAAACCCTGAATATGTAATTGTAAATGTTGGATTATTAGCGCCATAAACACGGTCTTTGTCGTCTGCCGTTGCTGTTAATGTGGCTTTGGTAATGGTTAGTGTGCCTGTTCCGTAAGAAAAACTGTAATTCGTTGCATTACCGCCCGAACAGGTAATATTATAAGCGCCAGTTGGACTCGCTTGTGTTGCGGTGGTGGTGGCTATTGGCAGCGTGGTAATAGCCGTTTCGTTATCCCCATTCACAAAACCGCTAAACGATACCGTAAATGGCGGATTAGAACTCCCATACACTCTTATTGCATCATGGGGTGTAACATTCAAGGAACATTTTTGAATGGTAAGATTAACGGTTGTTTCACCTGCCAAATAATCATTGTTTGCATCTTGTCTGGCGGTAATCACAACATTACCCGCTTTTTTAGCAATGAGCGTATTACCTGATATTTCGGCAACCGTATTATCGGAAGTTTCATATATTATTGGAGTAGAAGTATTATCGCTAATGGCATTTAAAGTAATTTGTTCTCCGTATTTAATTTGAGGAATGGAAAAAGTAATAACAGGCGGATAGTTTTGATAGAAGAGTACAGGAAATTCATTTTGTCGTTGTTTCCATATTGTAGTAAAATTCCAGCCTAAATAAGTACTAATCCAATTTTGGCTCTGAAATGAAGCTATATCCATATTCTGACCGTTTCTTTCGTTTGTGGTATTTTCAGCAAAAACAGTGATATTATTTATGGTCATGGATGATAACGCATAACAATTGGCAATAGCGGTATTGGTGCCTGTTCCAAGTATCCGTCCTGCATTTGCCGAATTAGTTGATGTTATTTTTGTATTGGCAGCAAAGCTATTTTCAATTCTAATATTCGAACCATTACCACAAATGCCGCCTCTTCCTCCTGTTCCACTTGAAAAATTAGAAAACAAAATATCCCCTGTATTATAACAATTACTTAAATTGCCAGTTGTTGCCAATCCACAAATGCCGCCCGAAGAAAAAGAATAATTAGTTGAATTAATTACAGGCTCAGAAATATTTCCTTTATTATAGCAATTGGTTAAATTTTCGGATGAATATCCGCAAATTCCACCCAAGTAAGAATAAGAATTTTTAATACCGGCAGTAGAGCTAATAGTAGAAGATCCAGGAAGATTTCCAGAGTTGTAACAATCGGTTAAACTACTTGTTGCATATCCACATATTCCTCCGGCATAAGCGTAAGAATAAGTATTAGTACCATAGCCACCTGAACACCAACTACCAGCAGTAGAAATAGGAAAATAAAAAATATTACCATAATTATAACAATTAATAATACTATTTGTTGCGTATCCACATATACCTCCTGAATAAGAATTAGAATAGGAAAAGGCGCCATGTCCACCTGCTAAACACATAGTGTAAGCATAACTTTCAGAAGAAGAGGAAACAATTCCTGTGTTATGACAATTGATAAGGCTTCCTGTTGTATATCCACATATACCTCCTGAATAAGAGTTAGAATAAGAAAGATAATCACCTGTTTTACCTGTGTTATAAGAAGAAATATTTCCTGTATTACTACTATTGTTAACGGGAGTATTTGTTGCGTATCCGCAAATTCCTCCGGCATACGAAGAAGACGAATTAGTACCGGAAGTAATAGTAATAGAAGAAGTAGCAGAAACTGATGCTGTGTTTTGGCAATTATCTATAGAACTATTCGATGCATAAGCACAAATTCCGCCCGCAGACGTTCCTGATGAAGTTGATATATTTCCACTTACCGTTAAATTTTGAATAGTTGCATTATCCACATATCCAAACAATCCAACATCTCCGGTTGTATTCAGACTCATTTCAATTTCATGTCCTCCACCGTCAAAAATTCCATTAAAAGGTTTTGAAGCTGTTCCTATCACGCTTGTAACCACATTAAAGTTCTTCAAATCTTGAGTTAGCAAAAAATATTTGCCGACAAAAGGATAGCCATAGTCTAACATTTCAGCCAAAGTTGCCATATCCGCTTTGGAAGAAATCAAATAAGGCGTTCCCTGATTTCCATTGCCACCGCTGAATTGTGCATATCCGTTCACACTTGACAGAAAAAGCATTGTTAGAAATAAAATGTTTATCCTACTCATGTGGCTTTTCAGACTCGCCCCGTTTTTCAAATGGTCTCCGGTCTCCATTACTCTGTCTAATTGATTGTTCCGTTTCATGATTCTTTTAATTTAAATTATCAATATTCAATTAATTTATGAAATTATCATTTTGTAATTTTCCCTCTGTGTCGCTCTGTGTCATCTCTGTGCAACTCCATGTAATTATTAACACAGAGAAGACACAGAGTTTCACAGAGATATTTTTGTACTTTTTATTCATTAATGATTCCTAATTCAGTTTTTCAATGCTTTATATAATTACAATAAAAAAAGCGGACTATAACTATCCGCCGTTGAGGTTGTAGGAAATACCCAAAATCCAAATAATAAAAGCCCGCATCTGCGAGCGTTTAACATTTATTCTCGGATTTTGTTTTGAAACTTCCTACATTTCAACGACAAGAATATAGCAAACGCTATTCTACCGTTTTATTTTTCTTTTTTATATCTACTCAATTTATTTCGTTTATTCATTATTTTTCCTCATTCAGCGACAAAAAACCGGCTGTCAAAGGAATCTTCCTATAAATCTGTTGCCTGTTTATCTGCCGCATTTGATTTCTGCAAATGTACGAACTAATTTTCACAAATAAAAACAAAATGCGCCAAATATTTTTACTTTTTTGGTGGATTGCAGGTCAAGCCCGCAATGACAAATCGTTTTCAGGGGATTGCACGTCGTCATATAGTTTTCTGAACTATGCAATGATTGCATCCCACGCCTTTTGCAATAATATTTCGCCGATTTTCAGTTGCGAATAGAATTTTTTAGTAACTTTGTACCGACATATATATAAATGTTATGAAAACTGCTGTTGCAAGTAATAGTATAATTGATTCGGATAATTGGAGAATATCGACAGGGAAAAAAGAACAAATATTTTCAGTGGATCAGGTTATTGATGCCTATGAAAGCGGTCTGTCGGAAGGGATGGCAATCACAAAAGAAATTCGCGATAAAATAAAACAAAACATAGAATTGGTAAGGAAAAATGGTGAATTGTTTTTTAAGGAAATCAATTTGGAAAATAAAAAATGCCATTCCATTTTTCTGAAACCGAGATGGTACGATTCATACGATTTAATTTATGTATTGGGTTCATCGTTTTATCAGGACGATAATGATTCTAAAACCATATATGAAAAATCATGGGAATACGAAGATAAACTGCGTGGCAATGGCATTTGTGTTAACATTTCATTTATTCCTCAAAGTGAAAATATTAACTTTGCACGGTTAAGGTCGGATGGATATTATTGTTATTATGGAAAATTGCAATAATCTTAATCATGCAAAGCATAATGAACAAGTATGCAACTACTTAAATAAAAAACCAGAATTTTCCGACTGGATAATTACTACAGCTTTTTACGCAGCTTTGCATTATGTGAGGCACAAAATTATCCCTTATGTTAAAACAGATTTGTCAGGGAATAGAAGAACATTCAGCGATTTTGAAAGTCTTTTTGAAAACTTCAGGAAAGAACAAGAAGGTCGGCACGGATTTCAGAAGCGGTTTGTAGAAGAAAACCTGCATATAATCAGATTTGAATACCAACGGCTTCACGAGCTTTGTCAAAATGCAAGGTATTACAATTATCAATACAATCGTGATGATTCAGAAAAGGCGCGTTCATATCTGAAAAAGATAAAGGATTATTGTTGCTGTTGATTCATTTCTTCTTGTTTGCCTGTTTATCTGCCGCATTTGATTTCTGCAAATGTACGAACTAATTTTCACAAATAAAAACAAAATGCGCCAAATATTTTAATTATTTTTGGAGATTGCGGGTCAAGCCCGCAATGACAGGAGGGTTTTGTCTGTTCTCTACCTAAAGCAAGCTGTTAATTAGACTGTTAGAGATCTGCCCATATCTATGCCGGAGATCTGGGCAGATCGATGGGTTAGACACGGGCAGATCTAAAGGGTAGATC
>JGI20166J26741_11533696_pt1 | contig 12341 bp, 6 predicted proteins | sample TergutCu122P5_FD_26741 | JGI IMG/M metagenome (IMG submission 26741) | reverse complement strand
CCTCGCACTTCAGCCTTTGAAGATGGACCTGACAGAAGGTTCCGAAACGTCGGCAATTATAAACCAGACGCCGGGGAATTACCCTAAAGAAAGTTTACTATATTTTTGAGTCACTTCCAAGGTACATTGCAAGGCCTTTGTGACCTGATTTTGTTACACATTACTAGGAGGCTTCAATTAGAGTTTCTTATGAGGCAGTAGTGTACATTGCTTATTCTCATCATTGTTCTTACACCCACATATTCCTGTCACAGTAAGAGATGGCATTTCACAGCCATATGCAAAAAGTAGTGATATTATGAAGGTAATGAGTTACTAAGTATGTGCAAGAAAGTTGTAAATGCAACTCATTTTTATGATGTGGGTGGTTGAATTACAGTACTGTTCTTGGTTTCAGATTGGGAAGGCAAAAATTTTAAAGAAGAATGTCAATGACAAAGTATTAGTCGTTGGTGCTGGTGTAACATTGCATGAAGCTATTGCAGCAGCAAATGAACTATCCAGAGTTTCTGTTAATATCCGTGTGCTTGATCCATTCACTGTGAAGCCTCTTGATTCAGAAGCTATTATTGCTAATGCCAAGGAATGCGGTGGAAGAATTCTGACTGTTGAGGATCACTATCCAGAAGGTATGCATAAACAGTTGCGTGGCAGAGGCTTTTTAATACTTTAATGCAAGGGAAATGCTTTTCATATCGGTATATATTTGCTTAATTACTGTCATGTCTGCAGATTTAATCTCATAATTTTGGATCTAGGAGAAGTGTATTAAATGAATGATAAAAATATATTGTTTTATTTGTTGAGTGATTGTAAGTCTGCCTAACAAGAAATGCAAATATACTCAATGTAAACACAAATTTTTCAGTTAGAACCAGCTACATGTTTTGGCTAATGATGGTAGCCATCCTCAGGCTGATCACAAAAATCCTCAATATAGCTGTGAACATTTCCTTTTTATATTTTTGTGATTTAAATCCCATATTTTTGGCTTATGTTCAGAGCACTCTTCAATTTCCCCACATGTCCATTGCCGGACAGCGTTTTAATTTTCGGACAAACATTGCGGGGACAAGATGTATGTAAATTTGAACCAAATCCCTTGATGGCCCAGGATAGGAACAGGTGGCAGGCACTTGTAAATGCAGTCATGAACCTTCGGGTTCCATAAAATGCGGGGAATTTCTGGACTAGCTGAGAACTGGTTAGCTTCTCAAGAAAGACTCTCTTCCATAGAGTAAGTAAGTAAGTAACCCTTGATGGCCGGAGTTTTTTTGGCACTGCACAGTCATTTAAATTACTACCTAGTAAATACAGAAACCAGTATGTTAGGCCATTCAACATTACATTTTAGAAACCAGCATGTGGTCTCTTAGTTCAGTAAATGTTAATAAATGGGACAGTATTATCCCATTCATCTGTTTCTTTTAATTCAGGTGGCCTAGGAGAAGCAGTACTCAGTGCAGTAGCAGAAGAAAAGAATATTACTGTGAAGAAACTGGCTGTGAAAGAAGTGCCTAGATCTGGCCCTCCAGCTGTACTGTTGGAGAAGTATGGAATTAGTGCCAAACACATTGTGAATGCTGTGCAGGAACTAGTTATTTAATCTGTATCTTTCACCATTCTTGTCATTGTACAAGCCAAATGTACAAACAAGCAGTTGGAAACGATTGTGCATTACAGTCATACTCTGACAGCCCCAGATGTTTCTGTCATCACACATACATTCCTTAATTGTGTACCATCATTGTGTGCACATGAAGCATCTGAATGAGTTGCTGTTGTGATTAATATTGTGAAGCAGTATATTGTTATAGACCTTTATTGTTTATTTTGTCCATGTGTTGTGGAATCTCCATGTAAGTTCCTGAATTGAAGCTGTTGTTGATTCATTTAGCAATGAATTTTTGCAGTTCAATGTCAGCTTTTTGCATTTAAAGGGTTCTTCATTTAACCTGCTGAGGTAGGAACTTGTATCCTCACTCTTATGTGTGAAGCTTCAAATTTGGATTTAATTGTAGGTTACTTTTAAGAAAATAATTTCTAGTAATATTTCTATCATTAATTAATTTTGTTCACACTGTTCTTTTACAATCAAAATTCCAAGCAGTGCATTACAGTTTTATTTGATAACATGATTACTTGATTTTTTATTGAGTTAGTATATTTAGTGAAAGGAACTAATTGATGCATGAGTCACATTTCAAAGTGATTCTGATGTAATTTTTTTTGATTAATGATGACATCCAGTGGACCTGCAAGGAAAAAGTCAGTGGAGTTTGCATTGCTTTTGCTTCTGTTGGAGAAGTAGAATATTAATGAAATGTAATTTTCTAATAGCTTATTTAGTATAGTGACTAGGCTGTTGGTTGGATGACCAAGGAAATGTTTAATTTTGAAGTATGTTTTTCCTCTCCAAAATGTCCAGACCAGCTCTGAGGCCCATTTACTCCTATGCCCTGGGTACCAGTGACAAAACACCCACTCACCCTCCATATATTGTCAAGGTTAAGCGTGGGTGGAGTTGTGCTTTTGCATCCCAATGTGACTTTATGGCATGCACAGTCACAAATTTACATTATATATGCGTGGGGCTACTCAAAAATTTGGGGAATTTGACCATAAAAAAAAGTTTCATGCCGTAACTCCTAGTTTCCACCCTCTCCTTTGAAGTAGTCCCCTTGGGCGTGTATACAGCGATCCCAGTGTGTTTCCCATGATTTCATGCATCCCTGGAAGTTCTCAAATGTGAGTGTGTCGATAACCTGTTGTGTTTCTGCGTGGCTCTCCTCAGTCATGTCAAAACAATGCCCTTTCAGCTGTAATTTCATCTTGGGGAATAGGAAAAAGTCGCAGGGGGGCAAGGTCAGGCAAATGGGGGGGATCACTGTAATGTTTTTGGAAGTCAGGAATTGTCAAACGAGTGATGTGTGAGCGGGCACATTGCCATGGTGGAGAAACCAATTGTTTTTCTTCCATTTGTCTGGACGTTTGAGCTGAATGCCCTCCCTCAGCCGCTTCAAAACCTTAGAGTAAAACTTGCCATTGACGATTTGACTAGGGGGTACGAATTTCTTGTGGACATAGTCTTGGATGTTGAAAAAAACGGTCAACATGGACTTGACATTGCTGTGAACTTGACGCGCTTTTTTCAACCATGGTGAATTTGGCGACTTCCACTGCAACAAATGCTGCTTAGTCCCAGGGTCATAACCACACGCCCATGTTTCATCGCCAGTTACGATATTGGAGATGAAGTTGGGGTCATCTCTGGCTTGTTGTTTGAGTTCCCTCCAGACAGAAACGTGAAGGGCCCTCTGGTCGTCGCTCAGCAGTCTTGGCACAAATCTTGCAGAAATGTGTCTCATGTTCAACTTGTCCACCAAAATGCATTGAACGGTCCTGTAGGACAGTACTGCTATCTTACAAACATCATGGATAGTTTGCCTACGATCTGCAAGGATAGCCTCACAAACTTTTGCTATGTTTTCCTGTGTTGTGCTTGACGACAGTGGTACAAAACGCTCATCATCATCGACAGACATTCGTCTGTCCTTGAAGTGTTTTTACCATAAAAAAGTTTTGCTTTGGCTCGTGGCATTATCTCTGAAGGCTTCCTGTAACATTAGGTGGGTTTCTGCATTAGTTTTTTTAAGATTGAAACAAAATTTGATGCAGATTCTTTGCTCCTTAAAATCAGCCTTATCAGTTTTAAAAAAAATTCTCCGGGTCACTAAAATATAACCTTGCAAAAACGAGCTGAACTTAAAAACACGTCCTCTCAGCTTCACAAATGTTGGCACACAGATTCACAAAGCATACTGCTAGCCACATCTAGTGGCAGAAGGGCATATGACAGTCGGTTCGGGTGCCCTGTTTAAATTCCCTGAATTTTTTGGTGGCACCACGTATTCTTTTTTGGTGAAGAAAGTCATTACAGTGGATCCCTTATGTAAGTTCTTCAGGGCAATGAACAGTTTAAATTCATGGGGAAAAACATAAAATGGTAGGCATGAAGATCATGAGCCTACCAGGTTTAGTTTAAGCCTCAGTAACATTTCTTTGGTATGCCGTGCATCTATTCAGCATGTGCTCTAGTATTTTTGGTTCACTGATTGTCACACATCATACACAGGTGGTGTGCCCTTTCCTGATTTTACGGTTTCTTCCCTATGAATGGTTGACATTGTACTCCTGTGTCTGCAGCTGGCATGTTGAATGCTGTTGATACTGAATAATAGATACAAGTGCTGATGTGTTTCATTTGCTGATATGCCATAAATTTCAGTGCTGCAATAGGTGTCCATCAGTATATGTTCTGCAAACAAATTCAGAAAATTTTGAAATGATTGATATTCAGTCTTACATAATTACGATGGATGACCACTTAAGTTGGGGTGCAAACACTACTGAAGCATAAGAAAAAAGCCACCATAAGTGAACAGTCGTTAATTTCAGTTCACAATTGGTTGCCCATGACATGACCGTGGAAGCCAAATTGTCCACAACCATGTGTGAATGAGTCAGCATTGGAAGGTAATTGAGACTAGTAAATGTTCAAGAATGTCAGTTTCATGACATTCATATGGTACTTTTGTGTGAAATATTTGTATGTGATAAACATATGAAGCAAGTTAAATTGATATTTGCTGAATGGGGAAATGTTTTGGATAATAATTTGGAATATCTTATTTGGAAAAACATCTTCCACGGGTACATCAACAGCATGTAACACTCCAAGTGTGTGTGTGTGTGTGTGTGTGTGTGTGTGTGTGTGTGTGTGTGTCTCTCTCTCTCTCTCTCTATATATATATATTATAATTTACATATTGAAATTCCACTGCATGTAGAGCAACACATTACTGGATTAGTTTCTGGCTAATCTTGGAAGAAAGGTGGAGACGGTTTACTTTATGTACCTCAGACTGTTCCTTGTCGGTAACAGTGCACGAAACCCACAAGGGTGTATGAGTTTGTCTTCACAAGAATGAAGAATTAAAGCACACACTGATTGTACAGAAGCCCTTATTGCACAGTGTAGCGCGCTATATTTTTTAATGTAGCATTAGACGGCATTAGGTTTACAGTACTTACCCTCACATCTCTATGCAGTTTTTATTAAAATGCCGCTTTCTCTGTTTAATTTTAAGCGACACATGTAGACTTAATTAAGCTCCAATTTACAGTATTTCCATTTATGTAAATTTACATATGGCAGCCAGGATAGTGTAGTGCAGGTGTTCCAGGATTCCATCCCAGTGTAGGCATTCTCCAGAAACATTTGGACTGGCTATGGAGCTCAACCAGCATCCCTGCAAGTCGTTCTGGGGACTAAAGTGGCTAGGGTGTGAAGTTGACGGCTGTCCAACTGGTGCAAAGGTCAAGAATGAGTTGAGTTATACCTCTTCTCCCCTCATATGCCTTCATGGCAAGTATGGGCACAACTTCACCTTTATAAATTTGCTTATGTGTCAGTTTATATCTTCTGCTGCCAAATCTGTGTATAAAGTTGCAGATATGTAGTGCTGTTTCCTACTACTACTACTACTACTACTACTAATAATAATAATAATAAATGCCAGGCTAATAACTGTGGTATATACAAACATTTTAATAGTCTTTGCATTTGTATGTGAGGGTGGGTTGGTGTTTTCTTGCACCTGTGATGCAGCAGTAATATTTTCAAAACAGAATAACTAGATCAAAAGGTATTTTTACAAGTGGTATTTTTCTAATTACTGTTTTATTTACATCTTATTGGTAACTGTTTTTCTGTTCAGATTGTTACAAGTTGTTGGTTCATACTTGTCTTGTGTCCATATTAGCAGTCTTCTCTGTGGTAACATTTTTAGAGAAAAGTGGGTTTTGTGTTCAGCAAAACTGGACCATTCTGCAGGCAGAGTTTAGAAAATTTGTATTGGAAGTCAAGCATGGGCCTGCTTGATCTTTTTGAAGGGTTATTGCGCATATTCTTGGTAACATGGATACAGCACAAGATCTTTAAGCTTAGAAAACTGTAGAATAAGTGGTGATTCCTCTGTATTATATGCCATTCTAGATTTCAAAGTTTCTGTGCCTTATTGATTGTTGCATTTCAGCAAACCAGCATTGGAGCATTGAATCATTGTTGAGTAACTGATGTTCATGTTTGCTGATAAATGACATTTTTCTGGTAGGATAGTTAAATAGTTGGAGATATATGGTATGGGTTGCCCTTGGACAGGACCTGTATATGAAATGATTTGCTTGCCTATTTGGTGGTTCTTATGGGCCTATGTATGTTTCTTGCATAAAACTGATATGTTGTCAGTATTCTTTTAAAACATAAGATGGAATGATAAAACATATTGCATGGTGAAATACTTCCCATATTTCTGTATATGTTATTTAGAGTTGGTAGAAAATCAACATTCCATTTACAGATTGCATAAATATTTTGATTAAACAATTTATAAAGTAATTGAGTTGATATTCATTTAAATTCCAAAGTCCTTGTTAAAGAATTATCTGTATTCATAGCATATTTAAGACCCTATCAGAGTTACACCATGAAGTGAGAAATGATAAGATAACCATCTTATCATTGTGAATTGTTGTGGATATTGAAGTAGTCCTTGCCTATTTTTAGCTTATTTTCCAGGCTTCTATATGCAGGAGAGATCACAAAGTTGTGAGAATCTTAGGCTCATGGCTGATGTCTCTTAGTTTACAGCTACATATCTCCCTTATACAAGTGATAATACAAGAATTTGTGTTCAGAATACTGTGAAGCTTATTATCTAGGCTTTGTAAAGGAAGCCCCTTTGTATCACACAGTACTAATGGGACATCTTAAATATATGGTTTGTGGATGAGGCATCACAAAGATAGTGCAGTATGTTTTATGAATTTTTCATTGCAAACTACCATGTAGACATGTGTGCAGCTCATTTTATGGTAGAATTTTCCACGAATATTTGCTGTGAATTTTCATCAATTTACAAAACATGTACACTTTTCAGTCCACAGACATTATGTCTTAAGAGTTATTACACCATTTATTTTAAGAAGTCATCCCTTCCACTTTTCATGGTAGTGACTATTTCAGTCATGTTTGTCATTTGCAGTGACATGAGTAAATGTACATGGCCTGTGCATATTAAAGTTGCTGGTACAGTCAGACAAAGGGTGGAAGAGTTAAAATATTTGGGAACAGCCTTGATGATACAAAATTCTTTTCAGGATGACATTAAGAGCAGATTGAAAGCAGGGAATGCTTGCTATCATCACACGCAGAATTTTTTTGTCTTCCAGTTTGCTATCGAAAAATATGTAGATTAAGATATACAGAACTATAATTTTGCCTGTTGTTTTTGGTGGGTGTGAAACTTGATGGCTCACGTTGAGAGAGGAACGTAGACTGAGGATATTTGAGAATAGGGTGCTGAGGACAATATTTGGGCCTAAGAGGGACGAGGTAAAGGGGGAGTGGGGAAAATTACATAATGAGGAGCTTAATGATCTGTACTCACCAAATATTGTTCAGGTGATAAAATTGAGAAGAATGAGATGGGCTGGGCATGTAGCATGTGTGGGGGGGGGGAGGAGAGGTGTATACAGGGTTTTGGTAGGGAAACTTGAGGGAAAAAGACCACTTAGAAGACCCAAGCATTGAAGGGAGGATAAACTGAAGATAGGTTATTAGAAAATGGGATGGTGAAGGGGGTATGGGCTGGCTGGATGTGGCTTAGGGTAGGGACAGGTGGCGGGCAGTTGTAACTGCAGGGAATTACTTGACTAGCTGAGAACTGGTTAGCTTATCAAGAAGATCTCTGCTCCATGGTGTAAGTATGTAAGGTACAGTCACACCCCCATTATAGCACCATTTTCACTTGGTGCACATGAAAGTCTTGCACTGTATTTTGACGTATCACCACAAACTGCAGTGAACAAACAATGATGCTGTGTGCAGGTTTGACTTAAATAGTCTTGAAATATTAACTATGTTAAAATAAACCAAGTACGTTGAAAGTTACTGTGCAGACAACTGCCTGCATCAGTAAAACATTTATGTGGTGTTGGAGATGCCAGAAGTTCCTTATAAACTTACACATGTCAAGGTAACTTAAGAACCAAAAATAAAAAAAATTATGGTTTTCATAAGAGGCTTAATTAGTGATACACTTGACATGTAAAACAGGAGACTTTTTTTAAAATAAAATTTTGTTTTCTAGAAGTGATTGCTGTGTGTGTATGTAGCACCTCTAAGCAAGGAAAATGTAGTTGGTCTTCACTTGGGGAGATACACATTTCCATGGCATAACACAGTTCCAGATATGATACAGTCAAAAATTACTTGAAATACACAGCTGAATGTGACAGTATGGGAAAACTAGTATCTAGATTTAGTGGTTGATTCTTATGGAATTGGAATCTAGGGAAAGAAATGTTATAAAAAGGCAACTTTGTCCATGTGTAGGCCTATGCTATTATTGACATGAAAGTTCTGTTCAACCTGCCCCATCAACCTTAAGACAAATCGTCCAGAAAATTTTATCCAGCCATTTGCATGACAGGATTTGGAGAGTAAGGAAAACATTCCACAAAATACAGCCTGTCACATGAGATTCAAATCAGCGTCCACTGAATGATAGGTAGCTACTCATTGCAGCATGCAAATATTGTTGAGATTTTAGTCTCGGTGTAAGGTGGGAAATTTGTTGATAACAGACATTTTGGAAAGAGGTACCATGGATTGAGCCTGTCAAAGTACCCCTCAAACTGGTATGATTTCCCACCCAAATAAGTATTCTGTAGCACGGACCATCATGATTATACAATGTAGTGCAGGGGTGGGCAACCTATGGCACCAAGTTAAAGAGGGCATGCAAATGTGTGGGGAAATGTCAAAAAATTGAAGTTGTCATTCCATGATGATCTTGATGTGTAATAAAATGTCAATGCATCTTACTTGAAATCTGGTCTGCCTTTGGTGGGGGGAGTGGGTTGAGTGAACTACAGTTTTGTTCTCTTTGAAACTTGGGCAAATTTTGGCTCTCATGTGGAACAGAGCTGAAATTTTGTCTTTGCTCACGAGTGCTCACAACTATTAGCAAGCTTTCAGCGTAGTGGTTCTCAGCTGGTGCCACTAGGCTGTGAATCCATGAATGGCCGTAACGTTAAATACATCAATAAAAAAAATTATGAAGTTAAAAGCTGTGGACAAAGTTTTTGCACCTGTGTCACACATCTGAAGGCCCCAAAAGAACCTTCTACTGTGAATGATTGTTGCATTTCAAAGCCAAAGTCAAGCTTCATAAGGACCAGAACTAAAAGTACAACTGCAACAGCTTTGAACTGACTAACAGTGGCTGAAGCTGTACATTAGGCAAAAATGGGACAAATAATTCTTCTTATGGAATTTCTCTTCATGGCTTCAGCAATTCAAAGTAACTGACCAAATGCTGAGAATGACCCTGCTCTATGGAGTCTGTACAAATGCGGTGTAACTGCGGAGAAGCAGCAAACATTCCAACTCAACTGAAACTGCCACCCCTTTACAACACCGACATTTGAATAGGACAGAACAGCCTTTTCACTTGATGCTGTATTCTGTCCTGAGGTCCATTGGCTCACTTCCACTTGTCTGCAAGTATGTAAGTTTAGATTTTACTGAATTTCAGTTCAAATATAAGAAAAATGTCTAGATTTGAAGGGAGACATTGATATATAAGAGAAACAATTTTGTATTCTTTTTTGTGTCTTATGAGCACTTTACTCCAGTGTGTAATATAAGTTTGTATGAAGATGGGCTTCTCTTGCGTAAACAATCTAGGGAGGAGGTCACGACCCCGATGCAGTCAGCAATGAATGTGTTAGTCCTTTCAGCTACCTGATTAGTGAAAGGTTGGAAAATGTAACTGATACACTCCAGCATAGCTAGTGTCAGATTCATGTTTATTGGATGTGGTATAACAAGTTTCAGGTGCCGGGAGAGCGTGGTGGGCATAGCGACAAACTACGGGCTGAACGGTCCGAGGTTTGAATCCCGGCAGGAACAAATGATTTTTTTCCAAAAACTGTCACCCAGCCTCCTATTCATTGGATACCGAGGTTCTTTCCCCTGTGTAAAGGGGCCGGGAATATGAAGTTGACCACTTGCCTTCATCTAGGGTCTATATTAAGAATAAGTAAAGGTATGCCTCTACCCTTCTCTATATGGCTTCATGGCGGGGAGGGGGGCATTTTTAACGTAAATCTAACATCTTTAGTGCCCTGTTTTTGATATTCAGATGCAGTCCATTGATGTCCTTGAATTTCCCTCTAACTCCAAGTAAAGTAATACATTTTAAGTTTCACGACTTATGTATTATTCGCGTACGCAAAATTTTTTTTTAAATTTTCATTGACGACACATTAACGTATGTACTTTCTGAAAGTGCCACTGTAGTGTCCGTATTTGTGTTGCGACGTTATGTTCGTCCTACAGAACGAAGCCGATCTGTGGAATGAAGACTTGCAGTTGTCTCTGATCCGTGGCTAGATAAGTGCAGCTTTCAGGGTTTTGAACTTGTTCTTCGGTTTGGTTGGCGAATTAGGTGTTAATTTGTCGTCTTATTCATTCTGACAACAGAATGCTTGAGGGAATGGACAAATAGTCCAGTTAGATTCGTCATTCGGGTATTGCGATTCAAAAGCGTGAATATTCATTTCATAGAACATGGAAGCATTGATACCTGTAATTAATAAATTGCAAGATGTGTTCAGTACTGTTGGGGCCGATGCCATTCAGTTGCCTCAGATTATTGTTGTTGGGACTCAGGTAATGTAAAGATAAATCACATTCGTAAAAGTACTTTAAATGGTGTTCGTATTAACGTAAAACAGTTCCATAGCGGGCCACATTCAAGATGTTGGATTCAGTATATTAAGTTGGGTTATGGCGTTTGCTGATGTAAAATTACCAGTTTTGAAGTATATGCCGACAAAGTTCATGGCATTTTCTGTTTATTCCGCCCAGGGGTGCACAACTTACAGGCGATTAAAGTTTGTATGGTAGCCACCTAATTTTTGGGGGTTCTTCACGCTTTGGCGCCTGGATTTTAAGGTGCACCAACATGTGTAGAAATTTTATTGACCCCATTCTCCATCCCCTCCGCTCTTCGGATTTAATTCTCTGAAACTTGACCTTATCTGATGATATATATGTGTGCATTTTTAAACAATTTTGTTTGGTTTGATAATTGCAATTTTGTTACAGCAGCAGTATATATAGCTGTGTACCAGCAGTCTGTATCTGAGCGTTAGTTAGCTGGTTATTAGTATTAAACCTACCTTGCGGTAGACGGGAGTGATTTCAAGTGGAAATTCTGTTGATGGTTTTTATGAGGAATGGTGGAGTTGTGTGTCAGATCTTAGACAGAGGAAGTTTAACAGTGATGTTACTGATTTGGAATCATTGAAGTTGATTGTTAAGTAACAGAAAATCTTAAACTGGCAATTAACTGGGTGTTCTGCTATATTATTCAAGCAACCTAAATCCTGTATTCTGAATGCTTAAACGTTGCATGAATTTAAATTTTCCTACATGATAGAGCGCTACACATCCATATGAAACTGCAACAAAATTTTATCATTAAGTAACATTAGCTTATATGATTAATGTATTAAATTATTCATTAGAAATGTCCCTCTTAGCATACTTAAATTGGCACATGATAGAGTGGGGCTTAGTTCCCATATTCACATGGTTGAATGGATGGGTGTATGATAAGAATGTGATGGTAGTTAACTATAGCTGGGGGAGGTATGTGGTAGTAAGAAGAGACTATTGTGCAGGAACTGGAATTGTTTAGTAGCTCTTTTTTTACACTCACTGTACATGCTAAGATTCACGGTTTAGAACAACTCACTTTAAGGAATGTAATGAGTTACAGTACAACATTTTCATGTCAGCGGGCTTGAAAACTATATGTTTGTCATGGTTTAAAGACATAGAATTTTAAAGGACACAGTAGTTTATCAAGTTTATTATTTTTTATGTGTCAATGTATAATGGTTTTTGAAGGCAGGCTTGCCAGGGTATAACAAACTATGAGGCTGGCACCTTACAGCAGCAGTTGAGATTCTCTTAGGACTCCCCCACAACGTCTGAAATGGAGGCTTTAGTGCTAGGCATTGTGTATGACTTAATGCAAGACATCCTGAAGTGTTACTAATGACAATAAGGACATATGAATGACCGTCAAAACACAGTTTTTTTTTATAATCTACTACTTCAGGGCTACATGTTTCGACTCCTTAGAGTCATCATCAGGCCCTCTAATGAACTGACCCAAGACTATCTAATTCCTAGTGCACTC
>JGI20166J26741_11533585_pt1 | contig 12342 bp, 8 predicted proteins | sample TergutCu122P5_FD_26741 | JGI IMG/M metagenome (IMG submission 26741) | reverse complement strand
ATCTATTGCATGGTTGGGGAAGAGCTAGAATACTCAGTAACCTTGCTGTGGGAAGGTTGATGGGACCCAGAACAATTCTGTATATGACAGTAAAGATTAGAATACCAGCAGTTTTGCCAGAAACTGATAACCCTTTCAGAAGCCCCTCACCTTAGATTATGAATAGTCAAAAATATAGCCAGTGGGCCAGAAGTGGGCTTTGGTGGAAGTAAAGTAAAGTAAAGTAGTCTCTGTGCAGGACAAGAAGGTGTATGAGGAGTGGACATAATAGCTGCACTCATTCTTAAACTTGGTGCTGCATGGAGGTGAGTGGGCATCTCCATTCCCTAGCCATGTTACTCCTGGAGAAAGCCCCTCTGTTACCTATTGAATAGGAAGTTGGGTGAGTTCCAGAGGTGGTTTTTAGAGCTTGTCTGGATACTCTGGTGAAGGAAAAGCTCTCTTGCCTCTGCAGAGAATCACATTGCAATACCTTGATGGTCCAGATCCTGCAGATATTGCTTATAACATGTTCTGTCTTGTACACAGCATGGAGAAAGTGTTGTAATTACAGAAGTAAAATAAAATAAAAGTGCCCACACTTAATTTTTCACTGGGCGGGAGTGGGTTGAATTTGAGGCTGTGTATCAATTATGTTTGTTTTTAAACACTGTTATAAAAATTGTGTCATACATATAACTGTACCATAACATTGTTTGCAATTGCATATATCTTCACATAAATATACATACATGTCCCATGACTCACTCACCTAATTTGAAGCACAAGGTCTAATCTTTTTGGTTTTCTCAAGTTCATCCATAGTTTTCTGTTGTATTCTAAACAACATTGTACCAGTCATTATGCTACTTCAGTGGCTGATTTCTTTTCATGTATTGTCTTTCAGTTCTTGCAGATAATATAAATTGTCCTATTTTGTTTCCTTTTGTATATACCATGAATAGTGGAGTAAGAATTAATTAAATTTAAGGGCAGGAATTTGAATCTCCAAAAATCATAGGCCTTATGATTTTTTTCACACTCATTGCAGGTTAAGGTTCTGTAAAGGAAACTTCAGAAACTGCATGGGGATTATCACAAGACTGACATCCATTATTTTGCTTTTTACATTCCTACTTAATTTAAGCCATGTATCATTTCATATTTTACACTATTCTGTACCATAAAATCTTGTATTGAGTTTTGTTGCAATGAAAGTTTCAAGGCACGCATTGCAATTCTGTATGTTGCTTCTTTATACAACACTGTTGATGTGGAATATTTTTAAAAAAACTTCTGGCAACATTTTTCTCATGACAAGTATGTCACAAAAGTATTGCTAATGAACACACTTTGCTCAACAGAAAACATATCTGTGATGCAAGTGACCTCCTCTGCACAAGAGACTTTACCCAACTTGGTTAGAGAGTCAATTTGCATCGTACCATATCTACTTGAATGCAAGATAATCCCAATAGTGTATGCAGTGTTTTAATGACTTGGTTCAACTAGAAGGCCTGAAAACATGTAGCCAAGCATTTTTAATAAATATTGATGTGTTTGATGTACTTTTGATTTGTCATTGCAAGACAAGATTTTTTCCTGAAATTTGGTGCTTAAATATGTGAGGTTGTCTAAAATTTGTGTATCCAGTGCCAAAATGGACCATGCCAAACAGGACTGCTCTAAACTGGACCATAAGGAGCCAAGCCAAGACCTGCATTGCCAAGCAGTTTCCAGTTGACACCTGTACATTCCTGTAACATCCTGTAGAAGATGGAACTGCACACCTACAAAACAGTGTGCATAGACATACCTATAAAATATTTGTAACAAAACCTATAAGGAAGCCCCTGTAAATATGTGTATATGTCCTGAGTATGGACATGCCTTTATAAATACCTATAATGCAACTTGCAGATACTGCCAATATACTGTACATGCAGATAGCATGTCCTATGTCAAGGGGTTTGCAAATTTTTCAGAACTCTAGTAGGAGCCACCTCGAAATTCTATGTGACAGAAGGGTGACATGAAGCAGTTTCCTGACTGAGGACCCATGGATTTTAGGCACAACCACAGTGACCTTGTCTCCAGGACTTTTGCACGCCTGCTATAGACACTACACTACTCAGACGTAACAGTTCCCGCCTATCATGCTGTTTATACTAACGGCCCTCTTGCAGCTCATGACTGTGGGGATACAGACACCCCATTACTGCCTGTCATCTTGGCAATGTCAACCCCACTCTGTTCCTGATGTTAAAACTGTATACATGCTGCACTCATGCTTATCTTTTTGACTGTAGTGTCCCAGATCTGTGCCTAATCTTATGGCTCTCTAGTTTCCCCAGTAATGCCTACCACCGGTATATCATTGCAGTTACATGTATCCACCATATATCTATCCACAGATTATCGCTGCAATGTTCTTAGGGCCGGAGGTTAAGTATGCTCCTGGTGGTATTTACTGAACTCTGTAGCGTGACATCGGTAAAATAGCCTTCTGCTATATCATACCCACTCTACACCACAACCCTCCCAACTTCAAAATCAAATCATTACAAACCAACTAAACACACTTCCTAGGCAATGTACTTTATTATTTTACATTATATTTGCTCCGACATATTTCTGCTCAGTTCCAAATATAATGTAAAATAATAACATATATTTATTGCATAATATATGTGTACAGTCAGTTTGTAATAAACAGTGATACAGTGTATGGAAAATGCCGATCCACAGTGCCCTAGCGCCACACATGTCGGCAAGCGGCGTTATTTGCACCCCAGATTCTGCCCTCGATCCCTTCTACATGAAAGAGTGATACCTTGATGACGACATCGGAATAGAACTCCTTGATGGAAGAAGCCAACTGGCAGACTTGCTTGCAAACCCATCAAAAGTGTTCATTTTGAAACACTGTATCGTGAAATTGGAATCACTCTTGGGGAACGATGAGGTGACTTGTGCGATATCCGTTGTGTGACAGTGTTTTGAAGGAAATTATAAGATTAAAACACTGCACACTATATATATGCGGTGTTCGCGTTCTGTGCCTATCTTTACTGTGTAGGTTAGATCATGCATATCATATCATATCATAATATTTCTTTCCGTAGATCCATACAGGGTTACAAAATCTATATGGATATGGAAATAGACACATTTTAGAAATCAAGAAGTGAAACCGTCACAAAAGTGTACAACACTCACATGGTCCAGTACAATATTTGAGGTTTCATCACAATACAAATTATTTAATATAATAAGATATAATAAAAGAAATAATAAAATATAATAGGATAATGGTGTATGTAAGAGCCATTTAAAGGTACTTACTGCACAGAAGATATTTCACTACCTTACGAATAATGTTTGAATCTTCATCTAATTATATATACAAGCAGATTTTTGGTACAGATTGGTAAATAAGGAAAAGGAACATGCTATGGCAAACCTTTCATATGTCTGTTCAAATTATATGTAAATATTTAACTTTTGTGAAGTTCAAAATATTCATCCAAGGAATAGAAGGAATTTTCATATAAAAATTTTTGTAAACCCCCTTTAAATTTCTTGGGATTATCAGGCTCTGTTTTTATATAAGAGGGAAGCATATTAAACACCATAACACTTAAATAGTACACTCCATTCTGGTATCCAGTCACATTTGCAGAAGGGTGATGGAAGCTGCATGTTGTCTGTTGTCAGTGTGATATATCTCAAAATTCACCAGGAATTGATTCTTATTTCATATCATAAACAAAAGAAGGGAAAAAAATGTATTGAGAAGGGAGTGGTTAAATTTCCAAGTTAAAAAACAATTTTCTACAACCCATCATAATTCTAATAATCTTCTTTTGCAACCTAAAATTCTTTATACTGTCAAGGAAGTTCCCCCAGAACAACAAACCATAGGTCATTACAGAATGGAAGTAGGAATAGTAAATCATTTTCAAAGTATTTATTGTTACATATGGTTTGACTGACCTCATAACATAACAAGCTGAGCTTCGTTTAAACTTAAAACATTCAATGTGTGTTTTTCAGGAGAGTTTGTTATTAATAAATAGCCCAAGAAATTTTGTTTCATTGAGATATACTTATCTGTTTATCATCATATTTGATTTGTATGGCAAAGATGCATGTACTTTTATTAGTAAATTGAAGGAAATAATTTTTGTCAAAATTTAAGAAAAGCAAATTTGATTTGAACCACTTATTTAGTTGTTCCAAAGCTGCATTAAAATTACTCTGCATTTGAATATTGTTAGGGCTTGTAAGTAAAATACTGATATTGTCAGCAAATAAAATAGGAAAAGCTTTGTGTTCTATGGCCTTAGGTAAGTTGATGTATACTAGAAATAACAATGGGCCAAAAATTGAATGCTGCGGCACCCCATATTTTATTTTGGTCGACTTTGAGACTGTGTTTGAATTGAAATACAAGTTAGTGATTTGAACTCTTTGATATCTATTCTGAAAATAAGATTCGAGTTATAATTTAGCCTTGCCACTTATACCATAGTACGGTAGTTTTGACAGTAATATATCGTGATTAACAGAGTTAAAAGCTTTCTCCAGATCACAAAAGATGCTGCCCACCATTTTTTTATTGTTTAAAGCATTTAATATTTCATTTGTTAGTTTAAAAATGGCATCTTCTGTTTGCTGTGTCTTGTCTAAAACCAAACTTGTTTCCCACTAATAACTTATTAGTATTAAAATGTTCAGTTAGTCTAATTTATAAAGCTTTTTCAAAAACCTTCGAGAAAGAAGTCAATAGTGATACAGGCCTATAATTTGTTGGATTCATTTTGTCTCCTTTCTTGTGTATGTTTTGTAATTGAGAACATCATACAGTCAGGAAAAATTCCTGACAAAATAGACTTATTACATATATAAGTTAGTGGTGAGCATATAAGTGGCACTAATTTTTAATAGTTTAGTAGAAATATTATCAAACCCATGAGAGTTTTTTGTTTTTAGTGCTTTGATTATGGAAGTAATTTCCTTGGTTGAAAATGTCTTAATAACCAAAAATGGGGGTATATGAACATAATTTTGTTCCAGATAATAAGGGACAGTAGGAATCTTTTCATTATTAGTCTTGTTATTTACATTATTTTCACTTATTTTATCAATTATAGAAGAGAAATAGTTGTTGAAAGCACCTGCTATATCTTGTTGATCTTTTAAGTGTTTATTGTCTATTATTAGCTCTTGTGTACCAGTTTGAGAGTGTTGATTATTAGATAGCTTCTTAATGATATCCCAAGTGGTTTTACATTTATTGCTTGGTTTTTGGATTTTTTTTGGTCATAATATATTCTTTTTGCCTCCATAATTACATTAGACAAAATTTTACAGTATACTTGGTAGCATCTTTTTAGTTCCAAATTGTTACTATTTCTGCACAAGAGGTACAATTCCCTGTTACGTCTACATGATGTTTTGATGCCTAATGCAATCCAGTTATTATCATTATTATTTCTGTTAAATACTATTTTTAGGGGGAAGCTGGAATAGAAGATCCTCAAATAAATGTTTAAGAAGGAATTAAACATAACAATTGCATCTTCACTGTTAAAGATGGTATCCCATTATTCGCAGCTTAATTTATCAGTAAAGTCGAATACTGTGTACTTATTAATTTTTCTGATGGTTTTAAATTTATGTAATATTTCTGTTAATTACTATTTTTAGGGGGATGCTGGAATACAAGATCCTCAAATAAATGTTTAAGAAGGAATTAAACATAACAATTGCATCTTCACTGTTAAAGATGGTATCCCATGATTCGCAGCTTAATTTTTCAGTAAAGTCAGATACTGTGTACTTATTAATTTTTCTGATGGTTTTAAATTTATGTATTGGGACATGGGAATAATCAGTGCCAATTATTAATAACCGTGCATCATGGTAGGACACACTGTTCATAATAGGAGTTACCATGTGACTTTCAAATTGAGATACATCAATAAAGATGTTATCTTTTGCAGTGGCAGAGGTATTTTGTACTTTTGTCGGGAAATTAATAGTGCTAGTTAAGTTATAGGATAGTAATAAATTGTCCAGTTGGTTTTTGTTCTGACTTTCATGTAGGTAATTAATGTCTATGCCCCCACAGATAATGAAGTGTAGCATAGGTGTGTATAGTGATTGAAGAATAGTATCGAGCTTGATTAAAAGCTGCTAAAATTACCAGAAGGGGCTCTGTGGAGTGTTAATACACATATGTTCAAGGCACCATATGAGAGTTTTAAAGCAGATATCTCTATATCTTGTTCTTTACAATGTTGAGCAATATCAGTATTTGAGAAACCAAGACTATTAGGGACAAAAATAGCTACACCACCTTTTTCACGTAGCTGTCTGCAGTAATGGGCTCCTAACTTAATGTTTTTCTGACCGTGCATCATGAATTGACTATTTATTGATTACCAACTTGATGCACCAGTTATTATTTATTCATAAAATAAAATTCATAAATTTTTATTTTATGAATAAATAATAATTGGTGCATCAAGTTGGTAATCAATATATAGTTAATGGGCTCCTAGTTTATAATTTTCAATATGAACCTTTTCCAATTGTAAATACTTTAGGTGATGTTCTGTTAGGCGTAAGACATGAGGGAAGTCTCGATGCAGATGACTTAATAGTTTTCCGACTTTCTTTCCTAATCCTCTTATATTTTGACAGAAGGTTTTGAAATGACAGTACCTTTATTAATTTGCTTTACTTTGTGATAATTTCTGCATTTTTCTGGCGTGACTGTTTGATGTTGGCATCGTCTCCCATATTAAGGCCTGTGTTTACCATAAAAAATCATTGGATTTCGTTGATAGGGTCTTCTTTATTCTGGTGGATGTTCTATTTATAATTCTTCCCTGATGTTGTGTGTCTGTGTAACTTAGATCTGAGTTCCAGCTTAAGATCATTGGGGGATCCTTTTTCTGGTCTAGCATTGCATAAGTGTGGGAGACTATTTGTTTGGATAGCACTTCCTTCCCTAGGCCATCGAGGTGAAGACTGTAATTGGTAAAAAGCTTCCTATTACTGACCATTTCCAAAATTGATGCATGTTGGTAAGCTCTTACATTTTTCATTGGTTTTCTATTGAATGACCTAATTCCATTATTTACATGTGAAGACTGCATTAAGTCAAACCTATGTGGGACACTTCACTGTGGTGTTGCCAGTTTCTTTGTACTGCACTCCCCTCTTCAACCCATCTACGCGCTGTCTGCTAAATCGTATTTCAAAAACAGTTTTGGCCATACCCACAACAGTTATGGACGAATAATTAGTAACATTCTGAATGTGTATTGATTTCTGATAAGCCTCCCTTTATTAAGCAACATTGAAATGATACTTCAATACACATTCGATGTACTGTGTTGATGAATTGTTTAATGTTTGAACAGTGACTCATGCATATATTTATATGTACAGTTACTAAATACAAATGCTTGTCGTAAAACGAAATTTATGTTGAAGATTTTCCTATCCTACCTGTAATTAGTCATTGTGAATATTAGTTTTGATTTCATTGCATGTATTTCACATAGTCATATTGTTTCAGTAATGGGAGTTTCAGTTGCTTTTAATGAAATCATTGTTCACATGAACACACAATTATCCAACAGATGGAAAAATTTCTCTGCGGTGGTGAGAATTTTATGTTAATTCATTGGTTTGATACCAATAAAGACATAAGGGCAGAGTAATGAAGTTTATGTTACAGATACTGTGCGGTTAATACTGTACTATAATGTAATGTATAATAATTTTACATTTATGCTTCGTTGGTTTTATACCATTAAAGACATAGGGGTAGAGTAATGATGTTTGTGTTAGCATTCAGTTCTGTGAATAGAATTTTATAATGTGTTTACCAACAACCAATACTTACGTATATTCCATTCATTGGTGTGTTTCCATGCTGACTATTGCAGCATCATCAGTGCTGCATGTTGTATTATTTGCTATAATTTTTTCATGCTTTTCTGTGTTGTAGTCCCTCTTTCTTATTGTTGCATCAACAACAGATTACTTCTACCATATATTGCTGCAAATTTCTGTAATTGTAATTCATTCCTGTAAGATTCCTGTGTTCCTTTTGTTCTTACCTATCGCAGCTGTATCTATGTTGCAATAACATTGAAATGTACCTGTCAATAAACGACATAAATATTTTGGTGAAAACGAAGTAGCACATAGTAGTTGGTTTTGATTGAAGACATCCCGATGTGTTAAAGTTCAATACTAAAATAATAAAATACTTATCATCAAACACATCATGCTTTATTGTGTGTGAGGCTATGTGTTTCAGTCCTTACATGACCATCATCAGGCCTATTTGTGAATCAAGTTAACAGATGCTGGCTACATGTTGGGATCCCAACTATGTTTACAATTCATACAGGTATACCTTGTTTAGTGGATAAATGTATAAAATTCAAAACTTAAAATAAAAATTAAAAATAACAAGAAATAATCACGTGTTTTCAAAAGTCTGTATTTATATACAAAAGGTCACATCTATGGTAAAATTTTCTGAGGTTATAAAAACTTCTGAGGTGCGAAGTATGTCTCTTATTGGTGTGAGGTTGGTGTTAAAGCAGCATCTGGTGTTCTCGGCAGGTTGTATCTTGTAGGACTACTGTAGGTTTACTGAGTGTGGAGTCGTTTTGTATCAGATCTGTGGGGAACTCTGGTTCTGTGTTTCTTTTTGTTTCCTACGGCATAACAAGTAGATATCCGGGATCATATTAGTTGATATGGGTGAGGGGTCTAAATTGATTAAGTACTTCTATCGTAGGCACTTACATGTAACATTTTTGTATATAAATACGGAGTTTTGAAAACACGCGATTATTGTTATTTTTAATTAATTTTTATTTTCTGTTATTTAGTTTTGAATTTTGTACATTTATCCACTGAACAAAGTATACCTGTATGAATTGTAAACATAGTTTGGGTCCCAACATGTAGCCAGCGTCTCTTAACTTGATTCGCAAATAGGCCTGATGAGGGTCATGTAAGGACCGAAACATGTAGCCTCACACAATAAAGCATGATGCGTTTGACGATAAGTATTTTATTATTTTAGTATTGACATAGTAGTTGGCTGTACTACCGACGATCTACCGCCGCTTTGGTCTGGAGCTAGTACAAACATTTGGCACAAGGTTCGCAAATGTCGCGTCATCGGCATGTTATTAGTATATTGCAGTTATCCATAGATGACACTAGAAATTATTTTGACTCCAAATATCATTGAGTTTCTTATTTTGTCCCATATAACAACACAAATAGTCTCCGAATATTGCCGTGTTCATCTTTGCCGTTCTATAGCCTGTGAATACATCTTTCCTTTCCGCTCCCTGATCAGCCAATCTGTTCGACACTGTTCGGTCGTAAAGTGAAAATGGCTTGCAGAATTAGCGTTATTGTAAGTAATGTGTGGTTATTACGGTTACTTGGCTTAGCATAGAGAGAGATAATTGTGGTTAAATATATGTGAGGTTCATATAATTGAGTAGTGAGATCTTAACCTCGTAAGTTCTTGTAGTAAAAGAATGGGGGACTAATCTCGTTTTACACTTACTGAGCTGCTCGATTGTTGTTTGTATGTGTTTCAGGCAAGGGCATTTTCGGCTTCATCTGTTCAGCAGCAGTTAGTAAAAGTACGTATATACAGAAACGTGGGAAGAATTTGTGTGGAGGACCTTCTAAAGTATGTTGACCCCTGACCGACCTAACTTTTCCGAAGAGACGAATAATTAGTGACATTCTGAATGTATGTTGATTTCTGATAAGCCTTCCTTTAAGAAGAAAGGGAAGGGAACTAATGTACTTACAGATTGGTCCAAAAGTCAGTTAACCTGCTAGTAAAATGTATAGTAAAAAAGGGTTAACTGACTGTTTACTCTGTAGTGTTAAGGGTTATTTCTCTTTTAGTACCCGTCTGTTTGCAGTTGTATGGGGACGAACGCCGTGAACAGTTGTGTAACCAACATTTAGGCGTGAACATTGCATTCAGTGATAGTATACAACTGACTTTGTGCCCTACTGTTACTTCTTTTTTAAGAGAAACGACCTGAAAATAGGTTGTGACACAGTAAATGACAATGGTGTATTGCTGCCAACATGGAAACATGGACCAAAGACATAACCTTGGTTTATAGAGCAGAGATTGTGTCATTTATTTATTAATTGAGAAAGATGGCAACAGCTTTTACCTTATCAGAATGACTTAAAATGTCCTTTGTGTTTCAGTGTTTTAGAGTGAGCTTAAGGCAGTATGTGACTAAAGACCCAGGTTAATAAAGTTTGTGTTATAAATGCATCCAAGGTGTAAATGTTTCTTGTACACACAAAAACAAACTGTAACCTTGGTTTTGTGTATCCAGAGCCTAACTTTGGTCATTATAGTGCAATACTTTCTGTAATCTGTGTACTATGCTGGTAATTCTGAATTTGGCTTCTCTGTACTGCATTATAATATTGTGGGAATTGTATATGACATAGGATGAGAGCAACATGGGAATAAAGTCAATGTATATTATCATTATATCCCCACACCTTACATATTGTCTGTGTTAAATAATTGTATGTTGAACCATTACTGAATGAAGAATTGTAAACACATAGGTATTAGACAAAAAAAGGAGTTTGACTCTCTTACACATAATGGCAGAGGGAGGCTTGAAATTATCTTACAATTAAACTGGAACCTCCAAACAAGGACAAGGAAAGCCACTGACCTGTGATTGAAACCTACAGTTTAAAGTATGAGTGATTTTGTAAGTTTTACTAACTGTCTAGCAAATGTCAAGATGATACCTTAAAATATGCAATGATTGTGTGGCTCATTTGACCCCATCCTTCCTATGTCAGTATATATTTCTCATTTTGTAACTGATAAATACTATAAAAGAGGATTTTCAGGTACCTAGAATTTCACTGCATTGAAAACATGTCAGACCTTGGTTAAGAACTTTAAACATTCTTTTAAAACTTTAATTTTTCAGATACAAATGTTACAGCATACTTACTGCATGTTTCATGTACTTTTAGCCTCCTATTCAAGTGTTTGGAGTTGAAGGACGTTATGCTGCTGCACTTTATTCTGCTGCCAGTAAGCAGAAACAGTTAGATTCTGTAGAGAAAGAACTGGTGCAATTTAAGGTATGTCACTTGGTGTATCACATTCACCCAACAAACCAAGTACCTTGCGTTTTGGTGCTGTTGTAAAATTTTTTTTAGCCACTAGAATATTGATGGGTGAAATAGTATTATTTATATTTGAATGTTTATTTGGCTGTAACTTTTTAGTCATAATGAGGTTGTAGCTGAACATTTTTGGTATAGTTGTTTATTAGGTTTGCTGCATCAGTTACGGATGGTTCATAGCCATACGTTATAAGTTTAAACTGTCAACATATGTTCCAGAACCATTGGTGATAGGTAGGATGGGTTACATACAGAGAGATTTAAACAGGGAAACGGTTGGCAACAGATAACAGACGCAAGCGGTCCAGTGAGAAAGAAGTTGCGTATGAAAGCAATGTAAGTGAGGGAGTGCAAGTGAAGTGACTGTGGTAATTTAATAGAAAACAATTCAGTTGTTTAACTTGATAAACAGCACGCCTTTTATATCAAGTGTAAATGAATAAATAAAAGGTAAAAGAAAATAAACAATACTATACATGATTCGGTGAACCGCACCCATCTCCCGAAAGAAGTTTACCAGACTGAGCACGTTGGGACAACCAAGTCACAAAGGGTGATCGTGTGGAGGGTAAAGTTATCCTTGAACATGTGTGAAGGTATAAGGGACAGGAGCACACTGTGGCTGCCTTACCCCTGGTAAAAGAGCCTCCATTATGCATTTAATTGGAAGCTGGGTGGGCTCCAGAGCCACTTTGGACAATTCTGAGAAGAGAGGTTTCTTGTCCCTACTATAAATCAAACTACAATACATTTGGTGTCCTTCCTGTAGCCCAGTTAACGTACTGTCTACAGAAAATTCCATTCTGTAATAATAGTCTTTCTAAAATTGTCAGTTTTGTATCTACAGGTATGTGTTTACTAACAAAAAAACACAGAAATATTTTCAGAAAAGTGAAGTGTCCATCATGATACATTGCTTTGTACACACACAATACCAAAACTTAACCATGGTTTCTACTTATAAAGCTTGTATCAAAACATTGCTCTATACAATACAAACCAAAGTCATAACCTATATATATATATATATATATACAGGGTGTCCCAGGAGGAATGTGCAATACTTCGGGAGAGTGTTCCTTATGTTAAACTATACCGATATAACCCAAAACA
>JGI20166J26741_11533363_pt1 | contig 12342 bp, 11 predicted proteins | sample TergutCu122P5_FD_26741 | JGI IMG/M metagenome (IMG submission 26741) | reverse complement strand
ACTTTTATGTATTTTTATGTATTTTAACATTGAAATCAGCATTCTAGACTAATATATTGTTGAATGTGAAGTGCATGTGTTGGTGTTTATCAATTATTGACTACACGGTTTCTTTACTTCATACTAAAGATCAAAATCTATTATCCCTTTCACACCCACAAAAAGTGCTTGTTGAATGTAATTGTAAACGCACTTGTTGGCCCACAAACTGACAAGGGTTCAAAATTTCCTGCGAAATAGCTTTTATTTTTAACAATGAAAATAAGTTTGGATATTTCATCTAATATGAAAGGTGCACAGCATCATTCATAATATGACAAACAGTGTTGGACTACAGCAATAGCAAACATAAGTAAAAAACTTGTGCACATAAGACAATGGAGTCAAAACTAACAGTATATAGCACCAACATAAGAATGATAACTCTTAAACACAAATATCTACAGATATAACTGCTATATCAGTTCCAAGAAAGTCTGATTTTGCTTTCACAATACACTGAAGAGCTTTTTATCCAATTGCTTCTAACAATCTTGAAGAATAATGTATGGAGACTAGTTAATGTGCCTGTTGATACAATCGCAGCCACCAACATGGTCATGGTGGGGGACGATGAAATGGCATCTGGGGAGGCATAGGTGGAGGAAACCCAAATGGTGGAGGTGGGCGATTAGGATCAAAGGGTGGAACTGAGGGAGGGAAAACATGATTGTAAGACAGGAACGATGGGGGCTGGAGAGAGGGAAAAAATGTTGGTGGGGGCAAGGTAAATGTTGCTGGCTGAATGAGTCTGGGTGGAGATGATGTACATTGGGGCGGGGGTGGTCTGTTGAGACAGTGCTGAAATCTGGGGTTTGGCTGAATCGGGGCTGCCCACCATGTAGAATTCTCAAAGCGTCGGAATGAGTTGTTGTTACTGTTACCGTTATCATTATTGTTATTAGCATGTCTCGTAGGTACTGCTGCAGGCTTATTAGCATGCAAAGCCGTCATGCGAAGATTACGTTCATTCATCCTCCTTTCAAATGAAGTACTGCGGGTCTTTTTCTTCTTTGGCTGTTCAGGACCTTCATCTGTGACCTGAAACATACCAATATTTCAGCGGGAGGTTTCAAAAGTACTATTTCTATAACATAATTTGGGCCTAGGTAATGTGATGCAAAAGTACAGTGTCGCTGTCGTCGTCGTTGTCGTCATCATCATCATCATCATCATCATCATCATCACGGCAGTCAATAGCAGCCATTACCAGCACTTTTGAGTGGGACAAACCACACTAGTGACAGCCAATTTCCATTAGGTTGACAATATAACCTCAAATGTTCACAGAATCACCATCTTGGTACTTTATAACACAGAAAAAATAAGGGGTTCATGTAAGATTTGTAAATTCCACAACAGTAATCTACATAATGGTTAAACATTGTCAAGAAAATCACAAGAAGTTCATGTGCCCAAGAACTTTGGCATTAGCCATTTACATACGGACCTTTCTTTCCCCAGTTTGCAATGACCTCCTTGCTCTTCGCTCTTCTTCATCATCAGAATAATCGAGGCATTTGGGTGGAGGTTCATTGTTGTCTTCCCATGAGGCATCTGATCCTTTCATCCTATACAAGAGATACACTGGGTTACCAAAACCACTTACCATTATGACACGGTGAATTTCTGCATTAATTACAATAACATCAACACTTATGAATGTTATTTGTGTTGCTGTATCAATGGTATCTAAGGCACCTGGCCAACTGGATGTGCTCAAGATACACTCTCTGCCCCTAAACTTTTGTGACTGGGCAGTATGCAATGCAAGCCCAATAATCTATCCTCTTCAATAGAAAACACTGTATAGTTCCACATGAAAAACACTTCTAGCTTCAGTAACCATACTTTTCAAGATTCTGTTTGCTTGTCTACAATGTTAATCATTTGCTAAAACGTTTTCAACATTACTTTAAAGTAACCTGTACTTCCACCACTAAGAAAACTCACTGAGGAAATGTGCTTAGTAGTGTTACAATTAAAACATTACCTCAACAGATCTGGAACAAACACATATGTTGTGTGTTGAGTTTTGGGTGCACAGTATACTGCCATATCTTCCTCTATTCCTTTCTCTTTGATGTGATCAGCTGAATTAAACCGCACACAATACAAAGGTTCTGTGACTGGGCCAAATACATCAAAAATCTGTCCTAAAGTTTGTTTGCCATGATCAAGAAACAAAACGCTGTCTAAATCAAGGGGGGGAGTGTTCTTGAAAGCTTGAACAACAACTGAAACAAGAAATAATTTTAATCATTAGTGTAAATATCACTAATAAATATCATCAGTCAGTCTTCTCTAGCTATTATACTTGTATATTTATAACACAAAATTAGATTTACTAACATCCAGCAACCATTATAAGGATGCAATACAAAAAATGTAAAAAAATCTGATGGATTTAGTGGCATAGTATATCACACCACCTGAGCTGCAAACACTCTGTGGATGGCCTTGCTGTGGCATTCACCACTAAATTATAATAAAACAAGACATGCAATGTATATATATAACATAACAGTGAGGCACATTTGTGCAACTATTGTTGCTGTGAAAAAGAAATAAGTATTACTTATTCTGAGGGTGTGTTTGTAGCCTTGGGTATCCAGCATGCAATGCACCATATGGTCATCTGGGGCCTGACTGGCTCTACAATATTTTCCCATATTATCTCATAAATGGCACTATTTTCAAATAAAAGTGTTTTGATTTTCTCTACAAGTTTTGTCTGAAACATTTCTCATTCAAAGAATAGAGCAAGATGTGATAAAAAATGTATATTAGTCTTCATGTAATGTACCCGTTATTCTTGTCAGATTTGAAGGAAATTTGAAGTTCCTCAACAAATTTTCAAAAAAATACTCAAATATCAAATCTCATGAAAATCTGTCGAGTGGGAGCCTAATTGTTCCATGTGGACAGATGGATGGATGGATGGATGGGCACAACAAAACTAATAGTCACTTTTCACAATTTTGCGAACACACCTAAAAACAATGGGACAGTTAATTCATTTGAACACAAATAAAAGACAGATGCTACCAACGCAGCATAAATGATATATTTAACACCCCTATCCTAAAGATGCTAAAGTTCAGAAGACTCACACAAAAAAGACAGTCTTATTGCATCATGGTGCCAAACAAGTTTAAATATAGCTCTGAAAATAAAATATGATGAACTATATATAATTCATGAATCTTTCATTCAAAAGTCAGTGACAGTCAATGGCAATCTGCAATAAAGTACAGTATGGAATTACTAGTTTTATGTGGAAACTGAATTGTGTATCAGCCTTCAAAAACTGTATTTCAGTTAAGAATATGTATGATCAGTTTTCAAACGTTTTCAACTGCAAGAATCACTAATATCTGCTTTTCTTATAAAGAGGAAAATACGCTTTTTATTTGCTTCAAAAACACATGTCAAGACATCATCCAACAACAAATTACATCAGATTCCTTCTGTTTCTCACAGCAATATCAATATAGTGTCAATATTTACAAACTCATAACAGTTTAAAATAATAATCCTGCACCCACTTAAAGTGTATGAAAATTCACTTCAACTCATACATACCCAGTTGGTCCACAATACTAGATATTTTGCCCAATTCCATACATTCTTCTGCAGGTACACTGATATGCAAATCTTGAATGGGGGGAAGGTCTTCAATCAAGATTTCTCCTCTAGTTCTCATAGGATCTTTCTTCTTAGGTTTGGGAGCGTTATTAATAACATTCCTAGACACACAGAGATAGAAGAAAAAAAGTCTTACAGAAATGTTTTGTACTTTGTACAAAAGCACCATGTATGAGATGAAAATCATGTTTAAGAATCTATGTGTAATCAGACTGGCTACTTCAAGATGTCAGTATCTGTCTCGTTTCAAAGACAGTGGGAACGACCATTATGCACTGATACTATTCCATGAAAATACTACACATACAGCACATACTGGTACATACGTGACATCTATCTACTTTCTGAGAATTTTTGTGCAACAGAATTACAGCTACAATTTTATATGGTTCATAATAAATAACAGAAAGAGTTATGAGCCTTTGGAAAGAATTATAAATGGATCCTTAACACTTCTAGTCACAGTCCAAAAATCTGTCTCTGCTATGTGCTCCTGACAGGTTAAAGTGTAATATTTTGAAATTCCCCACTTGTCTCATTGGCATCATGCTGACTAGCAGTAAACCCCAGCATTAATGCCACCTCTTTTGTAGCTCTCAGAACTATGTGTAATGAAGTGCCAACAAATTCATTTCATACAACTTTTCATGGTTCTCTTTTCATTCTGGAAACACCTGACAAGAGAGGGTAGTAACAACACACAAATGATGAACTCTGTACGATCTAACACTCTCTACATCTGGCCATAAACCCTAATGAGGAGCTTAACATGAGGAATGACTTCTTGACTTACCATTAGCCATAAGATGACTAACATATGCCATTCAACAATGTGGCAGCTCTTAAGTGGAGTACCCACATTTATTAACAATTTACAAAGTTGGAAAATTAGCAAAATTTTATTGAAACAAAAGATATGGACCTATTTGACTGTAATGGGGAGGGGCACAATAGAATCTTGAAGATGGTGAGCCAACCTCTGTATCTCCAAGTTAGATGTAAGAAAAATTATGAGTATTCAGGATGGTTATTGGTATTTCCTGATATTATTCATTAGTGTAAATGGCAAATGCAGTTCTACTGTTTCTGTTGTTGGCTTGACACTATAAATCTGTCACAAACTACAGCCAGGAAAGAAGAACATATTCTTAGTTTTCTATGTGCTCACTTCTAGACCAATTTGCTTACTATTTTTAGGAGTTTGTGTTTTTTATTTATGGTACTCAAATATCTGCACAATAAATTAACACAATGAGCAGGGACCAAAAGATGACATGTCAAATTTCTGTCCAGTTCTTCCTGATTGTTTGGTAACATCCTAACACTGACGTGTAAAACAGAGGTTAAAAGCAATGATAAAAAAACATCTCCATTTTGTCAGACAACTCTGAATAGGAAACGCCCTTGTTTACCAAGGACCCTACATACATACACACCTTCTCACAGCAGATGCATTTTCTGTTTCTATTGAACAGCTACTGTTGCTGCTGCTACTACTACTGCTACTGCTGCTGCTGTTACTGGAACTAGTGGAGCTTTCACTGTCTGACTTCTCATCTGTACTATCAGAATCATCATCAGAGTCCTCAGAAAATAGCACTTCAGCTGTTCTATAATCATTCAGGAATACCTTTTCATTTTCTGAAGGTCCAATAATGATGGCCTCTGGTTTTGAATGTATTTCAATAACATCATCAACATCAGAGTCACTGCCATAGTCACAAATCAGTTGCAAGGAATTATTCATTTGTTCCTGATTATTTTTCTGTGAGACATCTGCTGTACTGGTGAACAACTGTGACACATCCTTTGACAAATCTGCAGTAGTGCTGGAGTCCTGACTGCATGAAGTCTGCAGAGGTTGTTGTACATTCTCACTATTTAATGCAAATCCTGAGGCTGTATTTTCACTATTTAAAGCAAATCCTGAGCCTGTATTTTCTGTATTAACTTTACTAGTAACAAAGTTACTGAATGAAGCAAAGGATGAAGGGGCAAAAGAAGATTCACTATTTTGTATCTTCTTTAAAGTACTGTCTTCATCAAGCTGATTGTGATAATTTACTTTAACATTTTCAGTGGAAGTGCCTGCAACTGTTAGATTTGATTCATTCTCCAAAGGTGGTGGCTCTGCTACCTGCAACTCAGCACACACTTTTTCTTTCAAATTCCTCTTAACATTTTCATCAGGAATGTCTACAAGGTTTTGAGAACAGTCTGTTTCAATTCTGTGCTGACCGGATACTGGAATGACATCTTCAGGATTTGCTAACTGCTGATCCATTTCAAAGTTATTGTTCTGGTTCAATGTAGAACTTGATCTGTCATCACTACTACATTTATTAAGATCAGGTATGGTAACCTTAGTTTCTGCCATCTAAAATGGACAAAAAAAATTAAATAATTATCGCATTAACGTTGGAATTTTTATTTATTAATGTTATAACTTCAGTAAGTTCAAGCAGCCAACATCATTTCATAACATGTCATTAGTGGAAAAATTCTATAAATTATGGACTGATGATAAACACTGCCTCATGTACATTTGAATCACGTATCAAGAGAATTAGAATAAAGCTATACAGGTGCAAAAATTACCAACGAACTAATATTTTCAGTTGACAGGTGCAGGTATTGGATAAAGATTGGTAGTAACAGGCATCCTACGACTGTAACAGATTCTGATCCTGTGGTTCACAGTACATACTACCGTAAGTCTGAAGGTGAAATACAATGTAAACAGTCCAATACAGAGCTATGACTGTTCAAAATAAATGACATAAAGAAACAAAACCGCATGCGTACACGGAAGGATAACCTGCCATTACGACTTCGTAAATTCGCGTAATATGTGCATGACGTTATCAACATAAAAACTTACATTTACGCTTGCACTACTAAAGATACCTTCTAAATTACTGACCACATGTAGATAACTGACATAAACAGAATACGTCACAACGTTAGCCCCACAACCACCGCTGGCAATTATCAGCGCAACAACCACCTACTCAACTGCCATTTTCCTCCTTCAACTACTTTACAGTACTGGCAACCGCAAATAACCCTGCATTCGACGAATTTACCGTCAATTTACAAATATCCCATGCTCGTTAGCGACGCTACGCTCTCGCTTTGTGTGTATGTTTGGGGGGCAAGGGGGGGACTTTATATTACTCTGAAATCTGTGCTGTGCTCTAACCCAAAAAATCAGTCCACTCGTCTGTGCTGTAAGAAACGAAATCAGACACAGGCCTAAACGTTTGCACATCATCGACAATTATCACTGTCGCCAACACTGTTATATTTATCATTGCTATAATTATCGCCCAAGTTAATTACGATTTTATCATCACTGTCGCCAACAGTGTTATATTTATCATTGCTATAATTATCGCCCAAGTTAATTACGATTTTATCCGTAATTGTAATTGCGCCTTTTTCCTCCACGCGCATTTATATGCACGGCATATGCCAACAGTACCCCTTCTCGTCAAAAATTCTTCAGTGACGCCAGTCATCTGTTTCTGCATTTTGGATATTTGGATGCAGGGCCGGCCCAAGGGTCTTGCCAGTCGGATCACTTTGGCTGAAGGATAATGGGGAAGTGGGCCATGCCCCAACCTGGTACCTTCCCCCACCCATTCAGGCCATCATCAGATCTGTATAAGGGCTCCCAGATAATCTTCTGATTCTTTTACCTGGATGACAGAAACTACAATGTTTTTTTGCCAAAAAACCAGGAAGTTTCCATTCCTTTATTAGCCTAAGTCACCTACTGTGAGATACCAATGAGAGCAATTAAGAGTGACATAAAAGAAACTTTTTAATTTGGCTATGTAATTAATTCAGTGAGGTCATGTTTTTCCTTACATATGTAAACCTTACATAAGGTACAAAGTTATGGGAGAGTGTGTCTGCAGCCTAAGAAATTTTTATTGATGTAACAGTGGACCAAAATGGACAGTGAGTTATAGGACTATATTCTTATTCATTTCACACCCACATTTCAAGTACCCATTCAGCCCTTGTATATTTTCATCTTATTTCTGATTTTGCTTTTATGATACGTGTATTCCTTTTACATGAAGCCAACAGATCAAGTAAATTCATAAGGAACCATGATATATTGGTACAAGGAAATAATATAGAAGTGACAAATATGCCAATTGTAAATTTCACAGTGTTGTTTGTACTGTGAACACCTATCAAGTTATTATCTAAAATTTGATCCAACACTATGCACATATAAAATTCTTATAAAGTTCAAACTACATTCCAACATGTTTCAGTGGCGGCCACCTCCATCATCAGGGAAGTCCACCTCCATAAACCAATACACTGCTATTGCAAGCTGTCTATCTTGTCATGCACACACGGATTCTCTTTGCTTCCCCATCAACACAGAGCTTGCTGAACACAAATGCTGGCATTTGTGTCCATCACTGACCCAACACTTTGCTGGTCAGAGAGCAAGGAAGAAATTTCTGTTATCACATCCTCTTTAGTTTAACTGTGTGTCAATTGAAAATGAATTAGATTTTACTAGACATTATACATTTTAATTTAAATTAACTAAAACAGTTTCTGGTTTTATTCTATATTAAATTGATAGAGTTTGAACTATTTCCAAACTGACTCAGTAGCCTGTTTTATGACTATGTACCTTAACAACCGAAATAGTGACAATTAATTTAATGGTTTTTGCAAATACAATGAATGCTGTTATTATATTTATTAATTTGTTACTGTTTAATTAAAAACTTGTACTGCTCTTTACTTCTAAAAATGTCCATGTATAAATGCTCTTTCAAAATTCATACCCAATTTCTGATACCTGCTTCAGAAGTCACAGTTGAGGACCAGTATTCTTGCAAAGCCTTGTAATACTATGCGTGCATGTGATAGAATAGTAGAAAGCTTCTTTTTCATTCACAATTCCCCCACCCAGCTGCCACCATTTTTTGACTATGATGCAATATCATGGTCTCATTTGACAATATACTCAACAAATGTACAGCAACTGCAAAACTGTGATTATACCATGTACATGTGTCTTTATTAAAGTAAACCAACTGCATACACTTAGGTTGGAATACTCCAGGTATTTTATTACCTGACAGTGGCTTTGCAGGGCCAAAACATGTTGAAGATGGAATAAAATAGTAGGACTATTCCGACAGCAGTGTACACAGTTGGTTTGCTTTTGTGAGTGTAATTTATTATTAATGTGGCAGTCAAATCATGAAGGATGGGAATGTAACTCAAGAGAGAGAAAAAGAAATGAATAATGAATTGTGGGGCAAAACATCTTTGAAGGACCCAAAAGGAGACAAAATGGGAAAGAGTTTGTGGAAAAGTGACTTGGATTGATCTCTCTCAGGATGAAATTAAATGTCTGGCTTTAGTATTACAAATTTGTCACCAGATGGCTGGTCATTTGTGTATACAGAGTCTTTATTACTTGCTGTATTTGTAAGCAGGTTTGTTTAATAATGTCATCCATTATCCAGCCATCTTTGAAAGCACCTGCAATGAACCCCCTAGACTTACTACAGCTCTCAAAAACTTTTCACACCTGTGTTTGTACAGGAAATGAATGGGAAGCAGATTGCCTATGGCCCCATGAAGAATAAGGTATTTATATATTATATACGGCATGATGAAACTGAGAGGAATCTCAATAAAATCAAAGTCAGGGTAGGGAATACACATTAAAATTTGAAGTAGGTACCTCCTACACAATATTCAAAGTTTCTGTATGAGTGAACATAAACTTTGTGAACTTATGGGTTATGATGCCACATACTGCAGACTATTGGTGGACATCAACACTTGGAGGAACATATTGCCTATGTTTCCAGGTTAGGATTGCTACCCTCAAGATGGAGGTAATATATTTCTCCCAAATGTTGGTATCCTCCTATGACATTCTCCTGCTTTTTAATTGTTTGATCAATTAAAAATTCAGTGCTTTCTTAATGCAAATTTAGGGTTGGACCAGTCCAGCGTTACATATGTAACAATATGGATGTATAATAAATGAAACCCACTAGTGTAAGTCAGCGCAAACTCACCATACAATCTGACCAGTATGTCTACAAGACATTTATATTATTCATAAGTACAGGTCATAAGCGTAACTTGGCTAATAACAAAAGAAGAACAAAATTGACAGTGGATATTAGGAACTTTAATTTATGAAGCAGTCAAGTTAGGAAGATGTTGAAGATTGGTTTGAACCAGTCCTCAATATACATATACCCCTTTCCCCCCACTCTCACCCCAGTTTTTTTATTTGCTCTCTTAAAAAAAAAAGAGGAAAAACCATTTTGGTTAAAAAAATGTTGTAGCAACATTTACCTGTCCTCCCCCAAGTTACGCCTATGGTACAGGTATATGGAAAAGATTAATCTCACCAGCAAAGCATTTAATACTCATATATATCTCAAATAAGGAAGAGATCCATGAGAATGATTAAATCCTCTGTCACATGTAATGTATTTATTAAAACAATACCAAATCTAATTTTCAGATGCTTAAAATAAAAGACATATTCTTAAAATATGAAACTCATTCTGCTGCTCATGTGACATTCTGTACATTTAAAAGTGTAAATTCTGGTAATTTATACATAATATACTTTAAAACACAAAATATCCATTGTATTTATTGCACCTTTAAATACATTGCACGGAGTTTAGAGTAATTCTAAGATTTGCCACTTTGCCCATCATGGTAATAGAACATAGCTGTGGGCACACAACTGAAATTCAGGCATCTTAGTTACATGTTTTGTCTCCTCCCATTCCAGATGATACTGAATACTAAGTCAGGCCCTTTAAAAGCAGCCTGTTGAGCAGGAATATGTACACACAGTTGAAAGTACTCTATATGTAAGACAATGAACGGTTAAAATACAGTGTAATGTATCTGGTTTGGCAAGTGCTACTTTAATAAAAGGAAGCCAAATGATAAGAAGTATTTCACTGATAATGAATTACATATACAGGAAAATTCCATCATCCTGACTTGCACTGGACAGGAAAGGTGCTGAATTATTGAATATTCCAGATTATCAGGTGGTACTTTGCTGACCATAGTTCTTACTGATAATATTTTGTTATTGCTCTTGTACTTGGGCTGCACAAGCAATCAGAGGAGTATTCCATTTGGATATCTCCTTCACCCACTGGTTCAGGGTCATATGGGTCCTCTTCCATGTTTTCTGGAGTCTTCATGCATGAAGAAACTGCTGCAGAATGGGACAAGTTGTTATGAGATACCTGAATGACTGATATACAGACACAGTTAGGGTGGGGGGGGCCTCTTTCAACATGTTCCTGAGATTAGCCTCTTTCATTCAAGAAGCCTTTTTCCTGGTTAAAAGCAAAATAGTGTAGTTGGTATAGCGACTTTCTATGGACTGGACGGACCAGGGATCAAATCCTGGTGGGGAGCAAGGTTTTTCACACCTGTCCAGACCGGCCCAGGGGCCCACCCAGCCTCCTGTACAATGGGTACCGGCTCTTCCCTGGGGGTAAAGCCGACGGGGTGTAGCATTGACCACCCACCCCTATCTAGTGCAAAGGTTAAAGAAAGAGTCGAGCTATACCTCTGCTCTGTCTCTGGTCCTTTGTGGTCTGTTCTGGGTGAACTTTACCATTAGGTTCAGTCCTAGGACTACTCTTCTCAGGTGCTGGATTGTCAGGACTTTGAATTATTGGACGTCAGATTGAAGGAATTTAGCTGTACTGTGTTTTGTGATAATAAAGCACTGAATTAAATTCTTTATTCTGCTCTTTGGTCACCACCAGTGGCATAATACTGTTGGTTGTTACAGTGAGATGTGGCAGTGTTCTCATGTTATACAGTCCTTTTTCCTACCTAATTTCCTGTTCAGTAATCATGCTGAGGCATTAGCATCTATAATTTTATAACATAGAGGGAGAAAGTCTGCCTTACTTTTAAAAATGCTAACAGTTTCTAGGCTAAATCAAATTTTGTTTCTAGCTGCTTGGAAAAAATTTTGATATAAATGGTTACTTAACTTTCCTGCTGAAACATGAAGGATATATTGTTCAGGAGTGTTAAGATTATCAACCTAGAAATGTCAGCAAATTGAGAACATCTTGGTGCTGAAGAGAGTATAATTTTTGTAATTCCTTACTATTTTATGCAGGATATAGACAACATTCTGAGATGAGCTATATATTTATGTCTCTGAAAACATGATCAGTAGGTCTCTGTATATATCTCTGAAGCAAGAACTTACTTCTCAATTGCTCCCTTCTACCACCAACCGACAACCCCCCCCCAACTGCCGCTGCCACTGCTTTTCAAAACATTGGATTTAAAATATATTCTAAGACAGGATTGGTTATAAGTCTGTGTAGCAGAGTATGTTTGTGTTGCCTAGTGGAATGTCATTTATTTGCTACTGAACCTCTAATGGGTATTCCCCCCTTATTGGATGTAAAATGATAATAAATTGTTGGGCCTAGTTTTAAACATTCCTAAAAAATTTTCCAATGAATATGTATTTCCGCTGAGATTACCATTTGTTAGCTCTGCTTCTGTAGATAAAATACAATTTCAAAGTACTCATTGCCTGAGATCTTGGCTCTTCTTGGATGTTACAGAGGGTTGGTTGGT
>JGI20166J26741_11533029_pt1 | contig 12347 bp, 9 predicted proteins | sample TergutCu122P5_FD_26741 | JGI IMG/M metagenome (IMG submission 26741) | reverse complement strand
TCTAAACGCGGGGGAAAGCAATGGCAAACTACCCCTAAGAACTTGCCCAGGATGCAGCTTACCAGAGCTATACCAGTTGACTGACTGAGCTCTGGTCTCTGCCCAAACCGGCCCAAGGGCTGAATAATAATTCAACGTCACCAACAGTACAAACCATCCATGCTTGTTCCATTTTCATGGGTGTTGGGCTGTCCATCTGTATGTGGGTCATGCTTCATTTCTTTTGCTGGTCAGAGTGTATTCATACACTAATTTGGGAAAGTGTGTTGTTATATTCATACAGTGAAACCTGTCTTAAATGGAACTTCGGCATAAATGAAACCTGTCTGCACCAGAAAAATTGTTCAGTCCCAAAGATCCAAATTTCAAGTATCTTCCAGTACTGTTACATGTAACCATCCTGGAAAGGAAAAGAAATTCAGTCCCTTGCAGATCTGTTGTAGGTAGGTTTCACTGTATATTGACAGCTGAATTTCTATATGAATTTTCTAAAAATAGATTTGTTTTCTTGTTTGGAAGCAGAACCTTGGGAGTTTGGCAGTTTTTTAGTGCTATAATGGAATGCATTTTGGTACATATTTTTTGTTGATATTTTTGTCAGATTTACTACAACCTAGTTAGCTCCTTGTTTAAGTTTCAGATCTTTTATTTTCACAAAGGATTTTTTTGTCACAGATTGATGAAGATTTGACAGCTAGAATCAGTATGGCAGATGCAAAGTTTTCATTTCAAGAGAAGGGGAGAGTGTATTATCCAGCATGGATGTCTCCAGAAGGTAAGTTGAAGATATGCAAATGAAGCAGGCAGAAGAGATATTTACTGATGTAGACACATACGACAACAAACCAATCAGAAAATTTATATTCCTCCTCCTCTGTCTGGCTAGTCCAGGACTATAGCAAGTAAGTGTGTTCTTGATAAATATTTGTTAGGATGTTGTGGACAGGTTTAATTTGGTATCAGAACCCATGATATGTCTGTCTTTGTTGCCTGTTCTTTAAATTCCAATGTACCAGCTGAAAGCCAGAGTTATTCTAAATGCTCATGTCTGCACCTATGCAAGACAGCATTTTTCCTTGTGGCCACGAAGAGTAACATTTAACAGGACACATCTGTCCTGTTCAGCCAATGAAGGATAAACAGTGTAGGCACTTGCCTGTGGTAACAGGAGACATACTGAGACTGATAAGAAGGATTTCCTATCTACCGTAAATAATGCTGGTCAAAACAGGGTCACCTTTATATCACCACATAAAACCATGAATATTACCTTCAATTCACAATCTTGCTACTGTAGTATACTGAATTAAGAATTCAGTCAATCGATAATGTTACCGTTTGTGTAACACTTAATAGTTAATTCTTAATATTAAATATTGATGTATTCATTAGCGGCTTCGGTGGTATGGAGGTGAGCGTGCTGGCCTTTGGTACCCAAGTTCGCGGGTTCAAACCCGGCCGAAGCCGTCGGATTTTTCGGGTGAAAAATTCCTCAGCGCGCCTTCCTTTGGAGGGGAAGTAAAGCCGTTGGTCCCATGTCATAAATTTATGGCATGTAAAAGAACCCAAAAGTGACATGGAAGTCGCCACTCTCGGCAAAATTCTCGGTCATTTCTCGCCCATAGTTCCACCTTCCGCTGCTGGGGTTCGCTCACGTCGTTGCAGACGTGTGGGACACCTGGTGGCAGGAGTTGGAACGTTCTGATCACTGGTCCTCCAAGTTGGGGGTTTGACGTGCTGCTGGCAATGGCACTCTGTAAAAACCTTCCTCCAGAGAATACTCAACAATAGTTGAGCAGGCCATAACCCACTAGGGTTGCAGTGCTGATCGAATAAGAAGATGTATTCATTCCTTTAAACACTGTCTGTTGCACTCCCTTTTGGTTTGCTTATAATTCACTATGAATTTCAGCTTGGAACTGATTACATAACAATCACTGTAAGCAAATTAACTCATAAATTGTACAATTAATATCCCTTTGGTAATACAGTTGTCATAACCCCTTGTTATGAGTAGAGTAACTCAACAATGTGTCTTCCAGGTGGAGCCACTGTCTGCAGACTGTAGAATAATAAACACCTGAGGTTGTAGTTACTTAAAAGTGCTATAGCTTGTTCCCTGTGAACCAGAAATGTTAACACAACTGGTGTATATTGCCCTATGCAATATGTATCATAGTGGCTTGCGACTGCCTTTGGAGAACACAACCTTACATGTCTGGTCAGGCGTGGAATTACTTGATGACTAACTAGCAAAGCCATGCTTCCAGCTCACTACCAGCATACTAGAACAAAGACCCAAGCCATTGAAAGTCCTGGAAATGTCTGTGTCAGGCCACTAGTCCTATGACCAAGAGTCAGCAAGTGTGGCGTGTGCAAATTAGCGCATGACACTGAATAATTAGTGTGGCGTGGCGTTTTTTGTCATATAGATCTGTAAGGTCAACAGTGCATGATGCAACACAAAAAAATTGCACAATAACACAAAATCATAAATACATTCAAAAAATAATACACAAAATTTGTCCTTAGCATGAACAGTGATCTTAATATTACTCATATTCTCCATTCTTCATATAATTGCAACTAAATGCACTTACAATTAACAAATATGTATTGTATTATATTATGTTGTACACTTCGATACATGCATGTTTTACTGTTTTGGTGAGGATGTATATGTGAGTTTGCATATGTCTTTTTAGGTGCGTTTGCAAAATGATGAAAAGCAACTGTTAGCTTTGTCATTTCTTAATGCACTTAATGCAAGACATCCCGATGTGTTACTAATGACAATAAAGACATATAAATGACTGTCAAAATACAACAGATTTATTATATTCTACTACTTCAGGGCTACATGTTTCAACTCCGTAGAGTCATCATCAGGCCCTCTAACGAACCGACCCAAGACTTTCTAATTTCTAGTGCACTCAGGGATCCCGTAGCGCTTACAGTAGGTGTTGTAATAGTAATGTGAGTACATGTCAACCTTATAAATTACAGTGTGCTAGTATAGTACATGTGGCTACCTATGTTACAATGTTGCAAGTCTATAAAACTACAAGATATTTATTGGTTGAAAGATGCTTGTGTATAGTGCAGGCGAGCCGCTTTTTGTCATCTTCTGTAATGATAAAATTGTTGAGCAATGCTAAGTATATGGTAATATTTATATTGGTAAACTGGTGTATTCCACAGTGGAATATACCAGTTAACTTGCCCCACATGCAGCATGAGGTACACTGGTCAAACCGGAAGACCGTTCAGAGTCTGGTTCCAGGAAAACTTCGGGACTTCAAATATAGTAACGGAAAATCCAGATTTGCCGCACACCTCTTGGGAAACAAGCACTCCATTGGCCCAATGGATAACTTTATGGAAACCCTCCACACAACAGGTAAAGGCCGAATGATGGACACACTAGAAAGGTTTTACATCTTCCGGGAGACCAAAATAAATAACCGGATCAATGATAGGCTGACTATAAAGCTGAACATAATATTTGAAACTATAGTCCAGAAAGATCCCCATAGAGGGCTACCTGCTGCCTACTAACACTTAAATAACAGTACTTGACTCAGTCTTACAAGGTCTCCACTTGTGCCCAAACGGAAAGGAACCGTGCGACGGAAACATCACCCGAAGGTCTTCCACCCCTACTGGAACAATAGCGCACTGCCACTGCAATGCAACCAAGTGGACTGTCACCACCACATAAAATTCCCGGGAAAAATTCGAATGCTACTGGTTTCTTGTAAGTAAGAAGCACCTAAAACCTTACATCCATCAATATAAATGTTACCAAATACTTAGCATTGCTCAACAATTTTGTCGTTACAGACGGTGACAATTAGCGGCACGCCTGCACTATATACAAGCATCTTTCAACCAACATATATCTTGTAGTTTTATAGACTTGCAACATTGTAACATAGGTAGCCATATGTACTATACTAGCACACTGTAATTTATAAGGTTGACATGTACTCACAATACTATTACAACACCTACTGTAAGTGCTACGTGATCCCTGAGTGCACTAGGAATTAGATAGTCTTGGGTCGGTTCGTTAGAGGGCCTGATGATGACTCTAAGGAGTCAAAACATGTAGCCCGGAAGTAATAGAATATAATAAATCTGTTGTGTTTTGACAGTCATTTATATGTCTTTATTATTTTGTCATTTCTGTCCGTCTGACTTCATGGAACAACTCAGCTCCCACTGGATGGATTTTCACGAAATTTTATATTTGAGTATTTTTTGAAACTCTGTCTGTATTCAAGTTTCATTAAAATCGCACAAGAATAACTGGTACTTTACACGAAGACCAGTTTACATTTTTGACCATATCTCACTCATTTCCTCTTAGATTGAGAAGTGTTTCAGACAAAAGTTGTAGAGAAAATCAAAACACATTTTTTGTTCAGTAATATTTTTTTTTTATTGTGCTCTTTATGACAATGTAGTAGAATATTGTAGAGCTGGACACACCACAGATGGCAGAATGGCGCATGTGCATTGCATGTTGGATACCTAAGGTTACAAATGCACTCTCAGAATATGTAATACCTATTGCTTTTCCACTGCAACAATGGTTGCACGAATGTACCTGAATGTTATGTTGTATGTACATTGCCTGTATTATTTTCCGTTGTACTTTTTTCTCCCTGAGGTTGGCTTACACAGGTAAAACGTGTAGGAGAGTGCATACCATGGTATAATACAATATATATGTTAATTGTAAGTGCATTTAGTTGGAACTGTCTAAATAATTGTTAATGAGTGAATTGGAATTTGAAATGACAAATGCTGTGGGGATATTTGCCTTTGTCATTATGATATTTTTGGTGATGAGTCGTTGTGCCTTGGACTTCATTTACAGGAGCTTAATCTGGAGATTATGACAAGCTGAAGCACGGTTCCCTGCTACTCTTTCATGCATTTTTCGCCCTGTGATAGGCTTGCAAGCTCTGTGTGTTTGTGTGACTGGCATACGTGACATATGTGGCATCTAGGTGTTTGATTCACAATAATTAGCCTACACATGTATATGTAATACAGAGTTTTTACTTGTTGCATGTGACACTGTGGTGTAGACATCGTATTTGACAAAATCAAATGGATTTTCATGGTAGGCCATTCAGTTGGATGATAAATGTGTCACGTTATGTCGTCCAACACACATGTTTACCTGCCTGTGTCCACTACAGTTGTAGGCTGTGTGAGAACTCATGTGGCTAGACTGTGGCACAGCCCATATATGCTGACTAGAGAGGAGTGGACCAGAGGACCTGGGACTCCTCCCGTAGTTAAAGGGCTCATCTGGTGTACAGTTGGGTCCAAGACGGAGGGGACTAGGGCTGGGGTCTATGGGCAATCCTTAGGAAGAAGGCTCAGTGTCCCTCTAAGAAATCATGCTGCAGTCTTTCAGGCTGAGGTATATGCGATATTAGCTTGTGTTTATGAAATTGGAACTCAGGGTAGACCAGAGAAATATGTTAGTATTTGCTGTGATAGCCAGGTGGCTCTGAAAGCACTTCATGCTGTCAAAACAACATCTCCCTTGGTACAACAGTGCCAAAAGGCGTTGAATGATATCTCTACCCGGCACACCGTGGGGCTGTACTGGGTCCCCGGACATGCCAGGGTACATGGAAACGAAATGGCCGACAAGCTTGCAAGGGGCGACTCCACTTAGAAATTTATTGGGCCTGAGCCGTTCTTTGGGGTCTCTAGGCCGAATATCAATAACAAGATTTAACACTGGGTGGATAGCCAGAATTTGGCAACGTGATGTTGTTCTTGTAGTACTGAGAGACAGGCTCGAAAATTGATTTCGGGCCCTAGACCGGCTACAAAGGTCCGATTACTGTCCTTTAATAGGACACAATCCAGGGTTGTTGCTGGCCTTCTTACAGGACATAACACCCTGAGAGGGCATCTGTTTGTAATGGGGTTGAGTAGCGACCCCACCTGTAGGAAGTGTGGTACTGTGGAGGAAACCTCAGTCCACGTTCTCTGTGAGTATGAGACCTTGGCCTCACTCAGACATGCATATCTGGGTTCCTTCTTTTTGGACCCTTAGGATGTTATGTATCTAAGTATGGGGGACATCTGGAGGTTGGGTAAAGGAACAGGGCTTCTTTAACCTAGTGTCAGAGTATGGGGCACAGAGGGCCTGTTTTAAGGCCTAGGTGCATCAGGCCTGCAAGGGCTCAAACCCAAATACAGTTCTATTCCATTCTGTTTTATTCTACTCACAACCCATATTGAATTTAGTGATGGGAAGAGTGACACTGGGGCAGGGTTTTGTATGAATACTTGGGTTTTTCCTTGTCAGTCATGATTTTACATATTTCAGGCTTCATGACCTGATTGTTATGTGATGGACAGATCAACTGTAATTGTTATTCCATTCCTAGATTTGGCTTATCTCGTAGGTGGCACTTAGAGAAGTCACAATAAATAAATTAATTTTCATAACTCTTGGTTCATAAAGGAAGAGTTGGTTGTGGTGTGGGAGAATTAAGTTTTGTACTGTGTCTGAAGTTATTTGCAGACCTGTCGTGTGGGAAAGTTAGTAGTCAAAAAAAAGGCAAACTAGGTAATGTATAAGTAATGGCATATGTATATAGCATTACAGAAGAAACCCAGTGACCGCAATTGGGAAGCATGTGATATGTGGAGTTTTGCTATACTGCTGTGGGAGCTTGCAACAAGAGAAGTGCCTTTTGCAGATCTGTCGCCAATGGAAGTTGGCATGAAGGTATGTAAATGTTCTTATCAGCATGCTACATATGTAATTGAGCCTTGATATGCTGAACAGAAGCTAGCCACCAAAGAGGTCAGCTACATTGTGTCACACCTAACTTATATAGCAGTTTAATTCAATTTATTAAAGACAGAGTATTTGTGTTCGTAGAGTTCTTATGTCTGATTGCAGTCATTTAATACCATTTCAAATACTGATAATAATTGAAATTTCACAGCTTCACTGCAAACCATACTCATGTGAGTGTCTATATATAATTTTTGTATTTATAGTGATATCAGTGGTGGAGTGTAGAAACAGATGATTTATTCAGCTATAGCCACAGTGGCTTTATATTTACTTCTTGCTTGTCATTGCTGTTTTCTGAATGAAAATAAGTGCAGCAGACAACTCTAATAATGACACAATGTGTGTGTGTGTGTGTGAGTCATTGCATATTGCCCACAATTTTCTACAGTTCACATGTATCCAGTTTCAAGAAGTGTTTCTAGTTTGGTTGAGAAATTACAAGTAAGGATACCACACTAGAATCGCCATATAACATTGCTGATACGATGTGTAGTAGACAAACAAAAAGGTGGTTTTATATGCCATTTATTTTGACCAGCATGTCAAAGAACGCCATCCCTTCTTGGTATGAATTAGGCCGTAGAGTGTAATGTGGGAAATGGTAATTGAATACAGTGTACTAACAGCCAGTTAATTGGCTAAGGTGAGCCATATCTGTGGCAGGGGTGCATAGGATAGATTTGAATGTGCTGAGTGACTTGTTACGGTTTTCACATTGGTGTACCTGTTGTTTCTCTTCTGGGATATGACACTCCATCACTGGGTAATGAGTTCATGATGTTTCTTTTGTCTTGAAATGTTGGAAACTGATTACCAGTGATGCAACATCATATTCCAGGAGAATGGAAACCACATGTTGTGTAAATTCAAACAATGTTCTGAGGCAGGTGGCAACAACTAGTTACTGTTGAATTCACAAGAAGTAAGTTTGCATAGAATAGGGCCTTTGGTACAGCGAAATCAAGGCTCAAGGGGGTAAGAGATGATTTTAAATTACTAAGTTTATTGATTCCCATTTTTTGATAATTGCTTCTACATTTATGAAAAATAATGTATAACTTTTTATTATTCACAGGTTGCCTTGGAAGGTTTGCGAATAACCATCCCTCCTGGTATCTCACAGCATCTTGCCAAGTTGATTCGAATTTGCATGAATGAGGATTCTGGTAAAAGACCAACTTTTGATATGGTCCTGCCTATTCTTGACAAGATGAAGCGTTGAATCTTATCAGTTATATCCATTGAATTTTCTGGCAGAGTTATGGTGGAATTCATTTAACACTGTCTATCTTATCATTTGCTTCCAAAATGCGGACACTTTCTTTCAGCAAGTAATAAATATATGTGTATCTTAAGCCAGGGGTGCACAAATCCCAGGCACCCGGTTGTCCAGGTGACTAAATTTTGAGTGGTGGCACCTAATATTTAGAGCATGATTATTGCAGTCCCCCTCACCAACATACTAACAAAAATATGTATCATTTCACTGGCACACAGTAGTGAGGTTCACAGGTCACTCCAGAATTGTGAGTGCTTATGGAACTTGCTTCACATAACCCCACTGCTAATTAGAATTTGCAAGTGGCTCTAGATTTTTGGAAAGTTTGTGGATCCCTGTCTTGTGCCATACGGTGTAATGTGAAGCATTCAGTGATTTCTTTCCTTAGAATGAGAGTGCCTTTTTCTCATTAATGTACTAATGCCTGGTAATGCCTAACTTATTCTTATACAGAGAGATATATAAAATGTTTCAGGTTTATAAGACAGTTGTCCACTAATGGATGTAACAAAGCTAAATATATTTTTAGGATTATACTTTTTACACAATGATGCTAATACTGTACAAGATTTGAGTTGCTGTTTTATATGTAGTGTGTTGACTTGTGAAACACTGTGCCTAATTACACTTTTGTGCAGAATGTATAATGTTATTGGCCATATCCAGTATTTACATGATAGTTCTATATTTTAGCTACCATTAGTGTTGCCAAGGGATTGCAGTTGTAAGTAAAGTCTTGCACATGGTATTTAGATATGGTACTTATGTTTGTTCTGTTATGTTGTAGTGTTGGAAGCTAATTTTGGTTCATTGATAGAAAAATTTATAAAATCCGTGCTGTAATGTGATAAGCAACATAGATGGGGAACTTGATAACTCTCAGCATATGTTAGAAACAGTGATTTGATAAAAATAAAGGTAATGGCATCCATGTGCATGCTATTATAGCATAGGGAGGAATGGAGGTATAGCTCCATGCATTCTTAACCTGGGAACTGGGTGAAGGTGCATGGTCACCTTCGTGCATCAGCTGCTTTAACCTTGGAGGAGGTGAGGGGAAAAGAGACCTTGGCACCCATTGGATAGAGAGTTGGTTGAGCCTCAGATCCAGTTTCAGCATTTGGAGAAAACTGAAATTTCTTACCTGTGCTGGGAATCAAACCATGAATTCTTGGCCATCCAGCTCTTAGCCAAGTCATTATAATTATTATATAACCACGCCTATTATAGTGACTTGGCATCTGTATGACTTTCTTTTTTATTTGAACAGTAAACGGTAACCCATGCATGTTATGTAGTCTGTGTAACATTTAATGGGAACACAACATTAGAACTTTATGTGGGTGGATTTAAGAATAACACGGCTGAGTTTCATCTGTGTAAGTTGCATAGTATTTGAGGGTAAACCTTTAGTTTAGGAATGTAACATGGGTATTCATTTGTATTCCCCCTGCACCCTGTAAAGACTGTATATGGATTCTGTGCCTGATCCACATTTATAGACATGATAACCCTAAGTGATACATTTACCATGAATAGTTTTCAAGGCAGATATCTTTTGATAGGGAGTTTTATGCTTTATTAATAAGTGGCCATAGGCATAATTAAGACAGGAGCATAATCATTGTTATTGTTGGGACTTATTTCCGTTGTTCAAGTAGTGGATCTCACTGTTTTTTTGTACCATTAAGAGAGAACTTATAAAATATGAGTTTGGGTAACAAGAATAAGAATCTCTCGCAGTGGTTGTACAACCTGGATGTTACAGGCCTGTGACATATTGACATTTGAAGAAGAACAGCAGCTGAGATGAAATTCATGAACTGGATCACAAGTTGTGCATGGAAAGACCACAACTTAATGTAACTGAGACATTGTGGATAATCCGAAGACTAAATCTGTGATGGCAAAAATTTAGGACTGTGGAAAGTAATGAATTGGTTATATTAACAGAATTCAGAGAGAGGGGGAGAGTGTGTATGTCCATCTGTCTTAAAATGAGTAAAAACTAAATACATTCTTACTGGAACAAGAATGAGCCATCATATGCCAGTTTGAAGGTGTGATGCAAGTATCTGCTGCTTAATAAGAATATGTTTCATAATTTGCCATATTGGGCCAGCACTTGTTAGTTGGAAGGTGTAATGTAAATCTCAATCTGTTAATATGAACATGTTTCATTATTTCAGTGTATGCCAGTGAATCTCATGTAAGTGTACAGAGTTATATGCTGTACCACTGCTCTACTTCATTAGTACTATCTGTTGTTAAGTTACATTCTTTCAGATCAGCATATACCATCACTTTAATGCTTGAAATTCTTGTTCTCTTCAAGAATATTTGCTGGTGATGATTTTTCTCGTGATCTAGCAACATTTCAGTGTTGTACATTTTTACAGATGAATATCTGCAATGCATTTAGAGTGTGGTCCGGTTTTCAGTAGTGTAGTCATATTGGTTGCCAACTTTTCACTGCCGTGGAAACCTCAGATTTTATCCTAGGTGCATGTTATTTGCTGGAATTGTAGTTGTTTGGTTTAGAATGTATTCATTGGATGAAGGTTTTGTATTAATTGTAGTGTATGATTCTTTTCTTGTTTGTGTGTGTTTTAAATTCTGGAAAGACTTATTATTTGTGCATGTACTGTTGCCATGTTGCCCAAAATAAAGGAGAAATTGTAACGCCTGTTCTGTTTTGGAAACATGTTAGCATAACCTGTCGGAGTTGTATAGTTGAAATATTTGGTCAACCTTCATATCCCCATGTTATTCATTCACTGGTGTATAACCTGTCATTCATTATCATCTTTATTCTGAGAGTGAAAGTGTTAACTGCTTTATTAAGTTTTTGGAGATGATGTAAGGTGGTATGACTTAATTGTTTTCTCTGGAATTGTGGTATTCTTTATCTAGTGGAGGAATTCATTATAAATGGCCAACTTTTAATTTTCTGTTATAGTTATAAAACTGGTAAGTAATTTTGCCTTTTTGTATTATTGAACTGGCTTGCAGTTCAGGAGTGTAGAATGTAAGAATGCTGAATACTTCTTTTTTACACTTTTATTTAGTGATGCTGTCACCAAGACTGCATGGTGTTGGTGGTAGGTGGAGATGACTATGAGGTATTGGTGGAATGGCAATGACAGGAGAAAACCAAAATACTTGGAGAAAATCTCTCATTGTTTCAACATGGAGTGGAATTGAACTGGGTTTCTTAGAGCTCTGTGGAATACGTATACTGCGGTAAGGGTGTGGCATATGCATCTGACTGAAAAGGGACCTGTATTCAGTACGTGTTAAATAACAGCGCCAAAGGGTTAAATCCCTAACCATTATACAGAAGAAGTCCACTTACCCGGATCTGCTTGGCCCTTGTGAATTTATCTTGGATTCTACAAAACAGATTTGCCTAAAAATTACTGGTTGTCGGATCAAGTACAGTGCAATGTTATGGCTGCTAGATCTACAAATCAGGCATGGTCAAAAGTTTTAGACACAGGTACATACTGTAAATAGTAACAGCAAATTTTCAAAGAAAAGTCAAAATTGTCTAGACTGTCATCATATCAGGATGGCGTGCCATCCCAGTGAATCTGGGTAAGTGCAGTTATAGTGTCTTGTCTTGCTTATAAGTATGTTGTTGCGGGAATGCTACGAATGAATGGTTGGTTCTTGAGGTGGTCAGTTTTAGGCGCTCCTGAAAACCGGTGGTACAAAGCGAAGGTGTACCTTGTTGAGCGTGTGTACGGATGATCACTTGGGATTTATAATGAAATGGTGTTTTTATTGGAAGTTACATGTGAAGATACGAAGAGAAAGGTAGCATGCATTGTGGGAGATTTTAGAATCTTAAATTATGTGAGGATGCAGAAGATTCATGGGGTAGGGGATATGTTTATTTTTGATTTTTTTTTCACACACGCTAATTTAAAATCGAGGGACAATAAGGTGGAATGCGTTACAACTGTTAGCCTCGTGGGCATTTTCCTTCTTGGTAGGTTTCACCCTTTCAAAGGCCACGAAGGCCCTTAGGGAGAGTAGAAGTATAGCTCTACTCTATTTTAGACCTCTGCACTAGAAGGGGGTTTGGGTTAAGCGTCACGCCCCGGGAAAGACCCGTTACCCATTGTACAGGAGGCTGGGTGGGCCTCAGGGCCGGTCTGGCCTGGTGCGGAAAATCTCGCCCCACCGGGATTCGATCCCCGGACCGTCCAGCCCGTAGGC
>JGI20166J26741_11532807_pt1:5000-12348 | contig 12348 bp, 5 predicted proteins | sample TergutCu122P5_FD_26741 | JGI IMG/M metagenome (IMG submission 26741) | reverse complement strand
TGAAATTAAACATGAAATCGTGGTTCGTGCCCTTTAAAACACGTACAAGTTTTCCGTCAATTGTACTACTCGCAGTCAAACGACAAGCTTCGTAAAATATTCTATGGCTTCGAATTTCAACCTTCTAATTATCTACAAAAGTTCGTGAAGTTTACCATAACTAGCAGAATTTGTGGACGCTGTATCAAGCGAAGCTCCTGATGCCGCTATCAGACTCTATACTGGCATTACTGAGTGTACGATGATCGTGGCCACACATTTCAGCACAATAGGAAACTTTCCCGCACCAGCCGCATAACACTTTTGTTAAACAGTTGATATATCTTCTTTCTGTAGCCCAGCCGTTAAAGTGAGCACATTATATAAGAGATGACTGGACCCCGTGATTTAATCGGTGGCAGGTTTCTCCAAAACTTCCAAGACCGGATATGGAGGCTTCTTCCCCGCAAGCAAAATGGCCGGGGCGTGAAGTTCGAGATGAACACACAAAGGTTAGTAGGGCTCTATAGAATACATAGTGTCCACCATTGTCACTAGATTTTAAATGGTTTTGGAATAAGCCCGAAAATTGCAGTAAAACTCTCCAAGTTTCCAATACCACACTGAAATAATTTTCTTTCCTAGGTTCCGAGGTTTTCCAGTAGCGGATGCCGAAACAGGGAGATATTATGCCGCCAGTGTGCACATGTTTGCTACTTTTTGTTACGCAGTCGTCAAACTTGCGATCTGAATCCTCAAGTGCTTTAGATTTTTGACGCGATGTTGAATTGCTTCGCATTAAAAACGTATTCTGCAACCATAACCGTTGGCAGGAGTAATTAAAGTTTATCTGTTTTTTTTTAATTTTTACTGCCCCGAATTACAAACTAAAAGTCGGTACAAATAAATTTTTTTTTCTATCTGTAAATAAAGGCTTCAACTCATATATCTGTACGTAAGGCTTCTGAGCAGGAACCTGGATAGCTCAGTCATTTTAGTGAGCATTCAGTTGACTGGACCACCCGGGTTTCGAAATGCGACAGGAGAAAGAGAAGTATCTTGTCCCAGAAAAATCTCGAGCTGCTGTGGTGCTCACCCAGGGTCCTATTCAGTTGTTAAAAGGGTTTTTTCCCCGTGAAGTTGATTACTCCTCTTCGTATATTGTCGAGGTTCAGCATGAGTGGAGCTGTTCCTCGACTTTACCCCTATAAGCCTTTATGGTGTGTATATGCGCAACTTTGGCGTTTCCGACTTCTGGATTGGCTAAATCTTCAAAAGTAACGGGGTAATATTTTGCTTCTGTCTGCATGCTTGCACGTGAAACCTGTGAGGTTATCAAAAGCAGATCACATCAAGAACAAAACAACAAAATTTCCGCCAACTTAGTCGCATCACTGAGCCGAACATGATTTGTGTGACAAATCAATTCACCAAAATAATAGGGTGAAAAAAGGGGAAGCTATTTGAGAAGGAAAATACGTATAGTGAAATATATGAAAGAGATCCAAACGTATTTCTAATTTATGTGTTTTGGGCCATTGCTTCCTACAGACCCATAAAATATAATGCGACTTTTTGTATGCATATGGCCAGTAACCGCTCTAAACAAAATTATCCAGCAAAACATTAATTTTTTTTAAACACTCGAACAATATTGCGTATTTTCCGATGGTAAATTCAGAAAAACGTACCTTCGTACTCAGTGATGCGTGTGAAGTTGCATGACATTATTTGTTGACAGCCGTAGCTGAATTTTGTACCTTTTTTATTGCATCCACTTGTTTGGAATAGGTTACAGTTTTTGTTTAATTAATATTTAAATTAAAACTTCGGTTAATTGAAATGTTATTGCAATTAAAAGTTACAGTAAAATCCCAAACTGTTATTCATTTGATGCAAAATTATACAACCTTTTTGTTTTTATGATATGGATGTTCGTTTCTTATTAATTATGAAGATGATTTTTGCGCGAAGAGTTTGCCGGGGGCTAAAATAACCTTGTCGAATGACAGAACTAAATATAATGACTTACGCTTGCAATCAGAGTCGCTCCCTGAAGACAAATATGTTGCTATGCTGGTATGGGCTCATTAAGTTTTCCGTTTTTTTCCCTTGGAGGCGAGTGTTTAGGTCACCATTTATTTCCGCTTAATCACTTGCAACTTGCCACGAATCAGAGTAATGACATTACACTAGTAACATGTAAGTCGGCAACGTTCTTTGGAATCTACTCTCTGTGAAGGATGTTGTGTGCTGGGTAAAATTACAGTCTCAGAATTATAATTTATTTCGAAGTAACCTTTAAAAGTGTTGATGTTACTGTAAAAATTATAAATTTTTTCATTCATTCCTTCGTCTGCCTTACGACAGATCCATAGTCTTTTCCAAAGCGAGTTCTCCACAGAGTGTGATCTAGTGCTTCCTCTTTAAATTCACTGTATTCCCTCTCGTCCTCAAAGTTATCCAGTAACTTCTTACGTCTTCTTCACTGTCTTCCCGTCACTTCTGTCCTTCCTTCTATCTTTCCCTTAATGACATTTCTCAGAAGGCAGTTCCTACGCAACGTGTGATCACTCCAGCTAGCCTTCCTTCTTTCTTTCTTTCTTGGTAGAATATTCCTCCTCTTGACTCTTTGTAATACTTCTTTTCTCACACGATCGGTCAAACTGATCTTCTCCATTCTTCTCGAACACAACATTTCAAAACTTCCCAGGTATTTCTGATCAGCTTTCAGAAGTGTCCAAGTTTCAGCACCATACAAAGCTATACTCCTAACTTAGCACTGCAGTAGTTTCTTCCTTACAGTAAAGTCCAGTTTACTTGTGGAAGGATTCTTCTTCATATTGAATTCGGCTTTTGCCTTGGCATTCCTTGATCTAAACTCAGATGTACATTTTGCATAATTTTTATTTCGTTACCAAAATAGTGGAAATATTCACTATTCTATAGTTTGCAAATTATGTATTATGTGCTTTCTTTAATGTGTAGTTGTTACTTTACTTTGCAAACATTATACATTTTGTCTAATTTTTAAATTGTAGCGGTTACCGTGGGTTCTACGTAAACAAAATTTTGCTCACACAGTTTACGGCCCATTTCTTTGCTTTGAACGGTTTTGATAATGATAAGTTCTTTATTAACTTATTGTTTTATAACCGAGAAAGAAACTGTCCACTGCGCGGTAAGAATTGAATATGTGAATATTATTAAGGCCAATCTTCATCTTTAAAGTTTTCTGGAATACATGGTTTTGAAGATGTAGTTTATAATATTATTCTCTTTGGCCGATCCCGGTTACCATGCTATCTGAAGCATGGGTCTGCCACCGCTCGCTTGCTGGAATGGTGGTTTCGAATCCTTCCGGGGACATGGATATCTGTCTTTTGTGATTATTGTATGTTGTCAGGTAGAGGTCTCGGCGTCGGTTTTGTCACTGGTCCAGAGGAGTCCCACCGACAGTGGTGTGTCTGAGTTTGATTGTGAAACCTGGACAGTGAGGAGGCCCTGGTTCACTATGGGCTGTTGCACAATGGAAAAAGATTTAGGTTGTTGAAGTTATGCTTTTGTCTTACTTATATTATGTTGCCATTAAATGTGATATAATACAGTTTCCTTGATGATGTTTCTAGTACATAGTCATATAAGATATTACGTGACAGATATTGGTTTTTGTGCTAAGATTTTATGTTACTCATGGGTGCTAATATGGTAATGAACGTTTGGGCCTCATAAAATCGGGAAATTTCTTGACGTGCTGAGGCATTTATTGGGTTTCTGTTCCGTGGAGTTAGCTAGTTATGATTTTGTATTACATATTGCAGTGATATAATTAGGTGTTTCATTTTCAACATTATGCCAGCAATATATATATATATATATATTTCTAAGTTTTCGTTTTTGACACAGATTCTTAATTGTCAAAATGTAGTGACTTGGAAGTAAAACCAGTGGGTTCCTTCTAATCATCTGAAATAAAATTGTAAGTAGAAAATATAAGAACGCGGTGTTATTACTTCACATAAAACTGTCAAGGGTGCCTATTAGAAGAGATGAGGAAGTAATGTCGAGGGGAAAAATCATTATTTCTAATTAGGCACTTTCAAAAAATTGTGGAAAGTGACTGTTAGCTTCGTCAAGTCCATCTGTCCGTCTGCACGAAATAACACGACTTGCACTGGATGGAGTTTCATAAAATTTCATACTAGTTTATTTTTTTAATATCCCTAGAGACAGTTTACATTTAAATCTGACAAAAAAATAGCATGAAGATGGTGTACATATCTCTCGAAATTCTTCGTAGAATAAGAAATGCATTAGACAAGAGATTTCGAGAAAATCGCAATACAGTTTTATGTTCAAAAATTTTTTCCGAAAATCGTTCCCTTTATGAGACAATGTGGCAAACCCTAGTACAGCCAGACAGACCACATGTGAGAACATAAGATGATGCATTTGCTTTGGGCGCTGGATAACTAAGGCTACTCAAAATACTACGTACCTAATATTTCCCGCGTTTTTACCGCAACAGTGGCTGTGCGCAGGTGCCTTAATGTTAGGTTATTGCCTGGTTTAGTGAGAGTCATAAATACAGTTTATGAACAAAACAAAAATATTTTCAATGTTAAAGAGATTGGTATTTAAAAAGCACATTTTGATTTATGGTGGGCACAAGGTTACTGTACCAGATTTTGCTTCGTGCAGTTCTGCCGTTCCTGTCAGGACCATTTCTTCAATGGCATGTACCCACATTTCATTCACATACCATTCACGCTGTATAATCTAAACAATTTTCTGTTAGCGACTTAAGGAAAACACTTGCCTCCATCTCTCTCTCCTTGACTGTACTTTAACAGGTTAAATTGCTATAGACCTCATTCGTCGTCTATCGCAGTCCAATTATTTATGTCAGAATATGGGACGTGGGTAATTCATATCTGACGCTTGAATTTGATTGCTCTGTGGTGACGAAAACTGCGCGTCTGAGAAATTCGCCTAAATAGGCAATCTCTTTTCGTAAGCCTCAAGGTTGTGGGGAGTAAAATACACGGGTAGCAACATAATTAAGCATTGGAGTGATGTGGAGTTTGGAACTGGTTCTGATTGCAAGTTCTTGTAGCTTATCTCAGAATCACGAGGCAGTTTTTGGTCTAAATATGCCGCTGTAATTTACTTCACGATCCGTCCCTTTACCTGGTCAGGACAACTTCCTCTCAGTAACAATGAGAAAGACTCAAAACTATAGAGAATTTAAAAAAAAATTTCCCCGTCGTATTAAGTGAAATATTTTCTGTGTGCATTCGATGATTATTTGAGGTAGAACTCCACTTATTCTTTATCTCAGTACCAGGTGCACGTGAGCAGTAAACTTTACTCCCGGCTGCTTCACTTCTGGAAAAAGGGATCTCTCTACTCTTTTAACAGGAGGCTGGGTTGGTTCCAAAATCTCTCTGGACACTTAGGAGAAGCAAAATGTCCATATCGCCTTCAAGGTACTGACTGCGTTGTCTCGGCTGTACCGGGTTGTTAAAAATAATTATAAATTTGATAATGCTTGTGTAGTTGTGCCACGGTTGCTAAATAGTATAAAAATAATTACTCTAAAGAGGTTGGTAGCAGTAATTTTGTGCCGTTAATAGTGCTTGCGAGTTGTGACTGCAGGAACATAGAGCTTTGGTGTTTACGAAAACTGCAATTTGTGTAATATAAGAGTATTGTACTTATTAATATGCTTTGTTTAACTTGTTATCCTAGGTTTTGTGACTGCCGTCTGGCAGTGGTTTATTCTCTAAACTGAAAGGGAGTAATTTAAAGTTTTCTCTATCAGTCTATACGCATGCTTTATTATGCCGAACAGCTCTCTGATCAGGTAACAAATTAAGTGTTGTGGTGTGGAAACATAGGCGTCCAATTAAATACAAGTGATTTTCAGAGAATTTAATTGCACCCAAATGGAATATTGTATTAATAATCACCCATTTCTCCTCATTTCTCCACACCGTATGTAGACTAAAGTCAATAAATTTGCTTACAAAACTACTGGAATTGGTTATACACGTAGCCGTGGGGGTGGTATATGTTGTAGAACGTAAATGACATGTGAAATTATAAGTTAATACTGAATCTTGCCTATATACGCGATGAACTTCTAAGGTCGTGAAGGATTAGAATTTGCAGCACAACAGCCAGGGTAGTTGAGTGAGACCCATTAGGGTCAAGAATAACCAGATGGTCTTTATAATGGACGTGGAATGTGCTCTATAAGAAAAGGTCTGAGGTTTTATACATATAAATTAGACGAACGTCAGACTTCACAGTGTTAAAGTTTTCGAGGGTTTCTCGTAGTATTCTTCAACATATGTATGTAGCTATTCCATTTCTCGAGTGTAAGATGTCTTTATTTTTTATAACGCTTCTTAGAAATGTTGAAATTAATGTTGATAACTACAGGCCAACCCAAATTACTGCGGTTTCTACTCCTATTTTCTCCTATACATAAGCTGATGTGGGCTATTTTCTGCTTGTAACGACATCGTGATTTCCTCTGGTTACTCCAGCAGCGCCTCGGATTACCTCCTGCCGCTTTTCTGCTGTTCGCCCCGTGATACAATTTCTGCCTGCCCGCAACATGCGGAGATTAAACCTGCATACGTCATGTAACAGTAATTTGTATCCTAGCAACAGAAATGGCGCCTGTTGATCTGCAGCACTGCCGACAGTATGACGTCGTGTTACGGCCTGTGTGCTCGTAATTCAATGTCGCACTTCTGCTGATGTCTATGATGACGACGACGTTGTTTTGCAAACGCCTGAAATGATAGTTTCGCTTAAATGGGGGCAAAGTATGAGAATGTGGAGTTTCATCGGAGTGTGTTTTTTTACGGCGTGTTGGTTGGTTAGGAACATTTTGCACGAACCTTCTTCCTCCATCCAAAGGATAGAAATGCGTATACTCCATAGTTTGAGATAATAGGTTCCCCCGAAACCTGAACAAGCGCCTTCGGGATTGCAAGTTGTCTTAACGCAGAGGGCAAACTGAAAGCGGTGCAGTGTGAGAAGAAGAAAATTTATTTGAAAGGTTCTAAATTATTATGAAGCGTCGGTGGTAGATACTTGAAAAGTGACCACGGAGCATTGGTGGAGTGACATTGACAGGGGAAAACCAAAGTAACAGAAAAATAAACAGTTACCAGAGCCACATTTTCCACCACAAATTTCACACACATTTTCCTGAAATCGAACTCAGGTTTCCGCCGTACGAGGACTGCCATTAACTGCTACAAACATGGCTCGGCCTTCGAGGACAATGAAGCATGTTTCTAATAACCGTTCTTTTAATATTCCGTTAACAGCCGGTGTTGGAAAATTAGAT
>JGI20166J26741_11532696_pt1 | contig 12349 bp, 13 predicted proteins | sample TergutCu122P5_FD_26741 | JGI IMG/M metagenome (IMG submission 26741) | reverse complement strand
CCCGCCGTTCCAGGTCCCCGGCGTGTTCCAGTATGGCGCCGGGGTCCCTGGTCCAGAATACAATAACCTCTGCGCTCTCTTCGGGCGGCCGGTCCGGCGCCGGGGGAAGCAGGGGAACCCGCCGTATCTGACGGGAATTGAAAGGATTAACCACCTCTGCAAAACCGGCATCAAGCCTTTCCAAAAACCAGTCAAATTTGAACCGGGGAATGTCGCAGCGGCGGGATACACTGACTACCATTGACAGCAGACCTCCAACGCCATACTATTAATAGTATGGCAGAAGCTGTGTTTTTAACAGATGCTGATTTTGAACAATACCGCACGCTGATTTACAATGAAAGCGGCATTCATTTTACCGCAACCAACCGCTCCATCCTGGAAAGCAGGCTCAAAGAGCGGCTCAGGGAAAAGGGAATTGATACGGTAAAGTCTTATTTTGCCATTATCACCAAGGATCAGGGGGAATTAAAGAGTTTCCTCGATTCAATTACCACCAATCTGACCCGTTTTTTCCGCAACCAGGCGCAATTTGACGCCCTGGAACACTTTGTTGTTCCCCAACTGCAGGAAATAAAAAAATCGAGCGGCAATACCACCATCAAAATCTGGAGCGCCGGCTGCTCCACCGGAGAAGAACCCTATACCATCGCCATGCTGATGAGTGAGATTCTTCCCCCTCCCTGGAAATACGAAATTGTCGCCAGCGATATCAGCCTGAAATGCCTTATGACCGCCAAGGAAGGGTTCTACGCCGATGCGCGGATCGTTGGTATTCCTGACAACTACCTTAAAAAATACTTTGACAAAGCAGAGGGCGGATACAAGGTTCATGCGGATATAATGTCGAAAATCCGTTTTGACTACCATAACCTCAAAAACGATTCGGGGCTGCGGAACCAGGACATCGTTTTCTGCAGAAACGTGATCATCTATTTTGACGAGGCCGCCCAGAAGGCGGTGATCAACCGGTTTTGGGACAGCATGGCATCCAAATCCTTTCTCTTTATCGGCCACTCGGAATCCCTCTTTGGTATGGACACCAAATTTGAATTTGTAAAAACCCAATGGGCCACGCTGTATCGCAAGTTTATGTAGCAAGCGAGGGAGATAAACCGTGTCAGATGAAATATCGGTATTGATTGTTGATGACTCAGCGATGATGCGGAATCTTATCGGCCGAATGATCGAGGAAGCTCCGGGGCTGGTGATAGCCGAAAAGGCAATGAACGGTGTATTTGCCCTTCAAAAGATTCCAAGGGTTAATCCCGATGTAATATGTCTTGACCTTGAAATGCCCGAGATGAACGGTATCGAATTCCTTAAGGAGCGGAAAAAGCAGGGAATTAAAATTCCGGTGGTTATCCTTTCTTCGATAGCAGAGAAGGGCGCCCAAATTACCATGGAAGCCCTGGCCCTGGGGGCGAGCGATTTTGTTCAAAAGCCTTCCGGCTCGGTTTCCGTTGATATTCACAGTGTAAGGGATACCCTTATACCCATGCTCATGGGGTACGGCAGCGCGTACCGCCGTTCCCAGGGCAAAAAGGTTCTTAGCCCCGCGGAATACGCCCAAAAGCCCGTACCCCAGCCGGTACAGATTCCGGATCTTACCGCCCATTTCAAGATGACCTCTGCCCCTGCTGCCGGGCCCGCCAAGCCGCCGGCGCAGCTCCGCAAGCCCGGCAAAGTTGAAGTAATTGCCATTGGCATTTCCACAGGCGGCCCCGATGCCCTGCGGGTAGTTTTTGCAAATCTGGACAGGGACCTCGCCGTGCCCATTGTGGTAGTCCAGCACATGCCCCCGGGATTTACCAGCGAATTCGCCAAGAGCCTTGACCGGATTTGTCCGCTGGATGTAAAGGAAGCGGAAGAAGGGGACGCAATACAAAAGGGCCGTATCCTGATTGCCCAGGGAAACAAACACCTGGAGGTTGCACGCCAGGGCTTGAACATTGTGGCGCACCTTTCGGACGCACCCCTGGTTTCCGGGCACCGGCCTTCGGCAGACGTGCTTTTTGCCTCGGTGGCCCTGACCTATCAAAACCACGCCCTGGGGGTAATCATGACCGGCATGGGCCGGGACGGCGCGTCACAGCTTGGAACCATCTATAAAGAGGGGGGCCTGACTCTGGGCCAGGACGAAAAAACAGCGGTGGTCTACGGTATGCCCCGGGTGGCCTTTGAATTGGGCCATGTAATGGAACAGGTGCCGCTGGACAAAATGGCCCGGCGTATCTGCGATATAGCAAAAACCAGCGCCTGAGTAAACACCAGAGGAACCAGAATGATCCCCGTACTGGTATTGTGCGATGATTACTGGCACCCCGCCGAAGTGATCGAAAGAGGGTTCCATAGTCTTAACCAGCACGATTTTAGCTTTGAATTTGTAAAAGATCCAAAAGACATACTGACACCGGAAATGATCAAATCCTACCCGGTAATTGCGAACTGCAAATCAAATGTGGTGAACAGCGCCAACCAGTCGCCCTGGTTCGATCCGGGCATTACCGAAGTGGGGGTTGCCGAATTCGACACCTACGTCAGGGAGGGCGGCGGTTTTCTTTCCCTGCATTCGGCGAATACTGCCAAAGAAAAAACCGGCTACGGCCTCTTTGCGGGGAACATCTTTCTGGGCCACCCGCCGCGCTGCGCGGTTGACGTAAAAATAACCGGCGCACATCCCGTCGTTAAAGGGGTAGGGGATTTCTCAATACGGGATGAACATTACCGGATAGATTGTTTTGCCGAAAACATGGCGCTGCTCTTCCGTACGGTCTCCGAAAAGGGAGGAACCCAAACCGGCGGCTATGCTCTGGAGCGCGGCAAAGGGCGCCTCTGCGTCATGACCCCGGGGCATATACTCTCGGTCTGGCAGCACCCTTCGTATCAGAAGCTGCTCCTCAACGCCCTTCATTGGTGCGCCGGAGATTAGCATTACTGACAATTCCTCTCACAAAGCTCACGGGGTACACGGAGGTTTAGGCGCAATAAGCGAATCCCGAGCCATCCTTCGTGTTCCCCGCGTGCGCGAACCGAAGGTTCGACGTGAGAGGGAGTTGAAAATATTTATTTAGTGTTTACCACCCAGCGGCCGTCGGCTTTTTCAAATTCCGAGACGGGCAGCTGAACCGTGCGGCCGTCCTCGGCGGCCAGTTTTACCTTGCCCATTACCACATTCACTTCCGCCACCTTCCAGGAGGAACCGTCCCAGCTTATCCTGGTTCCCTCGGAAGGGATGAGCCGCCGCTGTTCGCCGTAAAAAAGGTGCTCATAGGCGAGGCAGCAGAGAAGGCGGCCGCAGGGGCCGGAGATTTTCATGGAGTTTAACGACAGGTTCTGGTCTTTGGCCATTTTTATGGAAACAGGCTTTAGCTTGTCCGAAACCGCGTGGCAGCAGTAGGCCCGGCCGCAGACTCCAAGCCCTCCTACAACCCGGGATTCGTCCCGGACGCCGATTTGGCGCAGCTCAATCCGGGTTTTAAAAATACTTACCAGGTCTTTTACCAGTTCCCTGAAGTCCACCCGGTTTTCGGCGGTAAAGAAGAACAGGATTTTCGGTTCTTCCAAAAGGTAGTGAACCGAAACAAGCTTCATCTCCATTTTGTGGGCTTCGATTTTTTTTCTGCAGATATCAAAAGCCTCCCGCTCCAGCTGCTTGTGAGAAACCGCCTTTGACATATCTTCCGCAGTGGCTGTCCGTTCGATGTGAGTAACAGCCTGGGGTGTCTGCCCCGCTTTTTTTTGAACGGTCCCGATTATTTCCGCCAGATCCCGGCCATAGCGGGTGGGAACCAGTACGGCGTCTCCCAGTTTAAGCGCGTCTCCGGGCCAGGCGGCATGAAAGGTTTCCTTTGAGTACATAAGGCGGAGCCGGTAGATCGGCGTATCCTGGGTAAGGGCTTCCAGGTCATCTCCGGTAATAGCCGACTCCCCGCCCATTTCTTCTTCCTGGAGGTTATCCTCCAGCAGGGAGATATCTTCATCCTCGTCTTCCATGGAGTCAAGAAATGAATCGTCGTATTCGTCCGGGCTAGTCATCGCTTTTCCTTATCGAGCCAGAAATGGTCAAGTCTACCAGAAGGCCGGTTATCTCGTCGATTTTTGAAACCCTCTCGAGCTGAGTGGTTTGACCTGATAAAATCGCCGCCGCCAGTTCTTCCAGTTTACGATCTATCACCTGGATCTGTACATGGGGTTTGAGGTTTTTGAGTTCCCTGCGCCTGGTCTGAAGCTCTTTTACGGTGTACGTGTTTTCGACTACATAGTGGACAAAGTTGCGGACCGCCTTTTTGTACCGCAGTATTTCTTCGGCAAAAGGCCGGTCTTTCAGGTCGCTCCCCGCGCTGTGAACTTCGTCCATGAGTTCCGTCAATGCTTCTTCCGAAGGGGCAAGTTCCCTTAAGGGGCCGAGTTCCCCCGCCGGGGAGGAGTCTTCCAGCATTTTGGCAAAGAGGAATTTCCGGACAGCGCCGGGTTCGCCCCCGGGTTTTGCTTTTTTTGTTTCCTGTTTAAGCCCCGGATGCAAAGGGGCATTGAGAAGGGAGGCGGCCTGAAAATCTACACTTGAAAAATCTACTCTATCCATGATTTTTTACAAAGCCCGGAACCGGGGCATTAATACCGTGGATGCCATGGGCATTTATGCCATGAATACCCAACGACTCCCTCAGTCCGGCGGCATCCCGGTATTCCGCAAGGGCGCGATTCCAGGCCTCTTCGGTGCGGCATACCCAGACCCGTCCGTGGATAAGGCAGCCTTCATCGGCCTGAATACGCCGGGTGATGATGTCTCCCATTACAAGGCCTGTGGCCAGAACAATGAGGCGCTCGCTGGCCAGCACATTGCCAAAAACCACCCCGCCTACGGTAACCAGGGTGCCGCTCACGTTGCTTTTCATCCGCGCCCGTTCGCCAATAACAACCCGGCCCCTGGCTTTGACATCGCCCAGGACATTGCCGTCTACCCGGGTAAAACCTCCGGATTCAATGTCCCCGGACACGCTGGTTCCCGGACCGATAATGGTATTAATTGAGAAATCTTCGCTTTTAACCGAGGCCATGTACGCCCTTTTACCAGCAACCCTAGCGGGCTGCTTTTGCTATGCTGGAACGGATATTGAGGTATTTGAAGGGATCCACCACATCTGACCCAATATGTACTTCATAGTGAACATGAGGTCCGGTGGATAGTCCTGTATTTCCGATATAGCCGATTATTTCTCCCTGCTGGACCCGCTGCCCCGCATGTACCCGGAAGGAGAGCATGTGGCCGTAACGGGTATAAAACCCGTGTTTATGCCGGATGATCACGTTATTGCCGAATCCACCCTGATCAAATTCGACTGAGACTACCTGGCCGTCGGCGGTGGCCACTATGGGGTCACCCTGGCGGTAGGTGGAAATATCTATCCCTTTATGAATATAGTATTGGCCGGTAAAGGGGTTTTCGTTCTGGCCAAAGAACATGGAAATGTGGCCAATACCGCTCTTTATGGGCCAAATACTGGGAATTTCTGTAAGCAGGGCGCTTTGAGAATTGAGGAGGGCGCCAATTTCCTTAATAGGCGTGGTGGCAGAGGTAAGGAATTCCGAAAGCCGCCGTAAATCTTCCACTTCCTGAAGGGTTCCTGCGGGGCTTTCTTTTATGTCGAAAAACGACGATAAATCGCCGGTTGAGGCCTTGGAAACCGTATCCGAACCCTTAACATCCCCCCCAAGGGCCTTGAGGGTACTGGAAAGGGCGGGCTCAAAGTTCCGGACTTCCCTGAACAGTTGGCTCACTTCATCCCGGATCTGGTCCAAACTTGCCTGGGTATCCTTCAGGCGGTTGTCCTTATCCGCCAGGTTACCCCGGGTAGTCCGATAGGACACTCCGTACCACAAAAAAGTCCCCAAAATGGCTGCCAAAACAAAGAAAAAACAGCAGATTGAAAAAACTGAAACATGCAGGTTGTACACCTTTTTTTCCGAATGGGGAACTAAAACAACCGTATAACGCCTGGTTGCGGTTCTTCCAATAGCCTGGAAAAAGGCCCCAATAGCCATACCTATCGCAATAAAACCATTCTTTATTTTTTGAACGAGGTTATTTTCGAATCGTTTATACTCATGGACCGATGCCACTATAACTCCTTGGCAAAGGGAACTAACCCATTGTAACTATCCAATTAGTATATCCCCAAAAGAAAAAGGTGTCAACTTGCCTTTTGCACTTGCTTTTTGCAGAGACTTGGGGAAATGGACTTTTCCATTATCGGCAGTTTTGGCAAATTTTCCCCGTTATTTCACCGCATCGCAGCCTGCCCGGATTGCCTCGGCGTTCATGGGGACAAACCGGTGCTTTTCAGGGGGGAAAAACCTGGTTAAGACCGTTTCAATGTCCGTAAGGGCAAGGGCCCCGGTAAGCCGGGCAAGGGCCCCCAGGGCAACCATGTTGGCAACACGGATATCCCCTATTTTTGCGGCCAGACCGGAAGCTTCCACCTTAGTAACCGTAATATCCTTACGTGTGGGTTCTTCCGTAACCAGGGTTGAATTGATGAGTACGAGCCCCCCGGGCTTTACCATTCCTTCGCAAAGGGGGAGGGAATCGCTGCTCATAACCAGTACCGAATCCGGGATAGTTACCAGAGGGCTCGCAATTTCTTCGTCCGAGACGATAACGCTGGCCCTGGCTATGCCGCCCCGCTTTTCCGCGCCATAAAAGGGAAAAAAGGTAACATTTTTGCCTTCTTTCATGCCAAAATAGACCCAAATCTGCCCCAGGGAAATAATGCCCTGGCCACCAAAACCGGCAAAAAAGCTTTTTTCGGTCATCAGGCGGCCCCTAACTTTGCGGCGGCGGGTTCGGCCCGGGAAGCGCCAGGGGTGTTTTTGATCTCTCCCAGGGGAAACACGGGAATCATGTTCCGTTCAAGCCATTCTACGGATTCAAGGGAGTTCATGCTCCAGTTGGTGGGACACTGGGAGAGGACCTCCACCATGGTAAAACCTATGCCGCTCATCTGGAGTTCCAGGGCTTTTTTAATATAGCCCCTGGTTTTGCGTACATTAACGGGGTTGTTCACCGCCCCCCTGGCGATATAGGCCGTTCCGTCCAGGGTTGCAAGGAGTTCCGACACCCTGATTGGGTAGCCCATACCCGCCTCCCCGGGGTCGCGGCCGTGCGGAGCGGTGGCGGCCTTCTGGCCAATAAGGGTGGTAGGGGCCATCTGTCCGCCGGTCATGCCGTAAATGGCGTTGTTTACAAAGATGGTGGTGAACTTTTCGCCCCGGTTGGCGGCGTGGATCATTTCGGCAGTACCGATGGCGGCCATGTCCCCGTCGCCCTGGTAGCAGATCACCAGGTGATCCGGCAGCACCCGTTTAATGCCGGTAGCCGCCGCGGGGGTTCTGCCGTGGGCGGGCTGCACCGTATCGGTGTCAAAGTAAAGATCCGCCCAGATGGCGCAGCCGACGGGGTTGGTGATGATCGTTTTTTGCCGCAGTCCCAGCTCGTCGATGATCTCGGTGATGATCCGGTGAATTACCCCGTGGCCGCAGCCGCTGCAGTATTTGGTAGGTACATCACAAAGGCTTTCAGGATGTCCGTACAGTTTTTTCTCGCTCATTATCCTCTCCAGTTGGCCTGCTCAAAAGCTTTGTCCGGCGTAATGCTTTTTTCCAGAATTTTTTTGATTTCCCCAAGGACCTCGTCCTCGGTGGGGATAACCCCGCCTGAATGGCCCAGAAGGTAAACCGGAGCTTTGTCCAGAATCGCAAGGCGTACATCTTCCACCATCTGGCCCAGACTCATCTCCACGGTCAGAACAGGCGTCCGCTTTCCGGTGATTTCCTCAAGGGCTTCGCAGGGAAACGGCCAGAGGGTAATGGGCCTGAAAAGTCCAACCTTGATTCCCTGTTTTTCCGCCAGTTTTTTGGCGCCCTGGCATACCCTGGCGGAGGTCCCGTAGGCGGTCAGAATGATATCCGCCCCGGCGCAATCGATCTCTTCAAAACGGAGTTCGTTCTTTTTAACGGTTTCGTAGCGTTCGAACCGGGCTCTGGTTTTGGCTTCCAGCTCTTCGGGGACCAAATGAATGGAGGTAATGTGCCGGGAGGGGCGGACGCTGCCTGTGGAATCCGCTGTTTCGGCCATGTGTCCCACGGTCCAGGCCCGCCTGGGCAGATCCTTTGGGGATTTTTCCGGCGGCAAAACCACCGCTTCCATCATCTGGCCTATCATGCCATCCGCCAGGACTATAACGGGCATCCGGTACTTGTCGGCCAGGTCAAAGGCCAGATAGGTAAGATCCGCACATTCCTGGACGCTTTTGGGGGCCAGAACTATGCAGCGGTAGTCTCCGTGGCCGCCGCCGCGGGTAGACTGGAAGTAATCGCTTTGGGCCGGGGCAATGGAGCCCAGTCCTGGTCCGCCCCGGCAAACGTTTACAATTACGCAGGGTACATCTGCCCCGGCGGCATAGGAAATGCCTTCCTGCTTAAGGCTTATGCCGGGGCTGGAAGAACTGGTCATGGCCCGGGCTCCTGCGCAGGAAGCGCCGTACACCATGTTAATCGCCGCAACCTCGCTTTCCGCCTGGATAAATATCCGGCCTTTTTCGAGCATACGCTGGGCCATATACGCGGGAATCTCGTTCTGGGGTGTTATGGGATAGCCGAAGTAGGCCTGGCAGCCCGCCCGCACTGCCGCCTCCGAAATGGCATCATTGCCCTTCATCAGCACTTTCTCGGATACGTTTTCGCCGTTCAATTATCTCTCCTGCTCTATCTGGAAAATCTGAATACACAGATCCGGGCATACCTCAAAACAGTTTCCGCAGGCTATGCATGCATCAGCGCGCACCGCTTTACTGGGCCAGGTCCCTGTTGAGTTTGGTTCAGTATCTTTTTCCAGCACCTTTACCGGGCACGCGCGGGTGCACAGGTAGCATCCCTTGCAGAGTTCCCTGTCGATAACAACTTTGCCTTCTCTGGCCATGAATACCTCTTACGGTGTCAGTCACCTTTTTATTATACACTTTTTAGACCTTTGTTCTATAAAAAAGTTTCATTTTTATGACATTTTTTGGGATAATGTCATTAGTGACAGGCACCATTTTGGCACCATTTTAGCCAAGGATCTCATACAGTCTTTCCAGATCTTCCATGGAGTAGTAATCCACCACAATGGTTCCTTTGTTAAGATCCCCGTTGACCACAACCTTGGTTCCCAGACGGGTAATGAACTTTTCTTCCATGGCGGCCAGTTCCGGGGCACGGCCTTTGGCAGCGGCTTTTTGGTGCTTCTTGTTAGGGCTTCCGTTGGAAGCCAGGTTCCCCAGGGCTGCTGCCCGTTTTTCCGCCTCCCGTACCGAAAGCCCTTTCTTGATAATTTCCCGGAAAAGGTCTTTCTGGGCTTTTGCGCCGGGGACCGAAAGTACCGCCCGTGCATGGCCCGCCGAAAGTTCACCCTTCCGCAGGCTTTCCTGCATTTCCGCCGGGAGCTTAAGGAGGCGCAACGCATTGGCAACGGTGGCACGGTTTTTGCCCACCCTGGCGGCTACATCGTCCTGGGAAAGCCGTTCCATGTCCATGAGCTGCCTGTAGGCCGATGCTTCTTCAATGGGGTTCAGGTCTGAACGCTGGATATTTTCGATGAGAGAGACCACCATCCGTTTTTCGTCGGAGTATCTGCGGAGTATCACCGGTATTTCCGTAAGACCGGCAAGGCGTGCAGCCCTGGTCCGGCGTTCACCGGCAATGATAATATAGGTTCCGTCCCCGGCATCTTCAGCGATAACCGGCTGGATTATTCCCTGCTGCCGGATGGAGTCTGCCAGCTCTTCCAGCTCCCCCTGGTCAAAATTCTTTCGTGGCTGGCCGGGATTGGCTTTGAGCTTTTCCAGGGGAATGAGAATTTCACCGCGCCCCTTTGTCCCGTCCGCAGTACCGGCGCTGCCGCCCCGGTGGGCAGATCCGGCGGAACCGTTTCCTGTTCCCGGTTCCTTATCCTGCCGTGAAGCGGCTTTTTCTCTTTTTCCGGGATGCGATTCTTCCGGCGGAGCATCGTCCGGCGGAAGCAGGGCCGAAAGGCCCTTTCCAAGTCCCCTTTTAAACGCCACGGTTAAGTACCTCCTGGGCCAGACTTTTATACGCCTTTGCCCCGGCGCAAAGGGGATCGTATTTGGAGATAGGAAGCCCGTGCGAAGGAGCTTCGGAAAGCCGGACATTCCGGGGAACTATGGTGGAGAATACCTTGTTGGTAAAGTAGGTGCTTACCTCTTTTACCACCTGCTGGGCAAGCCTGGTCCGGGGATCGTACATCGTAAAAAAGATTCCCCCGATATCCAGACGGGGATTAAGATTTTTCTGAACCCTCTTGATTGTCTGGAGCAGATGGGTAAGCCCTTCCATGGCGAAATATTCACACTGCATTGGGATTAAAACCGCATCCGCAGCGGTAATGCCGTTCAGAGTCAGCACCCCCAGGGAAGGAGGGCAGTCTATCAGGATAAAGTCGTACTGTTTCCGGGCCGGCTCCAGTGCCTTTTTGAGGAAGAAATCCCTATCTTTCTGCTCGATCAGTTCCACCGCCGCCCCGGAAAGATCGATCCCCGCAGGAATAACCGAAAGCCCGCTTGCCGGCGCCGGCCGGATCACCGCCTCAAGAGGTGCAAGTTCCGAGATAAGCTCGTAAACCCCGGGCTTTGAATCTTTCGCGCCAATCCCGAGGCCGCTGGAAAGATTTGCCTGGGAATCGAAATCCACCAGGAGCACCGATTTCCCCGCTTCCGCAAGATAGGCGCCGATATTGATAGCCGAAGTGGTTTTTCCCACCCCCCCCTTTTGGTTCACAAAACAATAGCTTTTTCCCATTTCTACATTATACACAGTGTGGCAAAAACTTCAATTTACCGAGTGACTTACCGCAAACGGTATAGTCGGCGTACACCACCGTGCGGGTGGCGAAAGCCTTGCATGCCTAAGCTGGCCGTGGCCTTCTTTGACGCAGACTTTGGTCTGGTATTATCTGTATCACGGCCAGAGACGGCATGCAAGTCTTTCGCCGCCCGCACGGTGGGTAGTATGCAATGACCGTTTGCGGTAAGACGGCCGGTAAATTGCCTTTTTTTTAGTAATGATCTCATGGGAGGCTCTTGCAAAACTCATGTTTTGCAAGAGCTACCTTGTAAAATTTTATTTGACAGTAATTCTGAAACAGTGTTAAACTTAATGCTTTAATAAGGAGGAATAAACAAAATGGAGAAAATTAAATTTTTAATTGTTATAGCCGTCGCCTGTACCGGAGCTGCATTAATATTGATTCCTACTCTTTCCTATGTTTTTCGCGGGAAAGCGATAAAAACCATAATTATACCGTATATTATCACAGTAACTTTTATTATTGGAATTACAGCATATACGGGTTACCGGCAAGATATCAGTTTCATACCGTTATCAATAACTGCGGTATTAAATACTGTCTTTTCGGTTATTTTCCTTGTTATAACAAACAGGAATATCCATAAAATAATTGCGCCCCTTGAAAAAATCGGCGAATTGGAAGAGCTGTTAAAACAGGGTAAAGGAGATCTCACCATTCGCCTCCATACCAAGTCAAATGATGAGATAGGAAAGTTAAGCGGCAGTATGAATGAGTTTCTTTCCAGATTGTCGGCGCTGGTTGAGGATATTCGCCAGAAGTCAGGGGATACAAAAAAAAGCAGTACAAATTTAAGAGATTTGATGGAAAGGGCAAATAATACATTACAGGACATTGTGGAATCTATCGGCCGTATTAAAGAAATGTCTGTTTCTCAGGCGGTTCTTGTTGATTCTTCATCAAGTCGTTCAGCAGAAATGGCAGGGGCAATGAAAACACAAAATGAAAAAATAGATGAGCAGATGGCTATTGTAACTGAAAGTTCCTCCGCCATTGAAGAGATGATGGCAAGTATTAAAGAAATTGCCTTGAATCTTGAAAAGAGCGATAAACAATTCAATGCACTGAATGAACATGCTGAAGCAGGAAAACGTGAAGTAACCATTCTTAATGAAGTAATTACTTCCTTGAATGAACAGAGCATCGGTGTAGCCGAGGCTAATAAGACAATTCAATCAATTGCTTCCCAGACAAATCTGCTTGCCATGAATGCGGCGATTGAAGCAGCCCATGCGGGGGAAACCGGAAAAGGATTCTCTGTTGTATCCAATGAGATACGAAAACTTGCGGAAAGTTCAAGCTCTCAATCAAAAGTCATTGCGGATAATATAAAAAAATTACAAAAGTCTGTTGAACTTGCGGTAAAAAGCACCAAAGCCACAGAAAATTCTTTTGATGTCATATACGGATCGGTAAAAGAAGTCC
>JGI20166J26741_11532585_pt1 | contig 12349 bp, 9 predicted proteins | sample TergutCu122P5_FD_26741 | JGI IMG/M metagenome (IMG submission 26741) | reverse complement strand
ACTTGATGCAACAATTATGATTTATTATCATAAATAACTCTACATGTTTCGGACATCTATATGTCCATCTTCAGGAGTTCAGGTTGTGTACTACTGCATACGGTGTTCAGCACTGGATGTTGTGGCTGTGGTCCTTACGAGCCGGTGTTTAGTCTTGTGCACTGTGTGTGAGTTTGTATCAGATACAAACTTACACACAGTGCACAAGACTACACACTGGCTCCTTAGGACCACAGCCACAACATCTAGTGCTGAACACCATATGCAGCAGTACACAACCTGAACTCCTGAAGATGGACATATAGATGTCCAAAACATGTAGAGTTATTTATGATAACAAATCATAATTGTTGCATCAAGTTGGTACATTTCGTCATTATATCTGTGTTAACAAGAATATTGTCAGCATATATTATCCTGAGTTTCTCCTGTCATTCTTTTTAGATCTAGTACTGAACAGAACATTTTGGTTGTAAAGGAATATTTGTGAATAATCTGGTATATTTTGTTGTTGCAGCTCAAAAAATGAGGAGGTAGATAACAGTTGTGTGGTGCGTGCAAGAGGTCTTCCGTGGCAGTCGTCCGATCAAGACATCGCGAAGTTCTTCCGTGGACTCAATGTTGCAAAGTAAGTGTTTTGTTCCGGTGACTTGCATTTCTTGTTCACAGAAAGCTGTTCAGTGGAGCTAGCTCACCATTATGTGCTATTTCCTGCAAAATGCCTTGCAGAGTCAAGTGCGTAATCAACTTCCTGGATGTTGGTTTTAGTATGCCATGAGTAGGACAGTCCTGTGTAGACTGAGTGATCCGGTTGGATTCCTAGATGAATTGTACCAATTTCTTTTAATCAAAAAAAGGAAGTTTTTAGGATGTGATGTTGTCTACTAGCATAGATAATCTGAAAAGTTCATGTGAGACATAGACTGTAGTCATAGAAGATATTTTGAAAACTGTAAGTGGAGAGACATACTACAGTTTGGAGCATAGAAGTTTTCAAAGAATCTCTTTCTTGGCACTTTGTGTGCTTCTAAAGCCTATGTTCATTATTGCAGATATAAATCTAATGTTGCAAAACTGATCGCACTGTAGATATCTCATTGCACAGCCAGAAATTACTTCCCTTTTCAGTTCACCAAATATATATTACAATAAAAAAATTGAATTAATTATTGTGGATCCTGAGAAGATCTACTAATTTTCGGATGACAAGGCATTTTTGAGAAAATTCAGTGAAGTTCAGTGTGGGCTTCATATACACAGTCAGGTTGAAAATTAATTAGAATAGAACAAAATGTCGAGGGCATGAGGAACTGCAGACGTAAGTCACAGGACTGAGAACAATGGATGACAATTGTGGAAGAGGCTAAGATCTACCAAGAACTACAATGCCAGAAGAAGGAGGAGGATGAGAAGGAGGAGGATAAGAAGCCAAAGAAGAATAGCAGCAGCAGCAGCAACAGCAGCAGCAGCAGCAGCAGCAGCAGCAGCAGCAGCAGCAGCAGCAGCAACAGCAGCAGCAGCAGCAGCAGCAGCAACAACAACAACAACAACAATGATTAAAACAACAACAACAACAAAACTCTGTTCACTCAACAACTTGTAGTGTGCATCCATACACTTTTTAACACATTTTGTGCAGTGAACACATCCATGGAATAGCATGTGTAGTAATGGAATTCTTTTATAGGATACATAAATAACATACATTTGAATTTAAGCAAAAATATACAACTTATGGCAGTCTATTTGAAAATGATGCACCAATTGCATAAAGCATAATGTTCATTGCCTTGGTTGTCTTTCATTTTCACTCTCTAAGCAATGACTGATCCTAACAATCTGAATGCTGACTGCTGAATGTGTTTTTGTGTTCTGCAGTTAAAACTAGAAACATTTAGAAAGTCAGGTGTGTGCCTTAGTAAGTGCATTTCATAAGTGTGTACTAGAAGAAGGTAGTATAACTTGAAACAAAGTCTGTTTTTGCTGATAATTTTCAAGATAAGCAGGCTGATATTGGAGTAAACAAATGACTTGCATTATCTGAATAGTGGGAATGGGAGTTGCATTATAATCGTGGACACAGTTACGCACGTTCTGTGTAGGCATTTTCCTGCGAATGGAAGATATTATGAAAGGGGTCATCTTTTACAAGTGGATGTTCTATAGGCAGGTAAATACGACATTTTTATGAGATTGAAGATTTTTGCTCCAGTGACTATGTGATTTGCTCTCTTTTGAGATATGACAACATGCATTTTGATAGATATGTCTTATCACTGAGGATGACTGTGCTTCCTCCTCTAACATGAAGCTGCGTGATGAGGGACTGCATAATTTGTACCCTTCAACATATGTGACATTGATTATGTCAAGAAGTATGAAATTAATACTATCTTAAGCCCACATGAGGAAATTAAAAATGCATTCCAACTTTCAGATGGAAAGTGAAAAAGACCACTTGATAGATGGAAGTATAATACTAAAGTGAATCTTATAGGAGTATGATGTGACAAGGTGGACTGGAATCCTCTGGCATAGGGGGAGGAAATAAATCTTCAGGCCGCATAAATAGTTGGAGACATCTTGACCAGCAGAGTAACAGTCATCAGTTCTATAAAAATCTGATATTTGGAATCATTCATTCTTTGGATTATCACCATCATTCTGTGTTTAAAATAACAGTAAAACTTGGTATTTTAGGGATTATATTCCATTCTTGTACATAGTTATAATGTAAGAAAAGCTACTGTTATGTCAGACATATGAACTTAATATTTGTTTGCAGAGGAGCATGGATGTCATAGTTGCTGTAGTGGCTAGATTATGGACTGGATGATCCAGGGTTTGAATCCCAGCAGGTGCGAGAATTATCTCTTTCTCAAAATATCCAGGCTGGCTCTGGAGCCCACCCAGCCTTTTGTTCAGTGGGTACGGGCAGTTCTTTCCCCAGGGGTAAAGCAGGTGGGTCATGAAGCAGACCATCCACCCTCATCTAGTGCTGAGGTTAAGAATGAGTGGAGCTGTACCTCCACTATCTTTGTACGCCTTTATGGTGCATATAGGGACAACTTCACCTTTTTAACTTTGTTTGCAGGGGCGGAGTAGCACTGTGTTTGAGCCCTCAGGGTCGCCGGAACGGTGAAGCTCTTGTTCGATTCATCAACCAGGAACACCGAGATATGGCACTAAAGAGGCATAAGCATCACATTGGCAATAGGTACATCGAAGTGTACAAGGCATCTGGAGAAGACTTCATCAATGTGGCAGGTGGTGAGTGGGTGGCAGATGAGCATTTACAAATACTGATCTTTTTTGTAGCAATGTTTTGCATGTAATACAAATGATGAGACAGCAGTCCATCATCATCATCTTTATTTTCCATTTCTCCATTTTCGGGTACATTCCCAGGGATGTGGAAATAGTCAAGTGTAATCATATAAGAAGAACATAAAGTTTGATTCAGTCTAATGTTCACTGGCCATTCAAGTCAAGGATGAAATGGGTGAATCTTGTAGGTTGCACACAAGATAAAGAAATCCATGTAGTTTTTTTTGTTTGTTTTGAAAACCATGTGGAAAGATGTACACATAGATATAGATGGCAGGATAATATTAAGGTAGAAACTAGATAAATACATTCTGAAGATGAGAACTGAATTAGTTGATGTCATTTAGGGTCGAATGATGGACTTCAGTGGTACGGTGATGAAAGTTTAAGAGTAATATTGACAACTGGAATAACAAGCAGTTACTCAGGCGGGCAGGTTTGCATTTTGTTGTAACATACCTCATTATTTTACTGTGTGTGCTCATTGTATACAATGAATATCACCTGATGGTTGTTTTCAGCTGACACTACTAGTAGATGTGATAAATAAATGATATAACACCAGATATCCAAGGTATTTGACCAAAATATATATATATATATATAGAACAGCATACTGCTCGAGGGAGAATCTGTACCATAGCTCAGTTTAACACCTTGAGGAAACTGATTATTGATCTGACAGTTTAACACATTGATGGAAAATACATCCCAATAAATTTGCATATTTTAGAAGACATATCACAATACAAAACATAAGCTCATGACCCACATTGTTAATAGTGTTGTTTCTGTTTTACACACATTCACTGTTGTCGTGTTGATACTAATAAAGTGGGGAATTGAATATTTCCTGCTCCATGTACAGTCACTGTCCTGGTTCTCTCAGAGCTACTAACTTATATAGCTTTATTTGTCAAGATTGTAGTATTTGAATCTCAAGAGTTGATAGTGCTATGAAGGGTATAATGTACAATACCATTATGTTGAAATGAATTGGTCACTTGGTGTCTATAACACTGATGTCCATTGTTTAACTGTGACAAACAACACAGACCATTAATAGGGCCTGGCAGTTAAAAAAGAACCAAAAGATCTGAATTAAATAAAAGAAAAGAAAAAGAAAATAAATGGAAATTAAGGTAACCATAGATACCAGACAAGTGCAGTAGTAAATTATTTTATATGATGTTTACAGGTAGCAATAATGAAGCTCAGGCATTTCTGTCTAGAGGAGGTCAGGTCATTGTACGGATGCGTGGGCTACCCTATGACTGCACTGCAAAACAAGTTGTAAGTAACTGATACTCATGAATATTTATAACACGTAGTTTTGAATTCACCTTAACCTAGCAGCTCTGCAATACAAGTTTTGCACTGCATTAGGCAGCTGAAACACTGTCGTTGAGGGTATGAATCCCACTTCTGGCCTGAATATGTTTCTTTTCTTCATAAATATTTATGAAAACCTCTGCACTAGATGTTAGGCTATGGACCAAGAAGACTAACATGGATTATGATCAGGTAAAATAAGATTTAACCTGAAAACTGTGTGGGTCATATTTAGAGATAGGTGAATATACCTTCAGGTATTGGTAATTAATAAATGTTCTGTCTTATTTCCATACATTTCAGCTGGACTTTTTTGAGGCAGGTGAGAATTCCTGTCAGGTGATGGATGGTGAAGAAGGGGTGCTGTTTGTAAAGAAGCCTGATGGCCGGGCGACGGGTGATGCGTTTGTTCTCTTTAATCAGGAGGATGATGCAGGCAAAGCTCTGAGCAAGCACCGTGAACTAATCGGCTCTCGCTATATTGAATTGTTCCGCAGCACGACAGCTGAGGTCCAGCAGGTGAGACGATGGGTGAAAAATATAGGCTGCATATGAGTCTTGGGAGAGTCTGGCTGTACTGTAAAGATTGTCATAAAGGAAATAAAAGATTTATAATTACAGGTATAAAATGTGTGCAGGCCACTGCAGTTAAATTCTAAATCTGGTCATTAAGTTAGTTATGGTGTAGAATATCTGAAGATATGAAGTTGATGTACAAGTCTGGATAACGTAGCCTGATATTTATGTTAATGCAGCAAGTACATGAAAAACTTTGAACCCTCTGGACTATTATAGTTGTATTGTTGGCTAAGTGTAGAAGGCACATTGAATCATATCACTCATTTATTTTTTATAGCTTGCACTCTTGGGATTGTACTCTGGTATGTTGAAATTCAGTTACAGCATGGGATGACTGAAAATATTTTACTCTTTGTAGATTATGTTTATGCATAATATGAAGTTATCATTGTTGTTTAATCTCAGCCTTTGTTTGTCACAGATTTAGTGAACATACTTGCATCTTGAGAATGTCTAGCACTGTGAAATTGTTGGAATAGGTGTATCAGTGATACTTTCAAGGGGTGCTGATTTTAACACTTCAGAGCATCATTGTGTTGCTCTGTATGAAGGTTATGATCAGTACCGGTGTTCATTGATAGATGTTAAAGCAGGGGTTCACATATTTACCTAACTTCTAGGAGCCACCTCAAAATTACAGGCCCCAGAAAGGTGACCTTTGGGTATTTTCATACTGAGGACCCAAAAATATTAGGCTTTACCATAAAAATTTAGTTTTCCACGCAACCTGTGCACCTCTGTGTTGAAGGATTAGGTTAACATTAATAAAACACAGATTGTGTGATGTAACTTGAGTAGAATAAAATGTTCTTATATGCTAAGTAGACAAATCATTTGGTTACTCTATTTTAAAGTTATTTCATAATGGCCTGTGTTATGGTCTGTTAGCAGGGACAGAAAGGACTGAGAATGAAACTAAAAGTGATTTGGGAGTAGGGTGACAACATAATTTGTGATATTAGTGATATGAGATCAAAAAATGCTGAGGGTTGATACAAAGATTAGAGGAGAAAGATTGACATTTGTTTTCTCCACATTGTCTGCTGCTGTGCCCGTTTCTAATGTCGATCGTGAATGTCACAAGACACTACAAAACATTCCTTTGGTATAGAGTTAGGAAATAGTTCAGGGAGGGGTTCGTGGATGATGTGACAGTACAACCCTCTTTTTCCTACTCTCAAAACCAGTTATTAATCAAGGAATAAGTAGATAAAGAGAAGATTGAATGAAATTCCGAATTACAATCGGTAAATTTCGTTGTCACATTGGATGGGTTACCTCCAAGTGAAGTGACCTTGATGTTAGTGCTGCCCTCTGTGAGGCTAGAAGAATGATAAAAAAAAAGTGAGGTTATTCATGTCAGCTGATTGTCAGCATGAAGACATGTGTGTCACAGAGCAGACATCATGAGCAACTTGTAACATTATTTTAGTGACATTATTTTATTATGCAGGTTTTAAATCGGTCAATGGACCCAAAAACTTATGAACCACAAATGCCACTGATAGCACAAGTACCTCAAGTGCCATTATTGCCACAACACATAATAACTTCAGGGACACGAAAAGACTGCATACGACTTCGAGGGCTTCCATATGAGGCCCAAGTGGAACATATTTTGGATTTTTTGGGAGAACATGCAAAGAATATTGTTTTCCAAGGTGTTCATATGGTGTACAATGCACAGGTAAGTTCCATTCATTTCTGATTTGTATAGTAATATTAAAAATATGTTTTATAAAATATTAGATGTAGAATTAATTGCTTATTAGAAGGAGAGAGTGAAAAACAGATGAGTGGAGAAAAAGATATATTAAATTGCATGCCTCAAGTTTGTAGGTTTTGCAGCCTTTGTATTATATATGAAAGAAATCTAATGGTGTGTTGGGTTGGTACTCTGAGTTAACACCCTGCTTCATTTTGGTGTTGTTATTATGTTAGAAAGAGCAGTGAACTACTATGACTATAAACATAACCTAACACTTGACACTCCTAGAAGGCACAGTCTATGGCATTGTTAGAGTTGAGTTGGGGGGGAGGCACAAACATAAGAGGGAGACATTTATACATAGATTTTTAATAATGGATGTAGTGTAATCATTTCCTTGTTACAAAAGACACAAATTGCACTTCAACTTTTTAAAAATTTTATCAAACATTTTTGACATGCCATGAGGTAAGAGTGAAGTCCCTGTGTGTGCCATGAAGGCAGTATAGCACCACCCATTCTTAGCCTTGGCACTAAATGGGAGTGAATGGTCAGTTTCACACTTTGGCTGCTTCACCACCCTCAAGGTGCCCATTGAATAAGAGGTTAGGTTGACCCCAAATACAGTTTTGGCACTGTGGAGGAGAAATTTCCCATACTCTGAATGAGATAAATGTGATCAATAAGGTATACAGTATTAAAGCATTCAATCTAACATTTTTGATGCTGGAAATGATATAAATTGCTTTGAAACTGAACTTTTCTGCCTAGACCGCCTTTTGTGCTTTACTTTGTCATTCAGTACAAGTATTTTGTCCTGTTTCAAGGGGTTACACCATTCATTGCAGATTTAAAACAATGAAAATTGTAGGTCTGTGTATACATGGATGTGTACAAAGAAAGGAATTCTTCTAACAAAATATTGATTGGGGATATTTGATGAATATCTACATGTGACATATCATATAAGTGCCAAGATGCTGAAACTATGCAGCTATAAGAGTATTAACTCTTTAAACTCAATTGGTCATTAAATGTATGCCAAGTTTACTGTTTAAGTTTTTGCATTTGTAGTTACATAGTATTGTGTTATGTTGCATTTTGTTAATAGTATTATATGTTATAGTCACTTTTCAGTTTCATTAGTGGATATTTCACAGTGTAATACACACTACAATTGGCATGTTCACACACTGTTCAGGTATTTTATGTACAGATGTCTAATAATGCTGTACAGTTGAACTTATGGTAAAATACAGCATAGAACTAACGAATCTAGATGTGCGATTGCAGGTTATGTAAGGTCATATTAAAGTTTACAAAATCGTGTAATCATTGTGTACAGGTTTACCGCGCTCTGCATTTTTCCTACAGTGTGCTTATACGTTCGGTATGATTCTGGCAGTAAAGAGTGAATGTAGGTGCATACAATATTAATGCAGTGGTCTTTCTGATAGGAAGATACTATATTCTGTGTGATGTAGGAGCTTAAACTTTGCATACAGTATAGATTAATATTAGCCTTCATGGTTAATTATTTTTTTAATTATTCACTTATTTATGTCAAGATCACTCTGAATCTCAGAAGTGGCATTCTGAACATCGTGATATGGTAATAGTGTTTAGATAGCCATCTGGAAATAATAAAATTAAAACCTGATTTGTCTCACCAAGATACTGATAGTAGTAATATTTCTGACTTAGTCTTAAAAAATTCGTAAAAACACCATTTGTATTTCGAACATGTATTTTTCATCAAGCAGGTGAATATAGCAGTAATACTCTTGACTTGTATTCAGGAGGTGCCCAGTTTAATCTCGGCTGGAGCACCTTTTATCTTGACTGAGGGTTTTCATATTTTTCTTCATTTCCTTCAGGCAAGTGCTAGAATAGTAGAATGATTGGGCCACATCTGCTCCATCCAAATCCTTTCCAATTCATAATTCGTTACCCTGTCACCATTTTTGTATTGGCAGAGTTCTGTCAGAATTCATCACCTCATCAGAAGACAGGGTTCTGTCATCTTGAAACTGGTACTGAACCAACTGCTACATGGACTGACTGTGTTTGACTTTCACTTCTCAGTGTGGGACTGTTTCCTCACCATACCGTGGTTAACATTGAGCTATACAAAACTGTGGTTATTAGTGTAAAACTACATGTTTGTGAATTCAGAGACCAAAGATGAGCTCATATGATTCAATGAACTACCAACAAGATGAATATTCAACAGCCTAGTATGAGTTTGGCCTACCTTTGCAGCCTAAGGAACTCTTGTAGGAGAAGTTATAAAAGATATATATTCAGAAGAATGCACTGAAATTTCTGACACTGAGGGTTCCTTGTATTTTTTAGTGATCATGGTTGTGGTGGTGGTGGTGGTGGCGGCGGCAGTAGTAGTAGTAGTAGTAGTAGTAGTTGTAGTAGTAGTAATGGTGACAGTGGTAGTACAATAGTAGGGTTGACAATGATATTGGCAGTATAATATTAGTAATAATTAGTAATGGTCCTGAGTTTGAATGATAAGTGCTATATGTTATGCCCTACCACTTGTGAGTGGTGGGCTCAGTGGGCTGTTTTGGTGCAATCAACAAACTGACGGGGAGTAGCAACCTGTACAGCCTGTAGCTGTCAGGCAAAATAATAACGCACTGCAGCACCAGTAGCTGTGAAGAGAAAGTTTTAAGGAAATTTTTCTTCAACTCTGATTTTGCAGTGGGCATAAAAGAACTTTGAAAACCACATGTAAACAGCCAAGCTGTGATTAATGCAGTATCAGAATGGAAACAATACAGAAACCTGCATTTATTGGCTTGCCAGGGAAAAACAATAAATTTAAATTATCTCTTACCGAGAACAGCTCATCAGTTCAAATTTTGCAAAAAGTTTTTTTTAATGATGGATGTTACAAAATTATGCAGGCGGGAATGGAACTTGTAGACAACTTGGTAGGTAAACAAGAAGGTGCAAGAAGGCTGTTTGAAGAGAAAGTCATTATTTGCCCAGTGAAAACCTGTTATGGTACTATCAATTGTTTTTATTTATCCAACCAATGCACAATTAGATTGCTCGAAAAGAATGTTATAATTTACATCAATATTTACATTAAAAGTGCTCCTACATGTTTCGGTTTAAACAACCATCATCAGGGAGCTTGCCATTTGTGCGTTGCTAATGTTATAATAGTCGGTTAAAATATGTCGTTAAGGGCGGTTTGGCTGTGTGGCTTCATATTCTATCCAGTCCTTGTTTTGTGTATCATGTATTGTACAGAATGTGAGTCACATTCTGTACAATGCACAATACACACACAAAATAAAGACTGGATAGAATATGTAGCTGCACAGCCGAACCGTCCTAAACTTTGTATTTTAACTGACTATTATAACTTTAGCAAAGCACAAATGGCAAGCTCCCTGATGATGGTTGTTTAAACCGAAACATGTAGGGGCACTTTTAATGTAAATATTGATGTAAATTTTAACATTCTTTTAGAGCAATCTAATTGTGCATTGGTTGGATAAATAAAGAAACTGTATAGTATAAAAAATGCACAGTACAACTGTGAAAACTGTTATGGTACAATGGAACTGAAACTTTCTGTTGGCACCACATCAAGAAATGTGCTTGAATACACTCAACTGACACAGAACAAGCACTGCATTTGTTGTTGTTGTTGTTAGGCTGTGGCAGCATGTCAAGCATAAGGTGCATACCATCTATATAGATTGATGACTTTTTGGCCTGAAATAACATTTGTCGAATTTGGGCGTACAAGATAATGGCAGTGGGATACAACAGAAAAGTGTTACCAGAAACGGGCATAGAAAAACTGAATACAGGGGAGAAAACTGTTTGCCCAAGGTGTCATCGACTGGTCATACGATGGAACAGCATTTGGAATAAATGTGACCAGGTGTTTTGGACAATGTACATCTTATTAGGTGTGTTGCACTACAACATTTTGAAGATGGGGTCTATTTTCATCTTCAGTTGGAAATGGGAGAGTTTACCAGATGAGTGTCCCTCTTCCACCTTTCCGCTTGAAGATGAAAACAGATCAAGTTTTCAGAATATTGTGATGTGTTCAAAATGCCAGTTCAGCCTGTTGTGAGGTACCATCATCAGAACACTGCAAAGCTCACTTAACATCTTTGATATTCACGTACTGAGTACTGCCTACAGGAAAGTGGTATCTGAGATACCAGCATCCATGGGACAGAAAGAAAGAAGAAGAAGAAGGGAGGAAAGAAAGAAAGAAAGACAAAGCACCAGCAGTGGCTATTAGAGTCAAAAAATTTGACTGATTCTGAAGTGAATACCCAGTTTGTGTCAGCTAAGGCACTGAAGGAATTACTGGGAGAAAGTGGAGAAATCATAAAAGTAAAATTGTCCCTGAACATGATGTGAGCTGTATGGTAGAAGTGTAGGTATGGCTCCGCTAATTTTTTAACATTGGCACTTGATGGGGTTGTGGTCAGCTTCATGCAACACCACATTACACCTTGAGAAAACACCGCCAGCACCCACTGAAGAGGAGGCCGGCTGGGCCGCAGAGTCAGTCTGGGTGCCTTGGAAGAGGGAACAGTGACTTATTGCCTGCGCACGGGATCAAACCGAACAAGTTAATACAGTATTCACAAATTATATGAAACAGCCCTTTTTCATTTCCACCACAGAATGGCAGGAAGAGTTACTCACTTATAAAACCTTTAACTTGAACCTTTCTATGTGTGGCCTATTCATTGTTTCTTAGTTTATTTAACAAACAAACAAACAAACTCCGTGGCCTTAGTCCGCGAGCGAACTATACCGACAGAGCGGCCGCCGCCGGTCGGCGAAGTTAGTGCCAACTTTTGGGCTGTTAAACTGCAGAGGTTATGTAGCATTCAGTGAGATGGAATAAATTACAAATGATGAATAGGTAAACATCTTTAAGAGGTGGTCATAACATATTTTAGGGTACCCTCTCAAAATGTTAATGGAGGACTGAAGAAAACTAAACACCTCAGTCAGTACTGGGAAATCTGGCTATGACTGGAATTTTATACCTCCCATGTACAAGTCTGGAAAGTAACTGCTGCACTGACCTGATCGTTTTCAGAAGCTCGACACTTTTAAGATTATCAGTACAAATTTAAAGTCTAATCCCCTATATCACAATCCCAAATCCAAACTTTAAATTATACAGTCCACAGACTCATGAAAATGTGTTGTTGTTGTTTTTGTTGTTATTGTTATTATTATTACTATTATTATTGTTGTTGTTGTTGTTGTTGTAGTACCATAAAGTCAGTTACATGCTGAATACTTGCTGTTTTAAACCCAGAAGTTAGGTACATGATAAAAACTCCTGCAGTTCTGAGGATTCAAGTCTTCTGTCATTTAATTTTCGCGGGGGGG
>JGI20166J26741_11532474_pt1 | contig 12350 bp, 7 predicted proteins | sample TergutCu122P5_FD_26741 | JGI IMG/M metagenome (IMG submission 26741) | reverse complement strand
AGCCAATAAAGAGTTCTACCTAAACGTCCTGAAGTGTTTGAGGGAGGCAGTACGAAGGAAGAGAACTGAGGCGTAGACAAACAACACCTGGATGCTGCACCATGAAAATGCACCTCCTCACGCGTCACTCCTTATCCGTGAATTTTTGACGAAGAATGAGACGACTGTTGTCCCCCAGCCGCCCCACTCACCAGATTTGGCCCCTGCGGACTTTTTCTTGTTCCCGAAGTTGAAATCCTCACTAAAAGGTCACCGATTTCAGATGGTAGAGAATTAAGAAGAAAATTCGATACGGGACATTCGCGCAATCCCGCAAAACACGTTCCAGGACGCGTTCCAGAACTAGAATAAACGTTGGGAGCGGTGTATCAAGAGTGGAGGGGAGTACTTTGAAGGAGACAAGTTTGATTAAGTTGTAAGTAAAGCAATAAATTAAAAAAGTTCGGTTTCTTTATGGAATGCCCTCGTATATTGGTTCGAGTCCCAGTATCGGCATATATATTTTTGGGATATGTTTTATACTCACAAACACTCAAACTGTGCAGTAACACATCCATTGTTTAACTATACGTTCCAAAATTTACCTTTGCTCCATTGGAAGGGTGAAAAACGCGAGTGACGCAGATATTTCTGTTATTTTTCCGTAATTCTTTTCTTTTTTTTTTTACCGACATTACGATTTAGAGGGTTCGTGTTCGAATGAAACTTAAACCAGGCACGTGAATCTCGATGCTTGTGGGTCGTAGCGGGTCACGAGATCTGACATTGAGCTGCACGGTTTGAAACATTAACGGAAAGATATTGTTGAGCGTGTGATGGGTGTGCTTCGGAGGTATCTGTACCGGGGGTGGTTTCAGGAGTGGGGTGGGTGGTGTGAAGTACTGTTGGAACCGGTGAGGCTCTAATTTTAGTTTTCGAAACGAGTTCGTAATTGTTCTTCCGTGTGGCCTTCTAGTACACAATAACACATTGTCAAAAATGTGCGTTTTTAGAAGTCTTACTGGCTACACTGATGATGGTGGTTATGAAAACCGAAATGAGTATGTTTTAATAATAATAATAAAATCAAAGGCAATGAAGAGTTTATGTTGGTTATTTTAAATAGTACTTTGCTGCATAATCAAAATGATGACAACTGTACGTCACGTCACTTCCGGAGCGGGACGTACGAAATTTCAGGCAGCTTGGTTTTTGTTGAACAAAGTGTACATACAAAGCTTGCGCCGACCAACACGACAAACAAAGTCCAAAATAATAAAAACGAATTGGTGCAGACCGGACCTCATAGCCACCTAACTTCCTCCTATTCAATGGATATAGGGAGCTCCTTTCCATGTGTTATGGAAGCCGAGACGTGAAGCTGACCATCCACCACCATCTAGTGCTAAGATTCAGAATCAGTGGAACAATACCTCCACTCTCCCTATATGCCACCGACGTCCCCAGGGATAAATTTATCTTTGCCTGTACTTTACAATTTACCTGAATCAGAAACACAGAGAAATCAACTAAAACCTTTCACTAAAGAATTTAAAATATGCCATTTTTGTCACGTTCGCAGTGACAAGTACCAATTCGCCTACCAGGTTCGCCACACAGTGTAACTGTGTGTCCATACGTAAAAACATGAGAACTACAAAATGGATTTTCATTACATCTGGCGATGAGGCATTTCTCCAACACATGTCAAATTTCTCCATTTTTATTAAATTCATTCAAAAACATCAGATGGCTTACGTAAAGACCTACATAAATACACACAAGCATTAAGACCCTAAGTCGCTACATAATTATTGAAACCACCCGTGTTTGAAATAAAAGTGAAGGGAAAAACTTAAGCAAACTTTCAGTCGGTAGAAATTTTCAGTAAGACTTACATTTTCCGATAGAATTAAACAAAGGCGAGAGAGTACAACCGTAACACAACGCTATGCATATATTTCCTACTTCCTCAACTGTTGAAAAGTCCGGAAGTTTGCTTAAGCCACGGGCCATCAAGAAGGTGTGCAAATCCAAGGGCGATCTGTCCAACATCACTCTTCACAATTCTCGATAAAAACAACATGTCGGAAGCACGAAAGTTTGAGGCTAATGTGACGTCAGATCCGCCTAAGACTGTCCTGAAATATGGCCAAATTTTTTCCGAGAAGAAATTAAAGTTTTCTTAACTTAAATATTTTTGCACTATGTAAAATGGCAGCAATGCAGACGTGAGGTGTGTTTTTTAGTTTTAAATTTTATGGCGATAACTAACATATCAAGAGAATCGAGTATTTATTAAATACACCGTCATACACAACATAAATTGCAATTTATATCTATTGATCAGAACAGAACTGGAATGTATCCCTTAAATATTGACGTATCAAGACTGCGTTCTTCTGACCGTGCACTTTTTATGTACTTTCTGACGTTTCGGAAGATCCTTCTGTCTCCTTGTTAAATGTAGCTCACATATCATCCACCTGTATCTTCGCAACAGCAATCAATTAATGGACCCATTCCATGAATCGCAACGAAGATCTGTATAAAAACTTCAGTGTTTATTTAACATGATTTAATTTTAACTTTTAACATTATTTAACAATCAGCACACCCAAGTTGATGCATTCATTCTTTAAGCTGTAAAAATTCAAGACTACAATTAATGCAATGTGACATCTTATGTGAATTTTTCACGTGCAGGATGCGCAATGGTTAGTCATGTATGCTCACTCCCCTTCGCAACCTGACTTTAGAAATAACATGGCAATGCAATAATTCATTCCTACGTTTGCGAAAATGCAGTTAGTTTTTACTGCAACTTAGGGCACCACTAGCGATATCTAACTTGGGCAAACAAACTTTCCTCTCCGAGAGACTAGGAAGTTCTTCTTCTACAGTTTCCACCATTCCTGCTCTATGTCTACAGCACCACCCTTGCTAATACCCTACACACAAACAACCACACGATCTTGTGTTCGTGTTGGGCTCCAGGGAGCTCCAAGTCCCTGTTAAGCACATGAAGAATTCCGTTGTCTGGAAAGGGAAGCCATGTAGTCTGGCACGCATAATTCGACGTTTCAGAGAAAATGTTTACATCATCTGCACTGAAGATAAAGGCAGCACTTTATTTCGAAACGTCGGGACGTATCTACCGGATAAAAACGTCACATCGCACATAACACTAGGCCTAATTTTTACAGTCGATGTGGTTTGCTCCAGTCACATCCTCCTCCTTGATTACACCGCGTAGATTCAGGCATTCAGAGGAAAGAGCTTCCTCTCTCTTCAGGGTGAATGGATTAGATTTCATAGAGGTATAGAGGTATATATTCCGTTTATAACACAACAAATTATTGTCAGTAAATGACTGAAATACGTTCATTAGTTACATGGCTACATGTTTCGGCTTTATTAAAGCCATCATCAGGCCAACCTATAACACAGACTAGGTACAAGTAATGTGCACCCTATATGGGATCCCATATGGTTTACATGAGTGACGCAATTAAAATTGTACTTTGAAAATGTGCCATTAATTGAGTTAAAATATAAGAGCATATAGTAAAACCAATGTGTACGTATCTAGTATGAGCATAGCATGGTTACTATGCTGTATTGTTCATATATAGACGGATCAAGAAAATGGTTGTTGAGATTCTTAATATCAGACGAATTGTAAACATCCAGTGTGGAACGGTTATTAAAATGTGGAATATTTAAGATGCAATATGTACAAACTTCGCGTCAATATCAACACATGAGTTGGTGCGGTGTGTCCATCAATGTAACCAGGGTTGCACTAGTCCCCAAGGTGAAGTTCGTAAGATAACTGAACCGTGTAAAACACTGTGTTTCACATACTAAGGTCGCAAGTTCCGATGTTGTATAATAATCTTTGGTTTAGAATATATCCCGATTTTCCATAACTCTTAGGAAGTTATGTGTAGAGGATTTAGTGTGCAGAAATCTCCGGATCTCGGTTCTAAAAGAATGAGAAGACCAGTTCTTGTTCTTCGTTGTATGCAAGGAGCTCTTGTACAAGGAGCTCTGGTACAAAACGTGTCCGTATATGAGTTGTCGTATCCGTATTATTATTTGTTGATCCCTTCTGAAAATTAGTGGGTTTATCTGTTATGAGAATCCGATTTACAAAACTTAGTTATTTGTAGTGAGAAATAAGAGGAAAATTATTAAATTGTTATTATTTACGGAGATTATGGCCGGGTGTAGAGTATGTGTGTGAAAGAGCACTTGTGAAAGGTAACTGAAGCGTGTTTGTGAAGGGCGTAACTGGTCATATGTTACTGCGCGCTCTGTTGGCTTCTTCGCAGATTATTGTATCGAATATGACGTTAGATTTTACCGTATTCTTTTCATTTATTTGATTGTTATCACGTGTTACCTTATAAATATAAAACTTTTCTATTGTGTCCATTAATCTTCCTTTGTTGGTTGAGTACATTACTTTCATGATGCCATCTATAGGGCCAATGGAATGATTGTTCTCTAATAAGTGCTGTGCAAATTTTGACTTATTATTGGCATACTTGAAGTCACGGAAATGTTTTGAGAACCTTATTCGAAACGACCTGCCGCTTTGTCTCACATACTCCATTTTACAGTCGGGACATGTCAGTTGTTATACACCACTGTTCTAAAATTTATTCTGATATATGCGTGGTTTTATGGAAAGCAGATTATTGATGGAGTTCTGTGTAGTGAATGTAACATTAACTGAAGAATCTTTAAACAGTTTTGTAATATACTTATTCTCTTTACCTATGTAAGTGAATTTTGTCCATTTAGATCCAGTTGGTTTATTTTTGCTTCTACGTTTGGAAGGAAAGTTTAGTGTTGATACGTCATATTTTATTGTTTTGTAAGATATGCTTGATAATGATTGGATTTCGGTAGATACTTATATGGTTTGGAGGCGAAAGAGGGGGTAGGCTAGCAAAGAATGTGTCCAATCAAAATCATGGAAAAATGGAGAGGATAGATGTTATACGAAACCAATTGGAAGTGTCGAATCTTCGTCATCACAGCTGTGAGATACGCAAACCCTACATTGTAAAACACTTTTTTTTTCAGTGGGCCTACCCTGTAAAACTGTAAATTCGCCAAACTCTATGTTGTTTTCAAAAGCCCTTGACACGTAACTACATTGCGTGTGTTATTTAAACGTCACTGATTGCGGTTTAAACTCCAATCATTGTTCCTTACTCATAAGAATGCAGTTGACCTGCACAGCGTGGGTAGAGTCCCGTAACACTGAGGATGAAGATCGGGAGAAAACATATAAATCGGTCAGAGACATGAGTCTGTATCACTGCACGACATTCTTTCCAATAGTCGCCATTTCTTAGCTGTCTCGTGTATAAAAAGCCTGAAGTCGAATTTATGCATACCTCTAAAAGACAGAACACTACAGATAATAACTGTATTTTCTCACACTCACAAAACACAAAAGAATTTCAGCTCAATGTCCTTTTAACCGGAACACTTCTGTTACTGGTTTCAAACAGAGGACGGTCGGCTTTCCCCAGCGCAAGCACCTGCCAAGGTCAACTCCGTGGTCAGTAACAATAATACCTAAGACGAAGAGTTTTTAATTTATGCTAACCTTAAATGCATTCACGACTATAGGTGCGACGAGGCCGATAACATGTGAAGGATAAAAGGTCCACAGAGTGCATCGAGGTCAGCAACACCGTCGACTGCTAATACCATATAGCGACTCGATTCGAAACAGGGCCCTGTTAATATGCAAGTTTTGATGAAGTCACATGAATTAAAAAGAAAACAGCCCAGACAATACGCCCAGAATAATACATACGTACTTCTGGCGTACCAGTCCACCTCCGTTCATTTACCTATAAAACTGCAAAGCTTGGGGAAAGAGTTTAAAAAATTATATTTTTTCATTATTCCCTACAAAATCTGGCTCAAACAATTTGCCCCAGTACATATTTAGCCAGCTAGGTTCGAGATGCGCGCAGTAATGCACGTAGGTCCATGCAGGATTTCGCTTAAAGTTGCCCGTATTAACAACGATACAGCTGCACTTTGAGGAGCTCCACGATTTGTGCACCTTACCAAAAATAATCAGAGCGATCAAATAGAGAAGAATGATATGCGTGGGGCAATTTACACATGTGGGGAAGAAAGGACACGCATACACGGTTTTGGTGGTTAGACCTGAAAGAAAGAGAACACCTGGAAGGCTTGGACGTAGTTGGAAAGATAAAATTATAGTGCATCTTCAGAAATCTTTTGGGAGGACGGGGTTCAGGACAGGGAAATTAGCGGGTTCTTCTGAACGCTGTAATAAACTTCGGGTTCCATAATATGCAGGGCATTGCATGTCTATCAGAAAAACTATTAACTTTTCAAGAAGGACGCTTCTCCTTGGAGTCGGTTAGTTGCACTTCGACAATATTCCTAAAATTCTCCAGTGTCAAATTTCGTGAAAATCATTTCCGCGGATCTCTAGTTATAACGTACCGACGGACATACCAACACAGCAAAGCCAACAAACTCGTTTTCCGTAACTCGTCGCTTTGAACGCTCTTTATGGAGGGAAAGTACAAAGTTAGGAATATGACTGGCCTTTAGATCACAGCACTAATTGTATGTAGTAGCTGATGTAACATAACGAAAGTGCACATCTTGTTTTGGTATGACACTGTACGGTACAGTTGTTCCTTCCATGCCACGAATGCAAACACGGGGCGCAAAGGTACAGCTCTTCTCATTCTCAACCTCGCCGCTAGTAAAATTCAGTAGTCATTTTCATGCCTCGGCTGTTTTAACAGTGGTACTCACTGAACAGGAGTCTGGATGGACCCCCGGAGACAGTCTGGAAGATTTGGAGATGAGAAAAATCTCTTACTTCTACCGGTATTCGAACCCCGTATTGTCCAGACCGTAGCCTAGTCACTATACCGACTACGCTATCCGGGCTTCGTATAATTCACTAAATACTGACTATTTTCAGAAACATTACATGCCGTTTTGGTGTTTATAACAGAAACAGAACGCGTGCTCTGTAACTTAGGAACTGAAGTTTGATTCATAGTTTAAATAATTGTCAGGCCTAAGCCTGAGCTCTCTCTGCTCGTTACGTGGTATGGAGCGGCATTAACTGAACCAGACATAGTGACAGCATGAACTTGGACAAGATCCTCAGTGGCCTACACCGACATAACTGTCGGTGTTTATGAAAACAGATGAGTTTCATAAAAATACTGTATGTTAAGCATCTCACGAGTCTTCTGTCGTCAAGTAAGTTACTTCATGGGGCAATTTAGTAGGACTCGTATTTCATCCGGAATATCCCGAATGCAAGAGCTGTTGTAACAACCGACTCTTTTTCGGAGACAGTATCTCTAATAACGTCACATCCACTTCTTTCCAAACCCTTTCCTTTTCATTAATTCATCATCTGCACATCGACATCACCTGATCTACTGGCAGCGTCGTTTAATAGGCCGCATTTAAATAATACTTGCTGAAGAATAGACACGACTATAATATAGTCGAGCCCGGTTATAACGACGAACCTCGCCTATATTTATACCGTCAGACATTCTGTATTATCAGTTTATCCTTCGTTATTAACCATAACATCACACTCCTCAACTAGAACAACATTCGTTTATAACGAAAAAAACATTCAGTCCCTTTTATGTCATTGTAACTGGGTTCTACTCTTCTCCGATTTGAAAAGATGACTTGAAAACGGCCTCCATCGAAGGACTGTTGGTTGTAGAAGTGGGGTGAGTTTGAGTCTCTTGCTACTGCGGTTTGTTATACCAGCCTGAGTATGGGGCACTCACAGAAAGATAACTGACAAAAGAAAATATAAGCCTTCAGGAAAACCTACCAAAATGACACTTTATCCACCAGAAATCACACAAAATATCCTGCACCTGAACCCGGACCTTCGAAGTGATAAGCCGTCGACTAGCTCCTTAAGCAACGGTACGGCCTTAAAAGGGGTTGCGCAAAAACACATTCACTTTGGGAAAGAAAGAGAGCTGTACTTGGATTGCATGTCACAGGATATTCTCCACTCTAGGGTTGCCACGTCCTGCTGTGCAAGCAGTCGAAGGAGGTAAAATGCAGTCATTTTCAAAGATCACATCCTACCTCTGGAACACTCTATCCCATCATTTGTTCCTTCCTAGTTTACTTCCTCCAGCTCTTCCTGTACGTTTCTTTTCTTGTTATCTTCTATGGAAAGGAAAACGCGACTTCGTTGGCGCGCAGCTGTTGGAGTGCAAGTGGACAGCCGTTTGTTTGCAGAGGGCAACGTGATCACAGCTTCGAATTGTCAGTGACTGACATAAGAGGTATAACGCAGCTACCTCTGCATGTGACAACCACAAGCAGTTTATAGACAAGGCCTGAACGTGGGATTAGAGGGCAGGATTACAGCAACATACTCAATAACAGAAAAAAGGAGACAACAAGCAGGTTGGTGTAGCAGTAACACTATAGGGTTCGGAAACTGACAAAGTCACAAAATAAAACACAAGCAACAAGAGGGAAGTAACAGTTTCCAATCTCTTTTCTAAATAAAAAATGTTTCCAAACTGCGTATTTTTTATATATCTCTATTAATACAGGCTTGAAACTTATAAATCGTCAACTACCGTAGGACCCGCTAGAATTTCAGTGGGATACCGTCAAAAACAAATGTTTTCACAACACTAGACCTCAGTACGCTGTAAAGTTCTGTAAAGACAGCTACATTTTTACTACCACACCAAAGATGGTACAGTACAATAAGATTTAAGTAGTAAGCGATGCTGTTAGATCCAGAAAGTCTTCTGGTAGAAGTGGATTTCATAATACAGCTAAAGCGTATCCCTTACTGCTACGATGTCATTATCTACTTTTATTCATAACTAATTTCTAATACACATTATTGCAACAAGCAATCCTCTGCCTTTTATAAAAAAGAAGTAAGGGTCATCCTAGAACATGGCATTGAAGCACCGGAAGGGGAGTAGTGTCCAAACCGCATCTAGGACCAAACCGCATCTCCAGTTCAGTGGGTACCTGTGTCCCTTTTCGGGTGTGAAGCGCCAGGGTGTGATGTCTGCCACTCATCTCCATATAATGCCGTGGTTACGAAGTGATGGAGATACAGCTATTCCACCTACATGCGTTCCTGGCGCGAACAGGAAAACCAAAAGCTTCCAAAGTCGTTCTGGAGGCTTCGGGAAAATGTAGAATTCTCTAATCTCTGCGGGGTATGGAGTCAACGAATCCACGATTATCTAACTCACTACGCTCTCCTGGCTCCCTGCAGGAAGTTTAATATTAGATTTCTTTCTTCTGCTGTGTCCTGTGTAAGGTATTCTTACTGAGATATTCCATACAAACATCTTTCACAAATATATCTAGCACACATATATTTTGTTTTGTAAATATTAGAGAACAATCAAACAAAGGATAAATTTATGCAAATTCTGCAGACGACATAAATTAGCATTCTTGTGGATGTGCTAAATTCATTGCTTTCTGAGTCGAGGGATTCTACCATGCTGCTTATTAATTTCGTGACAGCCTGCGGCAAGGCCTTGCAGATGAGCTCCAGCCGAGATGAAATTAACTGCATCAGCGCTGTAAACTTTTCGAAGTAATGCTCTAGATTCAGTTACAAATTTAGGTGTAACAGATTAATTATAAGCATTAAATTTCCGTTATTTTCAACAAGGGTAAACCGCCTTTACTAAGTAAAGTCTTTATTCAGAAACTAAGAGTCGTTCAGCTAACAAAAGAAGTACCCATCTATTGCGGAATGCGAATATTCTTTACTGTATTCACACCACAGTCCATAACTGCTCCCTCTTCTAAGCTATATCTTATCACATTCCTCTAATATTCATTTTAATAATGTCCTCCCATCTAGGCGTAGGTCCTTCACGGCTTCTCTTCCTTTCACCTTTTCTGATCAGAATTTTCTTAAGCACTTTATTCGCCCTGTGCATGCTACATGTCCAACCTACCTTATACGCCGTAACTTGATTATACTCTCGTATTTTTCGCGGGGTAAAAGCCACAAAACTTAGCATTATACTATTTTCTCCATCTTCCTTTTATTCCAGCGTCCTCAGCACTATTCTCGAAACCCCTCAGCATACATGTATGCTGTTCCCTCAATATGACAGACCAAGTTTCACATACACAGACACACACACACACACACATACATACAGAGAACACAACAGCTAATTCAATACTTTTATTGCCTTTATCGTCACGTTTTAAGAAATCAGAAGAAGAAAAGATTTCGAACTGCAGTGTTGTAGGCATGACCTGATTTTAATCTGCTCTTGGTTTGTTTAATATTCGTGTCGTTACCAGTTATTTAAGGGATTTTGTACATTTTCGGAAGATGAATTACCTCTTCTTATTTTGCGATTTTGTGCTGAGAAGTACGAGATAAAAACAAAATCTACAAATAAAGTTTTTACATGTGACATACCCTTGTGTGCCAATGATAGGAACAAGTAAAATCATTATCAGTCTCAACACAACTATCTTTATTAGACAATATAGTCCATGTATCTAATTGAGCACTTACGTGCTTCGACCTAAATTTCGTCATTTCAGGCTCTTAAAATTTAAAACAACACAATGAAGAAGACAATATACGAAATTTTGTCCATGGAATAGTACAGTGCTCACCGACCTTGACATCTACACAGGATTTATTCCAAACCAACTCATGACAAGCACCAGTGGCTGCTGTTACGGTTTATAGTGCTCCTGATGATGGATGCAAAGGGCGTCCGAAACATGTAGAGCATACTTGTAGTTGTTAATAAACCCAATACTGCCAGAGTTGCAACTTGTTGGTTTATTATATATTATTGACTTGTGATGCACGGAAACTCAAATATAAAATATAATTATATGCTCAATCGATGGTTTTTGCGACATTTTAAGGCGAATAGAACAGAATAGTAGAATGTAAAATAAAATAATCCGAAAGCGAATAAAACATGTCAATCAGAGGTATTAATTATTTACAAATCACATTCTGTTTTCTATTCAAGATTGATAAGAATTCGATATCAGGCCAACTGATATCCATGTTTTATCAACTTTGGACCAAAAAATAGAATGTAATTTGTAAATAATTAGTACCTCTGATTGACATGTTTATTCTATTTTATATTGCTATATTTTACATTTTATCAATCTGTTCTACTCTGCTTAAAATTTCATAAAAGACCCATGACTAGTCATATAATTATACACCTTCTTCGCATTTTTTTAAATTTTAAGAGCAATATATGCACCATGTGATCCCCAATCACTGATCCAATTATTATACTTTATAGTTTTCAGATATTAAGTCTCTTCACGTTCGACTGACTTATCTCTTGCACCATGTATCTTGCCAACATATAAATGATACCGTGATTTACAGCATGAAGTAAGCAATCAACACACCACACACTAACAGAGAACATGTCTAGTTCATACATAAAACGCAATACCAAGCAGGTAGGATATTCATCTCTCTACCTATTAACCTGGTGTTCTTTGTCATGTCTTCTTTCAAGAAGAAACACAGCAAAGAAAAAAAAACCTGTTGACGGGCTTCGGGTTGATGTTTCTGCAAGCTACAGCTATAGATGGCACAGTTTTCATGTACAAACAAACTGAACAGAGCCTCAAAGGAAGGAAGAACCGTGGGCTTTGATGAAGAATATTCTTGTCAGTTGGAATAAATACCGTATGTGCAATTGGGGAACTGCAGTGACGTCTTTTCCACCAACATCTCACAATTACACTAATACGCAGACAAAGCTCTCTCGTTTCTGGTAGTCTCGTCGTTGTCAGGAATTTTAGGCGTTTTTTTTTTAAAAAAACACGTTTCTAAGACGGCATCTGCCTCCATCGTTAACTTTAAGGAGTGTCATCCCCGTTGTGTAGGCAAACTAGACAGGTGGGAGGATAGTCAAAAACACAACTCATATGATATATAAAAGATGTATATTCTTAAGAGTTAAATCAAAACAACATGTTTTGGCCATATACGGCCATCATCAGGTTTTATGTCAATTAAGGTTTCACTATATAAATTGCGTGAATTGCCTTATGATATGGAGATCTCCCATCGGATTATATTCGAAATATATCTGTGTATAGGCGTATAATATGCTACACTGATATGTAGTGTCCCTCCGGTGGTACAGGGGTCTCATCCTGGGGTGCGTAGAGTGTCGTCATGGGGTGTCTAACTGGATGTCATCCTCCCTTTCTTCTAGCAGGTTGCTGTTGTGAGGCTGTCTATGGATGACCTTAGCGGGAACGGTCTCGCCTGTGGGGGAACATAAAGT